>Ga0180007_10000021_pt1 | contig 304722 bp, 303 predicted proteins | sample MM_PC_MetaG_FD_121122 | JGI IMG/M metagenome (GOLD analysis project Ga0180007, IMG submission 121122) | Groundwater microbial communities from the Aspo Hard Rock Laboratory (HRL) deep subsurface site, Sweden - MM_PC_MetaG | ecosystem: Environmental > Aquatic > Deep subsurface > Groundwater...
ATTTATACTAACGGTCAAACTATTTCTTCGCCCCAAGGCTCGCATGTTTTATATTTATGGGGTCAAGATACCCTAAATAACCCCTCGACTTTAGGTCCTTCCAATCCTTATCAGTTTGATAATCAAATTCCTATCGCTATAGCTTCGTCGCCTGGAACAATTCAGGGTGGACCCTGGCTTACGTCAGTTTCTTTGTTGGATTATCCGTTATCGCCCCAAACAAATAGCGGCGTTAACACTTGGGATTTACAATATAAAGCTGGTAGTGGAGGAGTTTGGACAAATTGCAAAACAGGCATTTTGCCAGCTCAGTCTTCTATTACTTTTGGTACAGGTTGTTTACCACAGGTTACTTTAATAACCGAGACAATTTATTATTTTCAGGCGCGAGCCATTGATAATGCTGGTAACCAGGGTTCTTATCCAGGTGGGGACGGGCATAGTAGTACGACTTATCGAGTAAATAATCCGCCTAATATACCCAGTAATCCTTTGCCAGTCAGTGGTAGTACAGCTTCTTTGGAACCTAGTTTATCTTGGGATGGCGGAGATACAGATTTAACGGATGGTTTGGAATATAAAGTTTATATTTCCGGAGCTAATCAAGCGATTAATCTTGGCAGTGATTTGGATGGCACTTTGACAGCTTTAGCTAATCAACAAAATCCAGTAGTTTATGGTACACCCAAGACCAGAATATTACAGTCGGGGGCGACTTATCAGTGGCAGGTTAGTTCTAATGATACGCCATCAGCTCAGCCGACTTATCCGGGTCGTCCGGTTTTAAGTCCAGTTTGGAATTTTACAGTTAATTCACTGCCAGTAGTGGATTCAGCCACTACCACTCCTGTGCCCTCTGGCCAAGGTTATGTGAATGCTGAAGCTAATATAAATTGGCAGGTAACAGATATGGATAGCTCTCAATTAATTTTTGATTTATACATTAATACTACGCCACAGAGTTTAACTGGTGCCACCTTAATAGCCAATAATATAAATTCAACCACTTGTTCCAAAGTGGGTAATACTTGGAGTTGTTCTTTTAGTTGGGATGCCAAATGTGCTTTAGTCGGTTCAAGTTGGTATTTAGTAGTTAAAGTTTATGATGGATTAGATCAGTCGGTTGGTGGTAGTTTAACGCCTTTTACCATTAATCATACAGAGCAGATTTATTATCCTAGTTCATCTTCTTATGCCACAGTTAGCAATGGTGGTGTTTTAAACCTTAATATTCCTTCAGGTTCTTTGGGTATAGATAATCCGCCGACTATATTTTTTAAAGGTGTTTGTGTGTCGCCAACTACGCTTAATCCGCAGGCTAAAGTGGGTAGCAGTGCTGCTAGTGTTTATTCTGGCAGTTTAAGTAACGGACAAATTTCTCCAGCTGTACCTTTGACTGGGCTAGTACCTGATTCAACCAACCAGATAGTTTTTGGTGCGGGTGGTTGTGGACAAACCGGTTATCAATTACGTTATGATTTAGTAACCAGTTGTGGGCAACCTTATTTATCAGTTGAGGGTGGCAATATATATTCAGGTGGCGATATTAAATCTGAGTATGCTCCGCCAAGTGGTAGTTTTAATGCCACTTATTTGATATTGAGTGGTGGTAGCGAGGTTCAGCCTAGGGTAATTCAAAATTTTATTTCTACGACTAGCGATTATTTACAACCGAATTTTGGCAGTTTATCTTACCCCAATACTTCTAGTAGTAGCCAAGCTAAGGTTGGTGAATTTGATTATTATAAATTAACTCATACTTCAACTGGCGCCTCTGTGGTTGATGGTCAGGCTAATTGGTACGGTTATACTGTTCGGGTTTTTGATACAACTACTAATCCTCGTTTGTCTAGCGTAACCTTAGGCAGTAATGTAGATTTAGCTGGCAAGATTTATTATTTTAAAGGATCTTTAACAGTTGATGCGCCGATTATTTTTAAGAATGCTCAAGAACAATTGAGTGGCGCTGGTTTAATAATAGTCGACGGTAATCTTAATATAACGGGAGGGGACTTATCTTATGAGCAATCTCCTTTAGCTGGTTCAACTATTAGGAATTTAGCCTCGGTTGGTTGGTTAGTATTAGGTAATGTCACTGTAGCGCCAGCTATTACTAAGATAGTTGGGACCTATTATATAGCTGGCACTAGTAGCGGTGGAGGAGTATTTTACAGTGGGGCCAGTGATGTACAGTTAAGGATTTACGGAGCTTTAATTGCTAAGCGTTTTGAGTTTAAAAGAACTTTTAGTGCGGCTGGACAACCGTCGGAACAAGTTATTGCTGATGGACGAGTACTTATTAATACACCACCTGGTTTTACTGATTTATTATCAACTTTGCCGGTTTGGCGATTAAGAACACCTTAGAGTTATTTTTGGACAGAAAGGCTTTTTTCTGCTATAATAAACCTAACTTTTAAATTTTGCAGGGTCTGGTAAGTAATCATTTTAATATTTTATGATTTTTGACAGCCTATTAGGTAAAAAGAAATCTTTTTTAGGTGTTGATATTGGTACTGCTAGTATAAAATTAGTAGAATTGACAGCTGGGCCGAATAACGTTCCTCGTCTGCTTACTTATGGTCGAGCTGAGGAGTCGATTGATTTTACCAAGGCTGATTCGGAAGAAGATATTAAACGTATTGTGGCGACCCTTAAAGAAATTTGTCGTCGAGCTAAAACCAAAAGTCAGCAGACTGTCTCAGCCTTACCAAGTTTTACTGTTTTTAGTTCGGTGATTAGTTTGCCGACCATGTCACCCAAAGAATTAGCTGCTGCTGTTAAATTGGAAGCTAGAAAATTTGTACCTTTGCCAGTGGAAGAAATGATATTAGATTGGAAAATATTGAGTGATAAAGTAGATAAACCGAGCGAAGAAACTAAAAATATTAGAGTTCTTTTAACGGCTGCTCCACAGAATGTGGTTAGGCGTTATTTAGAAATATTTAAACGAGCTGAGTTAGAATTATTAAGTTTGGAAACTGAAGCTTTTGCTTTGGAAAGAAGTTTGGTTGGCGGTAGTAATGAAATTATTATGATAGTTGATATTGGGGCCGTGACCACTGATATATCGGTTATCGAAAATAGTATACCTATTTTAAGTCGCAGTATTGATGTAGGTGGTTTTACAATTACTAAAGCTATCGGCCGGAGTTTGAATATTGATTTAAGGCGAGCTGAGCAATTTAAACGTGACATTGGTTTAACCACCGCCAGTAGTAGTGGTAATAATGGAATAATTAAAACTATAGAAAATACTATCGGCCCAATTATTAATGAAATTAAATATACTTTTAATCTTTATCAAAGTCAGTCTCCTAAAGGTATAGACAAAATAATTTTAACTGGTGGCTCATCTTTTTTACCTGGACTTGATAGTTATTTATCTGATATTTTTCAGCTTAAGGTTTATGTTGGTGACCCGTGGGCACAGATAAGTTATCCCACAGAAATGAAACCAATTTTAGATGAAATTGGTCCTCAGTTTGCTAGCGCTATTGGTTTAGCTATGCGTGAATTAATTTAAATTTGTTATGTTTGACGATAGTATAAATTTATTACCGGAGAATAAAAGAGATTTAGAAAAAGAAGAACGTCTTAAAAATAAGACAGTTCCTAGTAAACCTATGGAGTTTAGTCAGCCTGATAAGGTTAAAAAAAATCTAAGTGATAGTTTGGTTATTAAAAAGGCGAGCCAATTTAGTTGGTGGAAAAAAGTAACCAACTGGTTTAGGCGTTCAGCTGCAATTTCCGCCAGTCAGTTGGAAAATAAACCTCTTAAAAACCCCAGTTTAATTAAGGAAATTAGGCCGGAGACTATTCATAAAGAAGGGGCTGATCCTAAGGTATCTAAACTTCCCGTAGAAAGAGATTTGAATATTATTTCAGATGTTAAATTGAAACCCAATATTAATGATGTAAAATCTGAACCCTTTGAAGATAAAGTTTTTAATAAAAGTAAATTACTGGCTAATTTACCCGAAGTAAATTTAATACCCAGTGAAGAGCAAGGTCGGTCCATTACTCGGGCTAAATCCATAATATGGAGTTCTAGTTTGGTAGCTGTTGTTTTAGTTTTGGTGGGTAGTGGTTTTTTGTTTTACTATCGTAATAGTTTAAAAAATGAAAGTTTACTGGAACAAGACAGGTTAATAGTTTTACAAGATAATTTAGAAGGGTTGAGGTTTCAAGCTGAAGAATCTTTATTTTTTCAAACTAAAATTCAAGCTATTGGAGCTATTTTAAACAAGCGGGGAAGCTGGGCGCCATTATTTGAATTTTTGGAAAAGAATACAGTAGTGGATGTTTTTTTTACTGGTTTTGCTGGTGATAGCGGTGGTCGGATAACTTTGGCTGGTTTAGCACCCGATTATACTCAGGTGGCCAAACAGTTTAAAGTGTTTGCTTCTAACAAAAGTGTTGAGCAAGTTGAAGTGATTAATTTGCGCATACAAAAGGTTGGTGACGAGATTACTAATGTGAGCTTTTCTTTTATTATTGTGGCGCCGGATTTTTTCACTCCAGCTTCAGTTAGTGTTAAATAAATTATGGCTACCAAACATCCAGCTAAAATAACTATTAGTCAGCCTAATACTTGGGTGCAAAAAATTAATATTATAGCGCCTTTGTTGGTTTTTATAATATTGTTAGCTGGTTGGCTGGTAGCTGTGCGTCCCTTATGGAATTCTTTGTCTCAAATAGAAAATTCTGACAAAATTATAGAAGCGCAAGATAAAATAAAAATAGATATCACCCAAATTGAAAAAATTAATCAGCAATATCAAAATTTAAATGATAGTGAATTGCAGAGGATAAATTTGGTTTTGCCAAAGGGGCGGGATATACCTACATTATTGGCTCAATTTGAAGGTTTGGCCAAACAGGCTGGACTGGTGATGCAAAGTATAGATTTTATAGGGAGTGGCGATGAAGGGCAGGTTAGAGGTCGGGTGGAAAGTAATGCTGGTCAAGAATTGGGATTACCATTTAAGGTTAATAGTTTACAGATTAATGTTACTTTGGGATCAGGCTCTTATGAGCAAATTAAGAAATTTGTAGCCGCCGCCGCCGAGAGTATTCGGTTGGTGGAGTTAACTTCTTTAACTTTCAGTCAAAGTTCAACTGGAGTTCAGAGTGGTTATATACTTAATTTTAAGACATTATATTTGCCTTAATCAATATGTTAGTGCCTAAAAAATATAGTCGAAAAAAAATTATTTTAATAATAGCGTTAATTTTGGTAATTTGGTTGGTGATAATTGCTTTGTTGTATTTTAATTTTTTTACTAAGGCAGATAATCAAACAGAAATGGTTGGGCCGGCTCAGCGTCCTAGTAAAATAAGTGACCAATTAAAATTGGGTAGTGATGTTTTAGAGGATAATCGATTTATTCAACTTAAAGTTTTTGGTTCTTTGCCAGTTCAGGCTGATAAGGTGGGTCGCAGTGATCCTTTTAGTTTACCGGTTAATAGTCCGATTAAACCAACCAATCGGTAATAAATTATGACACTAGTTAGAAAAAATAAAAACCGATTAGTTATCTTAAAAGAAGGTTTTACAACTTTTGAATTTGCTATCGCCTTTACAGTAGTGGGAGTTATTGCTGTTATTTCTGTGATTTTAATTGCTAATTCGCGAATAAAATTAAGAGACGGACGTCGATTGTCTGACATGATAAATTTGAATAAGGCTCTACTTTTATATAATGATCGTTATAGTGAACAAGGTTTTAAATCTTTAAAATGTATTAAGCAAACTCCAGTAGCGGTTAGTTCTTGTTCAGACAAAGATTCGGCTGGTTTGACAGATTTTATGCCGGGTATTAGTTTTTTAAACGATCCCTTAGCCAAATCAGTTTGTCGTTTTAATCCTTTGGTTGATGAGGTTGGTCAAGCTTGCCAGCCGTGTAATTATTCTTTTGTTGGCCTAGTGGAGGCTGATCGTTATAACGTGGCTTTTTGTTTAGAGAAAGGTAACAATGATTTATCAGCCGGTTTGCATTATTTAACCGAAAGCGGTCTTAAATAAATAATTAAAAAGGCATGGCGAAAAAACAAGTTAGTTTAGATTTAGCTGATATTTTGTTAGCTAATAAAAAAATTACACCTGATCAGCTTAAACAATTGCAAGCCGAGGCGGCTGAGAGTGGTTTAAATTGGGAAGAAGTTTTACGATCTAGTAATTTAGTAAAATTAGAAGACATCATGGCGGCCAAAGCGCAACTTTTTGGTATGCCTTATAAGGATTTAGTTGGTCATGTTATACCGATCGATGTTATAAAATTAATACCCCAAGAGATAGCAGAAAATTATCAAATTGTGGTATTTGAACAAACTGGTCAGGAGGTGTCGGTAGCTTTGGTGAACCCAGGAAATTATAAAGCAGTTGAAGCGGCTGAGTATATTGCTCGAGAAAATAAATGGCATTTACATTATTACCTTACTTCAGCTGAAGGCTTTATAAGTGCGGTTAGACAATATGAAAGCTTGACCAGTGAGGTAACTGAGGCTTTGAATTTGGCTGGTGATAAGTTTCAGGATAAAAGTAAGGAAAAAAAATCAGCCAATGAAGATAATCAGGAAGGAAATTTTGAGGAAATTGTTAAGTCAGCGCCAGTAGCTAAAATGGTAGCTGTTATATTACGCCATGCTGTGGAGGGTGGTGCTTCAGATATTCATATTGAGCCTAACGAAGATGAAACACGGGTGCGTTATAGAATAGATGGCGATTTGCATACTTCTATAGTTTTACCACGTTATATTCATACGGCTATTGTGTCGCGTATTAAGGTATTAGCTAATTTAAAAATAGACGAAACCAGAATACCGCAGGATGGACGTATTAGATTACAAGTGGCTAATCGGCCGATTGATCTTCGTGTTTCTACTATGCCTTTATTAAACAGTGAGAAGGTGGTTATGCGTATTTTGGATACCACTACTGGAGTAAAGACTTTGGAAGAGCTTGGTTTTTGGGGTAAGACTATGGGTTTGTTAAAAGAGAGTTTATCTAAAAGCAAGGGGATGTTACTAGTAACTGGGCCGACTGGTTCGGGTAAATCAACGACACTTTACGCCGCTCTTAATATTTTAAATAAAGAAGATGTTAACATTATAACCCTAGAAGATCCGATTGAATATTATTTACAAGGTGTTAATCAGTCACAGATTAATCCGGAAGTTGAATATACTTTTTCCACTGGTTTAAGATCAATCTTACGTCAAGATCCAGATGTCATATTAGTTGGTGAAATACGTGACACCGAGACAGCTGAGTTAGCTATTCATGCCTCTTTGACTGGGCATGTGGTGTTATCTACCTTGCATACCAATGATGCTTCAGGAGCTATTCCGCGTTTAATAGATATGCATGTGGAACCCTTTTTAATTAGTTCAACTGTTAATATAATTATTGCCCAGCGTTTGGTTAGAAAGATTTGTACTTATTGTCAGGAAGAAATCAAAGTACCAGAAGAAATGTTGATTGAAATGAAAAAAGGATTAACTAATTTACCGTCGGATATTGAAATTAAAGAATTAAACCAGCCTTGGGTATTTAAAAAAGGTAAGGGTTGTAATCGTTGTGATTTTACAGGTTATAAAGGGCGGACAGTTATTTCGGAAGCTTTGGTTGGTACCACTAGTTTACAAAATTTAATAGTTAAACCTTTTACACCTAACGATATTAAGGAAGAATATAAAAAGCAGGGTATTTTGAGTTTAAAACAAGATGGCTTGATTAAGGTTTTACAAGGGTTAACTACTTTGGAAGAGGTCTTAACTGTAACCAAGGATTAAATATGGTTAATGATCGTTGGATAATTATAATAGAAGATGATATTTTTTTGAGCCGGCTTTATCAAAACAAATTTAGTCAAGACGGTTGGTCGGTGGCGGTGGTTGACGGATTGAATGGTTTAAAAAAAATAAAACAACAAAAACCGACTGTAATATTGCTGGATTTAGATTTGATTAAAGAAGATGGTTGGCAGGTTTTACAGTCTTTAAAAGAAGAGCCGATTAATCAAGATATACCAGTTGTTGTTTTAACTAATTTAAGTAATCGAGCTGATGTTAAAAAAGCCAAAGAGTTAGGAGCAGTTGAATTTTTAATTAAGGCTCACTTTTTGCCTTCCGAGGTGGTGGCAGTTGTTAATCGGCAAATAAAGCTTAAGTAGTTTATGTTTTCAAAAAAGTTCTTTTTTAAAAAAAATAGTTATTCAGCTGGCTTTACTTTTATTGAATTATTGGTTGTTATATCAATTATAGTTTTATTATCAACTGTGGCTATGGTGGCGGTTGATAAAACTAGACGTCAGACCATAGATGTCCAACGCTTAGTTGATATGAAGAAGATAGAGGCTGCTTTGGAGCTATATTATGATAAAAATAGGCACTATCCAGATACTAATGGCAATGGTTGTGGTGGTTGGAATGTGGGTAATAAGACTTTATCTTTTATGCAGGGCAGTTTACCTAATGTTTTGGAAGATCCACCGGAAGATCCTTTGAAGACTGGTACTTGTTATGGTTATCGTTATTATCGTTATGTGCCGGATAATCCGACAGTAGGTATTGAAGGTTGCCCAGCTGGAAAATCTTTTTATGTTTTAGGTATAACGGATTTGGAAGCCAGCCAAGGTTCGCATTTTAACAGTCCAGGTTGGAGTTGCCCTGATCGAAATTGGCAAAATGAGATGGAGTGGGTAACAGGCAAGTTTGAGAATTAGTCTAAGGAATTATTGATAATTTAATATTTTAGTATTTAGAAATTAGGATTCAATTTATTATGTCTGCTTCAGAAGTAGCTTTATTTCAACAATTAATAAGTAATTTAGTTAGTCAGGGGGCGTCAGATTTATATTTACGGGCGGCCAGTTCTCCTATAATTAGATTAGATGGAGAATTAAAAACTTTGTCTGATCAGCCGGTGGTTACCGCTGATTATTTGGAGGTGATTGTGTCTTTTTTGTTGACAGAAGATCAACGGACTAAATTTACCAACGAACGGCAGTTAACATTTGGTTATACTTTTGCTAATCGTATTCGACTTAGGTTGAGTTTATTTTATCAAAAGAATTTACCGGAATTAACCATTAGGTTTATTCCGGTAAAAATAAAAAATATAAAAGAATTAGGTTTGCCGGTAATTTTAGAAAAAATAATTAAAACCGATAGCGGTTTAATTATTATTAGTGGACCGTACGCTTCGGGTCGGTCGGCTACTCAAGCTGCTTTAATTCAGGAAATAAACAACCAAACAGCTCGGCATGTTATAACTATCGAGGATCCTATAGAATATTTATTCGTGGGTAATAAAAGTGTAATAGATCAACGTGAATTAGGTAATGATGTTAGAAGTTGGGATGAAGCTCTTGATACCTTACCCCAGGAGGATTGCGATGTAGTTTTTTTGTCAAAAGTACCTCAAGCTAAAATTGCCGCCAAAGCTATAACTTTAGCAGCGGCTGGTAAATTAGTGGTAATCGTCAGCGAGTCTGATTCTACTATTAAAGCTTTAGAGCATTTAGTAGCTTCTTTTTTGCCTGATGAACAAGTAGGGATGCGTCAGCAATTGGGTGAAGTTTTGCTTGGAGTTTTGTCTCAGCAATTGGTGGCTCGAGTAGGGGGTGGTCGAATTGCGGTTACGGAATTGTTGATTGGTAGTCCAGCAGTTAGATCCATTATTAAAGAGGGTAAATTATACCAATTGAATAATATTTTGCAGGTGTCGCGCGATGAAGGTATGGTATCATTTGATTATAATTTGGCGGAATTGGTTAAAACGGGTGAAATAATGGAAGAAGAAGCTTTGGCTTATAGTCATGATAAAGAATTATTTAGTTCATTTTTACGTCGTTCATAATTATTATTTATGCCACTTTACGAATATAGAGCTAAAAATTTAAAAGGTAATTTGATAAGCGGTACAGTAGAAGCGGCTGATGAAACCAATGCTTTGGAAATATTAGCCGATCGCCATTTTACGCCTTTTTATTTGCAAGAAAAGTCCAGCCATCATTGGTTGGATATAGGTTTTAAATTTTTTAATAAAATTAAAACTAAAGATTTGGTAATTTTTTCTCGCCAATTAGCAGTTATGGCCGCTGCTACCGTACCTTTGGTGGAAAGTTTACATATTCTTGTTAAACAAACGGAAAATGAGGCCTTACGTATTGTGGTTTCCGATGTAGCTGATGAAGTGGAAGGTGGTTCTAAATTGTCGGCTGCTTTAGGTAAATATCCTAATACTTTTAGTGATTTTTACATTAATATGGTTAAATCGGGTGAAACGAGTGGTCGCTTGGATGATACTTTAAATTATTTAGCCGATGAAGCAGAAAAAAATTATGATTTGATGAGTAAAATAAAAGGAGCCATGACTTATCCGGCTTTTATAATAGTTGGTTTGGTAATAGTCGGTTTTGTTATGATGGTATTTGTAGTACCAAAATTAACCAGTATTTTACAAGAATCACAGACGGCTTTACCTTTTTCTACTCGGTTACTTATCGGCAGTAGTAGTTTTTTACAAAACCGTTGGTGGTTACTTTTAATAATCATTGCTATTTTAGTGGTTATTTTCCGATTTTTAACGCAAACTGGTTCTGGGCGCATGATTTGGCATCGTTTTCAGCTACGTTTACCAGTAGTTGGCCAATTATTTAAAAAGATTTATTTGGTTAGATTTACCAGATCTTTAGGGACTTTGTTGCAAGGAGGAGTGCCCCTAACTCGCAGTCTTAATGTGGTAGCCGATGTCGTGGGTAATGAGGTTTTTAAAGACATGATTAAAGCTACCATTAAAGAAGTAGAAGAGGGAAATTCAGTATCAACCATATTCTTACAATCTAATGTTGTACCAGCTATGGTTTCGCAAATGATGGTGGTAGGTGAAAAAACCGGACGTTTGGAAGAAATTTTAGGTCGTTTGTCAGATTTTTACGGTCGAGAGGTGGAAAACCAAGTGACTAATTTAGTAACTTTGGTTGAACCGTTAATAATGATTATTTTGGGTTTGGCTGTCGGTGTAATGGTGTCGGCTATAATATTACCCCTTTATAATTTAGCCGGTAGTTTTTAAATATAGATTAAATGTCTAAACTGTGTTATAATAAATAATATGTTAATAATAAGGAAGGGGGTGAGACAATGTTAAACCAAAACAGAAAAGGTTTTACTTTAATTGAATTATTGGTAGTTATTGCCATTATCGGTATTTTGTCCACCTTGGCAGTGGTTGGTCTTAATGTGGCTCGTCAAAAGTCACGTGACGCTAAGAGAGTGGCCGATATTAAACAAATGCAAACAGCTTTGGAGCTCTATTATGGCGATCAGAACGGTTATCCTTCGGTAGGTACAGCCACAGCTTTAGGTTCAGGTAGTATGCTTTCTTTGATTAATACAGGTTTTGCTTCTAGCACGACAGGTGCAACCAATATTTATATGGGTCAGATCCCATCTAATCCGACCCCAGGTGGAGCTTCTTACCTTTATTGTAGTACTACTTCAGCGGCACCAACCACTTGTGCGGCCAGCACGGAAAGTTATCAGATTACTTTCTCTTTGGAAGGTGTAACTGGTGGCTTAGCCTCTGGTGCTCATACAGCTTCACCGACTGGTATGAAATAATTCAGTAATGTTAAAATAAAAACCCATAGCTCGAGACTAGGGGTTTTTATTTTGCCCTTTTATATGGTCTATTTATAAAATAGAAGCATGATTAAGAAAATATTAAATTTAGACAATATTTATTTTATACTGGCTTGGTTAGTGCCTTTAATTTTTTATTGGCAGGCAGTTGCACCAACTGTTCAGTTGGAAGATTCAGCAGAATTAACCACAGCAGTTTTAACTTGGGGTATACCCCATCCTTCCGGTTATCCTTTATATGTTTTACTAGCTAGAAGTTGGTCTAGTTTAATTGGTTTAACACCTTGGGCTGTTAATCTTTTTTCTATTGGTTGTGCAGTTTTGGCTTTGGCTTTTGTTTATAAAGCAGCCCGTTGGTGGGGGGCTGGATCAATTGGTAGTTTGGTAGCTACTTGGTTGTTGGCTGGTTGGCCGGCTTTTTGGTCACAAACTATAGTAGCTGAGGTTTATAGTTTGCATGTTTTATTATTGGCCATGATTATTTATTTAGCGGCTCGTTTTAAGCAAAGTGGTTCTAGTTATTTAGTTTATGTAACTTCTCTATTAGCTGGTTTGGCTGCTGGGAATCATTTGTTGATTATTTGGCTTTGGCCTATTTTGGTGGTTTATTATTATAAATTTTGGACGATGATTGATTTGGCAGGACGTTTAAGATTACTAGGTGTCTTTTTTTTGGCTTCATTAGTCTATCTTTATTTGCCTTGGCGGGCAGCTCAAAACCCTTTATTGAATTGGGGACAAGCGGATAATTGGTTTAGTTTTTGGCACCATGTTTTACGTTTGGGTTATAATGATATCGGTTGGTCGGCCTTAACTGGTTTTAAAGCGGGTTTAATTGGCAGTTTTATTTTGGATTTATTAACTGGTTTTGGTTGGCCGATTTTATTGATTTTATTTTTAGGTTTGGTGGTTGGTTATAAAACTTACGGTAAAACTATTATTTTTTTATTAGCCGTGGTGGTCAGTCAAATTTTGCCAGCAGTTTTTTTAAGACAATATGGTTGGGGTTTAGGAGTGGCTTTTACTTATAGCGTTTATTGGAGCGGCGCGATTTTAGCTTTAGCTATTTTAGTGGCTGTGGCCATTAAGGCTTTAGAGGAGTGGTTGGTTAAAAACAATAGTTTGTCTAAAAAACAGTTCCAGGTGTGGCTGGCTGTAATTATTATTTTATCTTTACCGGTGGTTAGTTGGTATAATAATTTTTGGCAACTTAATTACCAGGCTGATTATTGGCCGGAAGTTTACGCTGAAAAATTATTAAGTGGTCTAGCCCCGCAAGCAATTTTGTTTATCTGGGGAGAAGATTATGCCAATGATAGTTTATTGTTTACGATTGCTTACCAAAAATTAGTTAAAAGAACGAGGCCGGATGTTACAGTGGTTGATGGTCAGATAATTTTTCCTTTTCAGTTGCCTAATGAGGCCAAGGATGAAACAGACTATTGGTTAAATTTATGGCGTTATGCTTATTTAACCAACCGGCCGCTTTATGGCACCAGATTACCACCTAATGATATTTTTTTAATCGGTCGGCAGGATAGCTATGCTTATCGTATTTTTGCTTCTTTGGATCAGGCAAATCAAGCTGATTTAGCTGTTTGGTTATTGCCGCCGGAAATTTGGACCCAACCTAGGTTGCTTTATTATAGTGGACAGGACTATTTGGCCCACTTACTTTATGGTCAAGCTTTAGCTTTGTGGCAATTGGGTAGGCCTCAGCCAGCCCAAGCTTTTTTACAAGAAGCTATTTATTTGGATAATGAGCTATTTTCTAAAGATTATTGGCGGTTTGTTAAACAGCGAGAGTATCTTAATCAACTTAAATGATTATTTAATAATAAAACGACAATATTGGGCTAATTTGCTATCATATTAGTATGCTAATGATGCTGTTATTTTTAATAGGTTTAGCTATAGGCAGTTTTATAAACGTGGTAGTTATCCGTCTTTATAAAGGTGAGACTTTGTTGGGTCGATCCCGTTGTTTACATTGCCATAGCAATCTTAGGTGGTATCATAATATTCCCGTTTTTTCTTTTTTGGTTCTTAAGGGTAAATGTTTTTTTTGTGGACAACCGATTGGTTGGCAATATCCTGTAGTAGAAATCATAACGGCAACATTATTTTTGGCTGTTGGTTTTATGGTGACAGGACAATCAGTTGGCTATTTGTTAGCCAGTTTAGTTTTGACTTTTTATGTGGTAGTTTTAGCTGTGTTTGATTGGCGCCACCAGGTTTTACCTGATGTACTAACATTGAGTGGGGCAGTTGTTATGTTAGTGATTAATTTGTGGCGCGGACAATCTTCTTGGCTTAATTTGTTGGCTGGGGCCGCTTTGGCCGCTGGTTTTTTTGCTTTGCAGTATTATATTTCCAAGGGAGCTTGGATTGGAGCTGGTGATATCCGTTTAGGTATTTGGTTAGGCTTTTCTTTGGGTTTAAAAGCCGCTGCCGTGGCTCTTATTTTGGCTTATTGGTCTGGCGCTTTGATTGGTTTAATTTTACTTAGTCAAAAAAAATGGCATAGGAAAAGTCGCATTCCTTTTGGTATTTTTTTGGCTTTAAGCACTTGGGTGGCTTGGTTCTGGGGAAATAATTTAGCAAGTTGGTATTTTGGTTATTTGGGTTTTTAAAAATAAAATCATGACAAAAAATTATCAAAATCAATTTGGCGGTTTTACTATCATTGATTTATTAGTTTCAGTATCGATTTTTGTTGTGATTACTGGTTTGACTTTGAGTAATTTTAGTCGCGGACGGCAAAAGGATGATTTGCGGCAGGGCAGTTTATTGGTAGTGTCACTTTTGCAGCAAGCTCAGGTTTACGCTTTAGCTGGTCAAACCATAAACGGTTTTGTGCCCGCTGGCGGTTATGGTCTGAATTTTGATTTAAGTAATCCTGGACGGCTGATTTTTTTTGCTGATTTAGATGATAATGGCTTATATTCTTTTGGTGGTGATAGTTTAGTGGATACTGGTAATTATAATTTGTCGACTAATGTAACCATAACAAATTTAGTTGTTCGTCAAGGTGAAACCAGTCAATCTAGTAATTTGTCGAATTTTATTTATCGTCCGCCCCAAGCGGCTCGGTATTTAGATGGTTTACTAAATGGTGGAACTTTGGAAATCACCTTACGACATTCTCAAACAGGTGAAACTAAATTAATTACGGTTAGCACGGCTTCTGGACAAGTAAATACTCAATAATATGTTTAAGCGTTTTGATTTAAAAATTGAATTGATTAAGAAAAAAATTATTTAAGTTAGTATATGTTTTTGTTTAATTATTGTAATAATAAAAAAAATATTGCTGGTCAAGGTCTTTTAGAGGTGACTATGGCTATAGGTATAATTTTGTTTGGTTTATTAGGGATAATGAGTTTAACAACAGCTTCCTTTGGAGCCGCCGCTGAAGCGGAGGATAGATTGTTGGCTACTAATTTAGCCAGAGAAGGTATAGAGGCAGTTAGAAGTTTGCGAGATGATTCTTGGCTTCAAGGTTCCAGTAATAGTTGGTATGGACAACTAGCGAGTGCTGGGGATTTAACTGTTATTCCGGTTTTGGATCCGGTTACTTTTGAGTGGTCTTTTGATTTTACCGCTAATAATCTGGAGGAAGCTGTAAGTGTGGTTTGGCGTGATCAAAATTCTTTATTTAGACAGAGTAGTACTGTAATAACTGGCAGTCCGACTTTTTATTCAAGATTATTGACTATTTATGCTATTTGTCGAGAGGCGATAGGTGGTATTGAAATAAGTTCGACTGGTAGTTGCCAAACTGGCTATAATCAGATTGGCGTCAGGGTAGTTTCCCAAGTTCGCTGGTCCAGACACGGTAGTCATGTTATTACTTTGGAAAATTTTTTATATAATTGGCGTTACTCTTACGATAATTATGCTCCCTAAAATAAATAAAAATTCGGCTGGTTTTACCGTTATGGAACTGGTGGTAGTTTTAGGAGTTTTTTCTATAGTGGTAATATTAGTGACTGATATATTCTTCATTATAACTAGATCTCAGCGGTCTTTGGTGGCTAGTCAAGCTGTTCAGCGTGATATGCGTTTTGTTATGGAGTCAATTGCTAAAGACGTTCAGCAGGGTTTAATTGATTATGATTATTACCAGTCACAAGTGCCAACAATTGATTTAAAAGACCCTTTGACTGGTCAAGTTTTGGCTCAGTCGGTTTTGGCTTTATTGGATAATACCGGTCGAACGGTTAGATATCGTTTTGTAGAAGCTCAAGCTGGCCAGCCCGCCAGTTTGGAAATTTCTCGTGGTAGTAGTGGAACTTGGGATCCTTTATTATCTGATGATGTAATTTTGGTAGCAGTGCGATTTTATATAGTTCCTTCAGCCAATCCTTTTTTGGATAGTAGTTCCACTAATAAACAGCCGAGGATAACTATTACCTTATCTGGTCAGGCTATACCAACCTTGGGGACTAGTTTGCCGGCTACTTTTTTTCTGCAGACCACGGCTTTAACCAGGAGTTATTTACGTTAAATATGAAAATATTAAAAAACAATCAACCGGCCGGTATGGTTTTACTTTTATCTTTGTTAGTTTTGGCTGGTGTTTTGGTAACTAGTTTAACTGTTGGTAGTTTGGTTTTACGACAACTACGAGTTAGTGTTGTTAGTGATCAAAGTCAAGCTGCTTATTATGCTGCGGAAAGTGGTTTGGAGCAGGGCCTTTATTTATGGCGTTTGGAACAAAAAAAAGGTGCTGATTTGGTAGTTAGTCAATCAAGTAGCGTAGTGTTAGCTGGTAACCAAGCAACTTGGTGGCGGTCGAGTGTTTTAAGTGAATCTTCGGAAATCATTACTCTTAAAAAGAATGACAGCCGGCAAATAGATTTATTTAATCCAGAAGATTCTTTGGATAGTGCAGTTAAAGCTCAATCCATAAAATTATCTTGGGATAATAATGTAAACTCCTGTCCGGGAGCCGGTAGTGAATGGTTGGAAGTAGGTTGGTCAGCTTGGTTGGGTGCAGCGACACTTGATTACGATGTGGAGCGTCGTTATTTTTCTTCCAGCCAAGCTAGTGGAGTGGTTATTAATTTGGATCCTAGCTTTGTTAACTATCGTTTACGTTTAAGAGCTTTGTATAGTGATGTTTGTGATTTAACTGTCCAAGCTTTTCGCCAGCCTAATGGGGTGGGAGAAATTTATGAATTACCTGGACGTGTTATTGTTACTTCAGTTGGTCGATTAGCTAATACTCAACAATCTTTGTCAGTTACTTTGCCGGCTTTACCACCACAAGCAGCAGTTTTTGATTATGCTATTTTTTCCCAGTGTTCAATATTTAAGGGAACTGGTTTTACTTCAGATTGTTATTAAATTAGTTGACCTAGGAAAGCACAGAATAAGAACCTTTTAGTAATTTGGGATTAGTTTTTAATTATTATGAATAAAGCGGCTGCTAAAATAAGAATAAATAAATTACGCCAAGTAATAAATCATTATCGTTATCAGTATCATGTTTTGGATAAGTTGGAGATATCAGAGGCAGCTTTGGATTCTTTAAAGCATGAATTGGTTAAACTAGAAAATTATTATCCCGATTTAATAACTTCTGATTCGCCCAGCCAACGGGTGGCGGGAGGAATTTTGCCGGGGTTTGTTAAGGTTAAGCATAGTCAACCGATTTTATCTATTGAAGACGCCTTTAATTTAGAGGAAATTAAAGCTTGGCAGGAGAGGAATGAAAAAATTTTAAAAATTGAGATAACAGAATATTATGGGGAATTGAAAATGGATGGTTTGGCTATAGTTTTAACTTATGTTAAAGGTTTATTAATTAGTGCTGTAACTCGAGGTGATGGACGAATTGGAGAAAATGTTACGGCTAATGTTAGAACTATTGAGGGAGTTCCTTTGCGTTTAGAAACAACAAAAGATTTAGTTTGGCCGGAGCGATTAGACATTAGAGGTGAAGTGGTAATTAGTCTTAAAGAATTAGCGAGAATAAATAAGATGCAACAGGTTAAAGGGTTGCCTTTGTTTGTTAATCCTAGGAATTTAGCTGCCGGTACGATGCGTCAATTACAATCGGAAGTGGCGGCTTCTAGAAAAATGGATTTTTATGCTTTTGAAATATTGTCTGATTTAGGTCAGGCTAAACATAGTCAGGTTCATGATTGGCTGAAATTATACGGTTTTAAAACTAATCCCTATTCTAAGATTTTACGAGGGACTAAAGAGGTGGTAGATTATTTAACTGTGTGGCAAAATAAAAAATCTATTTTACCTTATCAAACTGATGGTGTTGTTTTAGTAGTGAATGACATAAAACAGCAAAAAATTTTAGGCAGTGTAGGTAAAGCCGATCGTTGGATGTTAGCTTTTAAATTTCCTGCCGAACAAGCTACTACTAAAGTTAAGGATATAATAATTCAGATTGGTCGGACTGGCGTGCTTACTCCAGTGGCTATTTTAGAGCCGGTTAAATTGGCTGGTACCACTGTTTCACGGGCCACACTTCATAATTATGATGAAATAAAAAGATTGGATATTCGGGTGGGTGATACTGTTATTTTACAAAAAGCTGGTGATATTATACCAGATGTTGTTAAAGTTCTACCTAAATTAAGAGTCGGTCAGGAAAAGGTGTTTAGCATGCCTTCTACTTGCCCTTCTTGCGGTTCTAAAATAAATAAGCCTTCAGGAGAAGTAGCTTATTATTGTGGTAATAGTCATTGTACGGCTGTTTTAGGCCAAAGTTTGCGTCATGCTGTAGCTAAAGGGGCCTTTGATATCGTTGGTTTGGGGCCGAGGATTATTGATCAATTATTAGAAACTGGTTTAGTTAAAGATTTAAGTGATTTATTTAGTTTATCAGCCGACAAGGTAAGTCAGTTACCTGGTTTTGCCGATTTATCAGCGGATAATTTACTTAAGGCTATAGCTGCCAGAAAAAAGATACCTTTGGATAATTTTTTGTTTGCTTTGGGTATTAGACATGTTGGGCAAATTACCGCTCGGCAGGTGGCTTTACAAGCTGGTAGTTTGGAGAAGTTGTTAAATTTTTGCCAAGAAGATTTTTTAAAAATTAAAGAAATTGGGCACGTCGTGGCTGCCAGTTTGGCTGAATATTTTAATCAATCAGATTCAAAAAAATTGTTAACTAAATTAAAAGCTAAGGGGGTTGAGCCGATCAATTTATTGATTAGTTCTGTTGGGCCTCGGTCTGGGGAGGTCTTTGTTTTTACTGGTGTTTTAAGCCATTTATCGCGTCAGCAAGCTAAGTTTTTAGTACAATCAACTGGTGCAATGGTTAGTGATAGTTTAAGCTCTAAGACGGATTATTTAGTGGTTGGACATAAACCAGGTAGTAAGCAGGTTAACGCTAAAAAATTAGGTGTTAAAATAATTAATGAGCAAGAATTTTTAAAAATAGTAAAAAGAAGTTAAATTTTTTACTTAAGCTCTATTCTTAATTTTGTCTATCGTTTATACTAAAAATTATGGAACTTAAAGATATTCATCATTTAGCTAAATTGGCCCGTTTAGAGTTAACTGATCAACAGGCCCTAGTTTATCAAAAAGATTTAGAGGCTATTTTGGGTTATTTAGACCAGTTAAAAGAACTTAAAATAACTGACACTCTAGTTGCTCAGGATTTTAAATCAGTTGGTCGAGGGGACAAAGTTGTGCCCTTTGACTCCACAGAAGGATTACTTAAAGGGCAATCAGCTGACCAGGAGCAACCTTTTTTGGTGGTGCCGCCGGTTTTTAAAAATTAATATTATGGATTTTAGTCGTTTAAATATTAAAGATTTACTAGAGGGCTATGTGGCTAGACATTTTTCGGTTAAAGAGGTGGTGGAGTGGTATTTGTCTAGAATAAAAAAAACTGATGATAAGGTGCATTCCTATTTAACAGTAACAGCTGTTGAGGCTATCCAGCGAGCTGAGGAATTAGATTATCAGTTAAAATCCGGAGCGAAACTAACACCTTTATTTGGTGTGCCTGTTTCTATTAAGGATGTAATTATTACCAAAGGTATAAAGACTACGGCCGCTTCTAAAGTTTTGGAAGATTATTTGCCTCCCTATCAGGCAACGGTTGTGGAAAAATTAGTGTCGGCTGGCGCTATAATTTTAGGTAAGACCAATTGTGACGAGTTTGCTATGGGTGCTTCTAATGAAAAATCTGGTTTTGGGCCGACTCGTAATCCTTGGAATCTTGATTATGTGCCAGGCGGTTCTTCTGGTGGTTCAGCTGCTGCTGTGGCTTCGGGGCAGTGTGCTTTGTCTTTGGGGAGTGATACTGCTGGATCAATTAGGCAGCCAGCGGCTTTTTGTGGCATCGTTGGACTTAAACCGACTTATGGCCGGGTTTCTCGCTATGGACTTATTGCCATGACTTCCTCATTAGATCATATCGGCCCAATGACTAGGACGGTTGATGATGCGGCTGCTGTTTTGCAAGTGATTGCCGGTCCAGATAAGCACGATGCTACTTCAGTTAATTATCCCTTATCTGATTTATCTTCAGAGATGAAAAAATCCATTAAAGGTTTGCGGGTGGGAGTACCTAAAGAATTTTTTGGTGACGGTTTGAATAAAAAAGTGGCTCAGTCAGTTCGTCAGGCTATAGATGTTTTAACTAGTTTGGGGGTCCAGGTGCAAAGTGTTAGTTTGCCAACAGTTAAGTATGCCGTACCAACTTATTATGTTTTGGCTCCAGCGGAAATAAGCGCTAATATGGCTCGTTTTGATGGTTTAAGGTATGGGCAGTCTCAAGTAGCTGACGATTTGTTTAGTAAATATATTAAAACCAGAGGAGATTTCTTAGGTGCTGAGGTTAAACGGCGCATTATTTTAGGTACTTATGTTTTATCAGCCGGTTATTATGAAGCTTATTATAAGCAAGCTGTTAAAGTCGGCCAACAGATTAAAAAAGAATTTACTCAGGTTTTTAAAGAGGTTGACGCTTTAGCTGCTCCTACTTCGCCCACAACAGCTTTTGCTTTTGGTAGTCGCAATCAGGATCCTTTAGCTATGTATTTAGAAGATGTCTATACTGTGCCGGCTAATATTGCCGGTTTACCGGCCATTTCCTTACCTTGTGGCTTAATTGATGGTTTGCCTGTTGGTTGGCAGTTAATTGGCCGACACTGGCAAGAATCAATAATTTTATCTTTAGCTAAAGCTTACGAACAAGCAGTGCCTTGGCAGGCTAATTTTCCTAAATTAGATTAGTTATGGATCAGTTATTGGAGTTATTAGTGTCTTATAGTTATTTAATATTGTTTTTGGGTGTAGTAGTGGAAGGCGAAATTTTTCCTTTAGCTGCCGGCTTTTTGTCTTCTTTGTTTATAATGAATTTTTATTGGTCCATTGGCGTAACTTTCGTTGGCGCGATAGTCGGTGATTTATTATGGTTTGCTGCCGCTCGTCATTGGGGTAGAAAATTTATAGAGCGCTACGGTAAGTGGTTTTTTTTAAAACCAGCTAGGTTAAACAAAATGGAGGAGCATTTTAACAAGAACGGTAAAAAAACTTTGTTTTTAACTAAATTCATCTATTCTTTTGGTCATAGTTCAATTATTGTGGCTGGTTTGGCTAAAATGTCTTGGCGAGATTTTATTAAAGTAGATGTGCCAGCCAGTTTATTGTGGTCAATGTTATTTGTTTTTTTGGGTAAGATTTTAGGGGCCAGTTTTTATTTAATGAAACATGTTTTGCGTGATATAACTTTATCTTTGATATTAGTTTTAATACTAATAATTTTATTCCAATCTTTATTTAAACGTTTTTTAAGAAATCAGAGTTAATTGTTTAAATTAAAAAATATGGTTAATAATTTTTCCACTCAGCAGGTAGATAACCCGATTATTAATATTAAAAAACCTTGGTATAAAAAAATTGTTTGGTGGTTGGTAATTTTACTAGCAATTGTTTGGTTGGGTTTTTCTTGGTTAAGTCAGCCTAATTTATCTTCGGAAACGACCGAATCTTTGTCTGGTAGTCAGGCTAGTAATTTACCTCCAATTAGCCAAGTTAAAGTTATAAGCCAAGATGATCCCTCTTTAGGTCCGGCTTATGCGCCTATTACTATAGTCGAATTCGGTGATTTTGAATGTCCTTTTTGTCGGCAATCTTATAGTATTGCTAAGCAGTTGTTAGAAAAATATCCAGATGGTTTAAGGTTAATTTATCGAGATTTTCCGGTTAGTAGTATACATCCACAGGCTTTACCGGCCGCTCAAGCGGCCAATTGCGCTTATCAGCAAAATAATTTTTGGCCATATCATGACAAGTTATTTGATCGGCAGAATGAATTAGGAAATTCTTTATATCTTAATTTGGCGACTGATTTAAATTTGAATATGAACAATTTTAAGGCCTGCTTGAATGATCCGAAAATAGTTAAAGAAATAGAAGAGGATTTGGCAGTTGGTTTAAAGGCTGGGGTTCAAGGCACGCCAGCTTGGTTTGTTAATGGTCGTAAAGTAGAAGGAGTTTTGCCTTTAGAAGTTTGGGAAAAATTAATTACAGCGATTTTGAAAGAGGATCTAAAAAAATAAAAATTTTTTAGCAAAGATAAGCCAGTTAATAGTAAACAGTAGTTATAGTGTTATTTTAGACTGACTGGTTAGTATTATGCTACAATTAAACAACTTTAATCGTATAATTATTTATTAATTAAGTTTATGACAGATCGACCTAGTATTTTTAATGGTGTTTCTCCTAAACTAAGCTTTATTATGGGTTTAGTGGTGGGGGTAGCCGCTATAAGTTTAATTGGTTTTATCGTGGCAGTAGCTTTTTCCTTTTCTGGTGGAAGTTTTAGCAAAAAAACAGCTACCAGTAATCCGTCAGCTAATTTACCGGTTGATAATAATCCATCTCAGCAACCATCTTTAGGGCCGGTTGATATTGCTGTTAAGGATAGTGATTATCTAAGAGGTAGTAAGGACGCACCTATTGTTATGATCGAATATTCTGATTTGGAATGTCCTTTTTGTCAAAAATTTCATGACAGTATGAAAAAAATAATGGCGGATTATCCTGGGCAAATCGCTTGGATTTATCGGCATTTCCCTTTATCTTTCCATGCTAACGCTCAAAAAGAAGCTGAAGGAGCTGAATGTGTGGGTAAATTGGGCGGAGCCGATAAATATTGGCAGTTTATTGATAAGATTTTTGAACGTACTACAGCTACTGGCACGGGCTTTGCTTTAGATAAGTTACCGGCTTTGGCCAAAGAAGTGGGGGTTAACGAAGCTAAGTTTAAAACTTGTTTGGATAGTGGTGAAATGGCTCAGAAAGTTCAAACTGATTTACAAGAAGGTTCAGCTTATGGCGTAGGCGGTACGCCGACCACTTTTGTTAACGGCCAGCCTTTGGAAGGCGCTTTGCCTTATGAGCAGGTAAAGTCGGTAGTTGATCAAATTTTAAATAAGTAAAATAATGTCAGTAAAGAAAATATTGTTTATTGTGGTCGGGGTGGTAGTTTTGTTATTGGTAGTTTGGTGGCTTAAACTGTCGGTGCCTAATTATCCAGATATTCAGTCACCTCGGCCTATTGCGGGTAATGAGCAAGCTAGTTTGGTTTTAACAGAATTTTCTGATTTTCAGTGTCCGGCTTGCAAGGCTGCTCAGCCTTTATTAAAAGATTTAATGGCTACTTTTGGCGACCGATTACGTTTGGAATTTAAGCATTACCCTTTGATATCGATTCACACTCAAGCCTTCCGGGCGGCCTTGGCAGTTGAATGTGCCAATGATCAGGAACAGTTTTGGCAGTACCATGATAAATTATTTGATAACCAACCTAATTTTTCCGAAGAAGAATTAATAAATTACGCGGGTGAGCTTAATTTAGATAAAGAAAAATTTTCTGCCTGTTTACTTAGTAAGGCTAAAACTAATGAAGTTAGGCAGGATATAAAAGAGGGTGACGGGCGCCAGGTTAATGCTACGCCGACTTTTTTGTTAAATGGTGAGCCAGTGGTCGATTGGACCAAATTAAAAGAAATTATACAAAGCAAATTGATCGGCGGATAGTTAGTTTACCTTTGATATTAGACGGTAGATATAACTAGTGGATTTATCCATGATTCTGGATTCTTAATTCTATATTCCAGTTATTATGTTTTTTCACGATTTTATTCCTTCGCCAATAATTTTTACTATCGGACCGTTGATTTTTCATTGGTATGGTTTGTTGTTTGGTTTAGCTGTGGCGGTGGCTTATTTTATAGCTAGACTGAGGCTTAAAAAACGGCCAATTGTTTTTTTAGATTTGGATAATTTATTTTTTTGGCTTTTATTAGTTGGTTTAATTGGTGCTCGATTAGTGGATGTTTTTTATTTTGAGTGGTGGTATTTTAAAGATCACTGGTCGGCGATACCGTTTTTTTGGCAGGGCGGTCTGGCTTGGCAGGGCGGTTTAATTGGCGGAATAGCGGCTGCTTGGCTTTATAGCCGAATTAAAAAAATTAAATTTGTGGTGGTGGCTGATTTACTAGCGCCTAGCTTGGCTATTGGCCAAGCTATTGGGCGTTGGGGAAATTATTTTAATCAGGAATTATTTGGCCAACCAACTAATTGGCCTTGGGGTATCCCAATTGTTCAACAATTGCGGCCGGAAATTTACCAGTCTTTTAGCTATTTTCACCCAGTATTTTTTTATGAGTTTATTGGCTTGTTAATTATTGGTTTATTTTTATTAAGATGTTTTAAGAGTAAAAAAACAGCTGGTTGGTTAATAGCTTGGTATTTATTATTAAGTGGTTTATTGAGAATAATTTTGGAAACTATCAGACTAGATGAGCAGTCACTTTGGTTAGGCTTAAGAGCCGGCTGGTGGTTGGCCGGGTTAACAACGGTTATTGGTTTATTGTGGTTGCTTAAATTGACTTGGTTTAAATTTTTAAATAAAAAAGAGGTTAATTAGAACCTTTTTTTGGTTTTACGTACTAAGCGGGCCCGACCGGATTCGAACCGGCGATCTTCTCCGTGACAGGGAGACGTGTTAACCGGGCTACACCACGAGCCCGCTTAGTACGTAAGTATTTATTTTTTAAATTCAATCCCGTTTAGTATGGAATTTATCTAGTTTTAAAAATGGGGCAAAAACTAAATAAGCTTTGCCAATATAGCATAGGTTTTTAAACCTTTCAAGCCTTTTGGAAAAGCGTGTAAAATAATTGCCTGTCTTATGGTAATAGGCTAAAATTAGAGAAGATAATAGGTTTAAAATTCCTTTAATGAAAAAAGAAAATTTAGACAATCAGGAAGTTTATAAAACCACTGAACAAATTAGACAAAGTTCGGAATATGCTTGGTTGGTTGATTCTTTAGATACATCCTTTAATGATAACCTTTGGACTGGTTTAAGCGTTAATAATGAATCAGTTGATAAATTTATAGAAACGGTTTTTGGGCCTGATAAAGCCCAAACCATTCCCGTAGAAGTTAAACAACAATTTTATACGGATTATCAAACTAAGATCGAAGAATTAAGACAAGGTAGGAATGTTTTAGGTGATCAAGCTGCGGCTTTGTTTGAGGAAGCAGCTTATTACGAAAATCTTCGGTCTGAGCCAACTGCAAAAGAATTACCTTGGGAGGCTAGACGGCAGGAGCTTATGAATACAATCAGGGAAAAAGAATCGCCAGCCATTAAGCCGGAAGCAGATTTTTCTTTGGTTAATCTAAATAAAAAAATGTCGGCTTGGTTGGGCCAAGAATTTAATCAAGCGGCCTTTAAAGAAAAACCGGAATTGTTGGACAAAACTGTTAGAGCCACCGAGAGTTTGTGGTGTTATTTTGTTGATAGTGGCCGCTGGCAAAAAACAGTTGATAAAAAAAGAAATAATCAGCCAATTGTTTATCTTAAAGATACGTCTGATAGTAATGCCAAAGCGGTTTTATTGCTGATAAAAAAAACTGGTTTAGAAAATGCTTTACTTAATAATTGGACTAAACCGGAATTAACTAGTGATAATGAAGAGCTAAATGAATTAAATAATGGTTTAGTTAAAGCGGCTCAAGAAACTTCTTCGGCTGAAGTATTATATAAGGTTTTACAGGAGCAAGGTATTTTAAAAAATAAAGATGAGGCTTTGCGGGTCATAGTGGATTTGGCCACTAAGTCCATGCATTATGACTTAATAAAAACCAAGGAAGATTGGCGCAGTAGTAATTTAAGTTTGCGTGGGTTGCACCGGGCGCTTAATCAACAGCAGGAGTATCTTTATGTTAAGGAGAGAATAAACAGGTTTTTAGAATTAAAAAAATGGCGATTACCTTTAAACAAAAAACAGCAAGTGGAGCTGGATGGTGAATTGTTAAACGAACCGCTAGATAAAACGTTATTGGAAAAAATTATTAATAACGATAAAAAAGAAGAAGTATTGTTAAAGTTAGATAAAGTAGGTCAAGAACAAGTTAGTATAATTAAACAAGCTGATCAGGTTTTAAACAAATCAGACGAGGAGCTTATTAAAAATAAGCAGTTAATTGTAGCGGCTGATTGGGGGAGATTATTTTTAAATCAACATAAAAGAGGCGATAAATCGTTTGGTGGCGCTGTGGCCGCCCGGGCCTATGGTTTTGATGGTTTTATAAATTATGATATTGAGCGAGGTGGTTATTTGGTAACCAGTTTTAAACCTAATAGCGATTTATTGGCTAATATTGATTTACCCGGGGCCCTTAAAGTAAATAAACAAATGGTTATGCGTCCGGGTAATGGTGGAGAAAAAGTTAGTTTAGAACAATTACTTAAAGCTGTAGTACCAGATTACCAATTATCAGGCGAAAATCAGGTTAAATCTAAAGAAGTTGAATCTACCCAAGAGAAATTTGAATATAACGGTTTGCGGTTTAGTCGGGCTTTAAACGAAGAGGAATTAACCCATTTAAACATATTGGACGCCGAAGTTAAGGAATACATTACCGAATCGGTTAGCCAGGTTATTAAACAAAAGTACAGTCATTTAAATCCAGTTGAACAGTCTGTTTTATTAAAAGATCAGATAGCTAACGGTATGAGTCATCCAAAGATTTTGGAACAGAAAAAAAGCAAGTGTTTGGCCGTTAACTTACCTTTAATTATTGACAAATAGTTATTTTAGTTGTAGTATTATCTGTTAAGATAATTAAGTAATAAATAATATGGTTGAGATATTATCACAAGACGAGATAAACAAATTGCTTAATCAAGGTAAGGAAGATTCTGCCAACAGTGGTTCTGTGGACAAAGTAAATCCGGCTGATTTTGATGAGGCTTTTGTTCAGGCCGCTGATAATATTACCAAAATTAGTCAAGAGAAAGAGCCAGAGAAATTAAAAGGGGTTATAAATATTATTCCTTTAACCGAGGAAAATTATAATCAATCTTTTTCTATATTAAAAAAAGGTGGGTTAAGTAAATTAAATAAAGACGATTTAGATTGGTTGGATAAGAATAAAATTAAGCGAACTACCAATAGTGAGATTAGAAAAGCCTTAAAAGGTTTTATGGAAGAATATAAAAATCAAGTTGGTTTGCCGTCAGTAGATAAAAAAACGGACAATTCTTCTCAGGTGGAGCCAGTAGTAATGGATCAGTCGGTTGTGGAGGCCGAACCGGTTCAGCCGGTAATGGCGCCAGAGGTTGTTAGAGCAGATAAGTTAGCAGTTGAGTTTGCCAAATTTTTTAACATAAAACCAGAAGAATTAAATAGTGTTCCCGGTTTTGTTGATTTAACTGTTGGTCAGCAAGCTTTGTTATTGGAAAATTTAAAGCAAACGACTTTATCCAGAATAAAAAGTGAAGCTTTAGATGATTATAAGAAGGAAACAGGTGAATCTAAATTTTTTACTAAAATTAAAAGAAACCTGCTTAAAAAATATTATGTAGCCAAGGAAACCAAGGTTAAATATACCAAGTCCAAACAGGGTGGTTTGGCCGAGCAGCGGGCTGATATGGAAGCTTTAATAACAATAATAAAGGATAGTGGATTGGATGCAACAATTAATAGTTTAGGGCAAATAGAAGTATCTTACGGGGGTCGAGCTGAGGACTATGTTAAAGTTGCGGTTGGTGGTAGCCGTCAAGAATTAAATTCAACTGACCAGGCCAAATTAGCCAATTTTAATAAAGCAGCCACGATTTTTAGTAAAATACCCTATGAATGGTCTTTGCCAGCCGCTAGTCGCACAGAGCAAAAAGAATTCAGCCAAGCCAAGAAAGATTACAAACAGGCTTTAGCTGATTTGTTGCAGTTAAAAAAAGATAAGTTGGGTAATGACAAAGAAGCCGCTTTGGCAACCAAGGATATTGATTATCAGGTACAAATGGAAAGATTATTTAAAGCTAACCCTAATATAGAGAAAGCTTTAAAGCAGGTTGATTCGAATAAATTTTGGGTTAAAGCTTTAGGTAATGTGGCCACAGAAAGAGGTACTTACTTTTTAGGTGGTTTGGGTAGTCGGGCCTTAGTAGCGGGTGCTTTAGGCGTTTGGGCAGCGCCAGTGGTAGCGGCTGCTTCAGGCGCTACTTTGGCTTGGCGCAGGTTTAAGCAGGATATGGCGGAAACAGAATCAGCTCGTCGACGCGGTGTGGATTTTACCTCTAAAGACGAAAAAAATTTAAAGGAAAAAATTAAAGCTAATAAAGAAAGATTAGTAAGGGCTCGAGAATTACTGGAAGTTAAACAATTGGTTAGTAATGTGGTCGATATAGACGATCCCACTCACGAAATACCCCAGGAAGTAAGAGAATTACATGGAAATATTTTGCAAGCCATAGAAGAAAGTAGCCGTTTAAATGCTCAATTATATGAAGCTGGTTTAAAAAAAGCTGATAAGGCTTTTGTCACAGCTGAACAGGCTAAGGGGAAAATAGAAAAATTATTAAATGATTACGAGTCGGCTGACGAGGAAAAGAAACAGGAATTAAGAGGTTTGTTAAAAACTAGAATTTTTTATACCAAAGATAAACTGGATAAGGGTTTGATAGATTTTGGCGCCAATGATAAAAATTTGTTTAATAAATATGAACTATTAAAATATTTAAGTTTGGCGGAAACGACGGTTGTAGCTGGCGATAGTAAATTATTGGTGGATGTGGATGGTTTAACTATTGAGCAAAGACTAAAAAGTTTTATTAAAACACATGAAGATATAGTAGGTAGTCGCAAAGCCTCTAAATTATTATGGCAGATAACCAAAGGTGCTGCCTTAGGTGCTGGGTTTGCCTATTTGGGTGGTTTAGTTAAAGAAGGCGCTGGGCATTTATTTAGCAGTGGTTCAAAAACGCAAGATGTTTCGGAAATAATAAATCAATCTAGTTCGCCTCAATTTTCAGAAAGTACTTTGCAGGACGGTGCGGTTATAGATGCTTTGTCTCATAAATATGGTTTTAAGATTCCTGATTTACAAACAGCGGATGCGACTACTATAAAAACCCAGGCTGATTATTTGCGCGCCTTGGATGAAGCAATATCAAATACCAAAATTAATGGCCAATCAATGACACCGGAATTATTACAGAATTTTAAAGCCAACCATCCGGAAATGTTTGCTGGTAATAAGGTGCCAACAGCTGAAGAAATAACTGTCCGTTGGCAGAAAGATATAGACATAGCAACTGTTGGTTCGGGCGAGGGTATAGAACACAAAGCTATTGAGCAGATTTTAGATAATCCTAAAAAATTCGGTTTTGACGGTGATTTAACTAATAGCAAAGCTGTTAGAGAATTTGCCAATAGGTTAGCGCATCAAACAGCTATAGATGAAGGTTATGTTACTGAACAAGGGGAATTAAGATTAAAAAGTTCAGCTCAAGGCGAGCAAATTCGTTTTGTTATAGGGGCTGATGGCAAGGCCCATTACGAATTTGGCCAGGGTTTAGATAGTCAAGATGTGTATCAGCAGGCGCCGATTCCTAAAACTATTGAGGTTGAGCCTATAAAAACTGAAAACCTAGATTGGTGGAACAGCGAATATAAACAAGGAAGTTTAGTGGAAACGGCTATGCCAGCTGGCGGTAATAGCGGTTTAACAGCTTATGAGTTTTTGGGTCAAGATGGCACTAAAGGTAGTTTATTGGTGGACAGTCAAAGTCACGAAATACTTTATTCAGTAGATGCGGCTGATTATGGTGATGATTATGCTAACCAAGTTCAATCATCTTATGAAATTTTTAACCAAACAATCGATAAGGTAGACAAGGCTATAGGCGAAGCTGGTCAAAATTGGGGAGCGGCCGATAAGTTGTTGGTGGCTGAGTGGTCAGCTGGTCATACTGGATTAGATAAGGCCGATATAATAACCACCCTACAAAGCGCTAAGAGCGGCCGTATAACTGAATTGGCCGAACACGTGGGTAGTAAAGCGCCGCAGTATTTGCGGGATACGGATTTTGGTAGTTATTTGTCAACTAAAACAAATTTAGCGGATTTATCACCAACCAAAGCTAATAAGTTATGGGAAATAGGCCAAACTATAAAAGGTAATGGTTTTAAGTCGGTGGATTACAGGTTTGTGGATAAAATGTTTTATAGTTCAGATAAAAATTTGGGCTGGACTGTTGAGGGAGATAAATTTATTGCTGATGTTAAAACACCTTTGTTAAATAAGGCGGTGGAATTGCCTATAGCAGATAAATCTCATTTTAATGAAAGTTTTTATTTAGATAATAAACAAATAGCCAATCGCATAGCTTTGAATGAGCAGGTTGTTTTAAGTAAATTAGGCGCGGATTTTAGTAACGAGGAAGCCAGACAAATAATGTCTATGGATGTAAAAGATTTTAAACTTTCTAGTTTGGAAAATCATTTTGGTAAAGGTTTTTTAATGTTTAATAATAATTCCACCATAGAAAATTGGTTTCATGATATGGAGCCTAAATTACAAGGAGCTAATAGTGGCACGGTTGGGGAGAACTTGCATCAGTATTTTGTAGATAAAAAGGGCGTTTTAGCTAGTTGGCATTTTAAAGGTGATAATGTTCAGGCAGTGGAACAGTCAATAACTCCTCAGCAAACAGTTAGTCAGGTTGAGATTGTGGATAAGCCAGCTGTTGTAGATGATAAAATTAATAATGTTGAATCTGTTAAGCTTAATTCGGATTTAGAAAAATCTAAAATCGCCGCTCAGGAGGCTATTCGCCAGGCTGAGGAATTGGAAGCTAGGCTTAAAGCCCAAGATGCTATAGAAAAAGCCGAAAAATTATTAAAGGAAAAGTAATTTTACCTCCTTAGTTTGTCTTGATGTCATTCTTAGTCACGTTTATTTGTGTCGTCATTCTGAGCCAGGTTTTTTTGTTGTCATTTTAAGCTGTATTATATTTTTATTATTATTCTTCGTTGCGTTTATTTTCATTGTCATTCTGAGCGTAGCGAAGAATCTTAATTTTAAAAAAACAGTCTAATAATTAATCATAGGAGGGTATGATTAAACGTTGTTATGTGTATATTGTTACTAATAAAAGCAATACGGTTTTGTATACCGGAGTGACTAATAATTTAGATAGGCGGATGCATGAACATAAGAATAAGTTAGTGCCTGGATTTACCAATAAATATAAAGTAAATAAATTAGTCTTTTTTGAAGAGTTTAGTTCGCCACAGCAGGCTATTACTGTAGAAAAGAAAATAAAAGGTTGGACTAGGCAAAGAAAAATAGATTTAATTAAAACGATTAATCCGGAATTTAGAGATTTAATTGAATAGCGAGATCCTTCACTTCACTAGCGCTTCGTTCAGGATGACTGTCTAACGTCATTCTGAGCGTAGCGAAGAATCTCTAATACAGTTATTTAAGTAAATAAATAGAGACTGCCTTGTGAGCAGTCTCTGTCAATATTATATTTTTGTAGATTAATCGGGGTCGCCGACTAGATTATTTTTTTGTTTTTCCAAAGTTTCAATTCGTAAACGGAGCTGGTTAATTTCGTCCGTTAAGGAATTGATTTTTTGGGTAGTAGATGAATCGGCTAGTGCGGTTTTTAATTCATCTACCATTATGATGAGTTCGCCCCTAAGTAAGGTGATACTGGCGTCAAGGTCAGCGACTTGTTTTGAGATGTTGTCTAATTTACCGCCATTTGCATTAACAACAGTGAGAATTTCTTCGCGTTGTTTTTTGGCAGCGGCGTATCCGCGGCCGGAAGATTGACGGTGGTCAGTTAAGTTTTTATCATGTTGCGATATCGCACCGGTTATTTTTGCTGTTGCAGAATCAACGTCGGCTTTTTTTGCATAATCATTTGGAAATTGTGGAACAGGTAATGGTGCCGGAACTGGAGTATTGATAGTAGTGACAGCTTCAGGTTTTTCAGTGTTAGTGGCTGATGTTTGGTTGCCCAAAGTAAATAATGATAAAAATACAACGGTTAGAACAAATAATAATCCAATCATGAACCATCCCCAAACTGGCATACGTCTTCTGTTGCACATATTTAGCCAGGCTGTTAATGGAATATTTTGTTCCGGTATGTGTATATTTGAGTTGGGTACTGGTAATGGTCCGTGGCAAGGATTGGTGTTATTAAGATCGTCTTGGTTTTGTCGGCGTGTAAGATAAATTGCTAGGCCGATTAAACCAGACATTACCAAAGAACTTGCAATTACGATTAATATTATTTCAAGGTTAGTCATTTTGTCACCTTTTTAATTGGTTTTTAATTATTTAATTATTTTTACTGTTTTTCCTTTTTACATTTTAAACCTGAAAGCGATACGTCCGGATAAACCAAATTGTGAGCCATCCGTACGGAACCAATAATCCGATGGTAAACTCACCAGAGTGGTAAATGCTGGTGCCAGTACGACCTCAGTTGTTAAGAATGAAGTTATATCGTACACCATGCTTCCGCCGCAATATAGGGTTAACATTTTTTCCGGCAACCTAGCGTCACCATATAGATTTTCGACGCTGTAGATTGTACCACCAGTAATACGGTACCGAGGGTTGTCAGTGGGTTGGTTTAATAACTTAGAATATTCAAGACCTAGCCCTCGTTCTTCATAAACGCCCCAAGCTAGAGATTTGGCAAAAAACATTACGCGGAATTTGCCGGTTTCTCCTGGCAAGGAAATTACCAAGCCGGGTCCGTTATGTGCGCGTACACCAGCCACAAATATGTAGCTGGGATAAAATCGGATAGCCTTATCCGTTTTTGTTTGAGCAAAAACGGATACAGTCATCAAAAAGATGACGACGATGGTTGTTAGTAGATTTTTCAATTTGTACTCCTTATGTTGCAGACGGCGCAGTCTGCTTTTGAATTTTATACCCGGCGACGCCTGGCAGGTTCATAAAAACACTACCCGTCGACGGGGTAGTTAAACCTGCCAACACCGGGCTTTATTATTGTTTATTAGTATTTGTCATCCTGAGCGTAGCGAAGGATCTCTAAATTTAAGCAATATACAAAAATAACAAATATAAGATTCTTCACTTTGTTCAGAATGACAAGCAACTATTTTTTAAGGTTCTAGAGTAAAAAACTGTAACGTTATATCATAGCATAACTGTTGATTTTGTCAATAGCTGGACCCAAGACATTTTATTTACATTTGGTTGTATTTATTAATGTTTTTATTAAAAATAGTTTATAATAGATTGTAGAACATTTGGTTTTACCTATATTTGTTTAGTATTAGCCTTTTTGTTCTTTAAGTATTGACAAAAGGCGGTTTTGGGTGTATGATAGATAGTTAAAAAATTAAAATAAAAAAATAACTTTAACAACCAAAAGGCAAAAAAATGAAAAAGGCAATGTTGTTTATTAAAAAAACAATTATTGATTTTTTTCTCCTGTTATTCGCTATTATAACCTTTGTAGCATTTATTAATCTTATATTAATGGTGCTTTATGAGGTTGGTCAGGATCCAAGGTTTAATATTACCAAACCATTTAACGCAGGCGTTTTACTAGGTACAGATTTTCTGAATATGTTCTTGTTATTGTTTCTGTTTTTGTCGGTAATTATCTGTATTAAATATCTAAATGTCCGTGCCAATTATGCCAGAGGTTTTTATAATCTCTTTACCCTTATATATTTGTTTTTTAAAGGTTTGGCGTATTTGGTTATCGGTTTGGCTGTTGTGGTAGGAGGCTTAAGCAAAGCAATTTCTAATTTTAATGATTTGCTGGCGAAAAAAGCAAAATTAATCCAGGAGGATAAAAAACGTTTTTCTCCAGCATTTATTAACAGCCTGAAAACGTTTCTCTAAAATATTAAAAGAGCCGTACATTAATTATAATTATTAATTGTACGGCTTATTTATTTTGTCAAAAAAATTTATAAATTAATTAGCCTGTCATTGCGAGGAGATTGTAAAGCCGACGTGGCAATCTGATTTAAGATTGCTTCGGTCGTTGTGCTCCCTCGCAATGACAAAAGAACACTTGTTATATGGTAAAAAGCCTTTGCGGGGATTTATGTCCACGTGGACATAAATCCCCGCAAGCAAGTTTTTAAGAGCTTTGGCGATAAGGTGGCTATGAGGTTAGGATATCTTAAAATGTTGAATATTTATCCGCCTCCGTCTAAAAACGCTCTTTAGTTAAGGAAGTGGGTGAAGGTGGTGTGGATTAGTTGCCAGCTATAAACGTAAGTTAGCTTCGGCGGATGTCGCATGGCAGACTGGATGGGTATGGAGAGATATCACAGTTGTTAAGTTGTGTGGTTCCATAAAAAAATACTCCGCACAACCAAAGGAAGTGCGGAGTCTAGTTTAAACAATTCAATGTTATTTTTCTGGGCGATAGAACCGTGGCAATTTGTTGTTTTTTATTTTTTTGATTTTATCTTTTATAAAAAAACAGAATATTACTAATATTCCAGCCCCGGCAATATAAGTTATTGGTTCCCAAAGATCTTTAAGTCCCATTTTATTAACCCTCATTTAAATTATTAAATAAATTAAACTCATTATTCCTATACTTATTAAGTATAAGCTTATTATTAGTAATTTTTTGTCATTTGGAGGAGGTAAGTCTTTTTTAATAATTTCTTCAGTATTTTTTTTGTTAATTAATAATTTAGGTTTTAATTTTTTTAAATTAAGATTAAATAGATTAAGTATTTTAAGGGGTTCTATTTTGGGAAGTCTAAATTTTTTAAATTTAGACAGAGATAGAGACAGAGAAAAATTAAAGCGGTAATTTTTTAAATTGCCCCAATATTTTGTTAAAAAACCATTTTGTTTGCCGTATAAAAATATTTTTTTACGGCGTCTTTCTATGTATAGATACACAAGTAATACTATTATTACTATTGTTATATCTATAAAGAGTAAATCAATTAATGTTTTAGAATCCATTTTTTTACCTAAGTTTGTTTTAGTAGGCCTATCTTTAAATAAATATAATTTATTGTCAAGTTTAGAGAGCTGTGGTTTAATGTTAGCCTATTTAAGTAAAACAATTTAAAATAGAATTATGCCTATTTTAGCTGATAATAAAAAAGTCCGACACGATTATCAAATCCTGGATAAATTCGAGGCCGGTTTGGTATTGGAAGGTGCGGAAGTAAAATCGGCTAAAGGCGGTCGGATTAATTTGCATGGGGCTTATGTAATACCTAAACAGGGCGAATTATGGATAACCGGGCTTAATATTGCAGCTTATCCGCCCGCTAAGGGATGGCAAGTGGCTTATGATCCGATTCGCGATCGCAAGCTACTACTTAAAGCCAAAGAGCTTGGTTATTTGTTGGGTAAACAAAGGGAAAAAGGCTTGACAGTGGTACCCGTTTCTGTTTATACTAGGCACGGGTTTATCAAACTTGAAATAGCTGTAGCGCGGGGAAAAACGCGTTATGATAAAAGGGACGCTTTAAGAAAACGTGAAACCAAGCGCGAGTTAAGTCGTTCATTAAAAAAGTAAACTATTTTAAAGTAAACACTCGGCACTATTAGCCAATAGCTAATGGCTAATAGTGGGGGGTGTTTACAATTCGATAGTTATTAAGTGATATGTTAGCAGGTCGAGTGGCGGGTCTCGTAAAAAATCGCACTCTTACAAATGCCAAGTCATTTGTCAGCAAGTTTAAGGGAGCTTTTGCTTCTTTGAATTTTGCGCCAGCTTTAGCTTAATTAAGCTTTAGCCGTTCCTTTGGACACATGTCTGATAATCTAAGGGAATGTCATTTATCGGGCCGATTGTTAAGCGTTTGTCTTGCGTTTAATGATTTGATAATTCAAGGCAATCCAAAAACGAACTTTGGTACCGCTTGATTCGTTTTTGGTACTTAGCGGTACTGAACCTGGAGCCAATATATTGTCTTAGTAGCTAGACATGGGGTGCAAATCCCCGTCACCTCCACCATAAAGTAGAATTATGAATTAGAAATTAAACAAAGAAATTTAACTTTAATTGGTTTAATTTTTTAGTTTAATCATTTTATTATTAATCTCCACCATTATTTTAAGACGTAGATCAAACCGGGCCAAACCCCAAAGAATTAGACCGCGTTATCGGATTAATCAGTATATTCGTATTCCCGAAGTACAAGTTATAGACGACGACAGTAAGGTATTAGGGGTTATGCCGACTTTTAAAGCTTTGGCTTTGGCACAAGAACAAGGTTTGGATTTGGTGGAAGTAAATCCGACAGTTCGGCCGTCCATTGTTAAAATAATGGATTTTGGCCAGTTTCAATATAAGCAAAGTAAGATTGTTCAAGCCCAAAAGGCTAAAGTTAAAAAAATTGAAGTAAAAGGTATTAGACTATCTTTTAAAATAGGTCAACACGATAAAGATATGCGTTTAAAGCAGGCTAGAAAATTTTTAGATGAAGGACACAAAGTAAAATTAGAAATGGGTTTACGAGGGCGCGAACGAGCTCATATGGATTTAGCTAGGGAAAATATGATGAAATTTGTTAGGGAAATAGGTGACGATGCGGTGGTAGAAGTGCCACTTTCCAAAATGGGTGGCCGGTTGAATATGCAGATTGGTAAAAGCAAGTCGGCGGTTAAGACTAAAACAGAAGAAGCAGAATAATTAGTAAAATTGTTTATAAAACTATATGAAAGTAAAAACACATAAGGCGACAGCCAAACGTTTTAAGATTACTGGTAGAAAAAAGCTATTAAAAAGAACGGCTGGTCAGAGCCATTTTAATGCTCGGGAAACTTCTACCGTGACTAGGCGTAAACGACGCGACACAGAGTTGGCTAAAGTCAACGTGCCAGCCGTACGCAAACTTATTAAGGGCGCCTAATATTTATTTTTTTAAATTAAACAACATCTATGGCCAGAGTAAAACGGGGTGTCATGCATTTAAAGCGGCGAACCAATCTTCTTAAAAAAACTAAAGGTTACCGCTGGGGCAGAAAAAGTAAAATAAAATTAGCTAAACCAGCTGTGCGTAAGGCTGGAGCTTATGCTTTTGCCCATCGTCGGGATAAAAAAGGAGTTCAACGTCGTTTGTGGCAGGTTCAATTAAACGCGGCGGTGCGCGAATACGGTATAAGTTATAGTCGGTTTATTGATTTGCTTAAAAAATCCAAGATAGATTTAGACCGTAAAGTTTTGTCGCAGTTGGCTCAAAAATATCCGGAAGTGTTTAAGAAATTGGTTGAAAGTTTGACTGAGAGTAAATAAGATTAGTTATTATCTAAATCCTCTATAGTAATATAGAGGGTTTTTGTAATATAGAAAATAAAATATGAATCAATTCATTAATTAGTAATTTAAATCAATAAATTATTTAAAGTTTAAGAATTAAAATTTTAAAGGTGCTAGGTTGGAGGGATTACTTTTGGCTTTTTACTTTTCGTAGTATAATAACCCCATTATGTTAAGTGAAATAATTCAAAAAGAGTTAGCTAAAGTCTTGCAAAAGCATTGGCAACTAAATCCTTTGGTGGCTGAGGTTACACCAACTAAGGATTTAACCAATGGTGATTATACGACCACCGTGGCTTTAAAAATTGCTAGCCATTGGGGTGTGCCACCTAGACAAACAGCTGAACAATTAGTGGAGGAATTAGAATCTTCGGCCATTTTAAATAAAATAGTCACTAAAATACAAGTTGCCGGGTCGGGTTTTATTAATTTTTGGATAAAAGAAAAAGTTTTGGCTGAACAATTATCAACCCTTACTAAAAGTCAAAGTCGGGCCTTACTTAAAAAACAAAAAATAATAGTGGAATATTCTTCGCCCAACATAGCTAAACCGATGCACATTGGGCATATTAGGTCTACTTTTATTGGGCAGGCTTTAGCTAATATTTACGAAGCTTTGGGCGCTCGGGTTGTTCGTTTGAATCATTTGGGGGATTGGGGAACACAATTTGGCAAATTATTGGCTGCTTATAAAATGTGGGGCGACAAAAAAACCATTCAAGCTGATCCGATAGCGGAACTACTTAAATTGTATATTCGTTTTCATGAAGCTATGAAATTAGACCCAGAGCTTGTTAAGCAGGGTCAAATTGAATTTTTAAAATTAGAAAAAGGTGATAAAGCCAATGTTCGTGTGTGGAATTGGTTTAAAAGGGAATCATTAAAAGAGTTTAACAAAATTTATCGTCAATTAGGCGTTAAGTTTGATTATTTAACAGGCGAGAGTTTTTATGAGCCAATGTTGCAAGGAGTGGTAAAAGATTTATTAAAAAAGAAGTTGGCTATTAAAAATGCCGATGAGTCTATTGTTGTTCATTTAACCAAAGAAGGTTTACCTCCTTGTTTGGTGCAAAAAGGCGATGGCGCTTCGTTGTATGCTACTCGTGATTTAGCAGCCATTCGTTACCGAGTTAAAACCTTTAAACCCAATTTAATAGTTTACGCGGTTGGTAATGAACAATCCTTACATTTTGAACAAGTTTTTGCCTTGGCTAAAAAAATAGGTTATGCCGACAAAACTGATCTTAGACATGTTAAATTTGGTTTAGTGCTGGGGGAGGATGGACAAAAATTAGCTACTCGGGAAGGTAAGATAATAAAATTAGAAGAAGTTTTGAACAAAGCGGTTGTTTTGGCTAAAGAAGTTGTGGAAAAAAAGAACCCTAAATTGACCAAGCAGGCTAAAACTAAAATTGCTCAAGTGGTTGGTTTGGGGGCGGTTAAGTACAATGATTTATCGCAGAATAGGCAAACCGATATTACTTTTAATTGGAAAAAAATGTTAAGTTTGGAAGGTAATAGTGGACCTTATTTGCAATATACTTATGTTCGTTTAAAAAGTATTTTACGTAAAGCTGGTTCAGCCACTAAAATTAGTCAAAAAACATTGGTTTATACTGACGAGTTGGATAAAAAATTATTACGTAAGCTGGCACAATATCCCGAAGCGATTGTTCGGGCTGCCAAAGAGCAGGGCCCGCATTTGCTGGCTTTGTATTTATATGAATTATCAGCAGCTGTAAATTCTTATTATCAACAAGCGCCAGTTTTACAGGCGCCAGCTGGTTTAAAAAAGAGCCGATTAAAGTTAGTTAAGACGTCGGCTGATATTATAAAGCAAGGTTTGTCTTTGTTGGGTATTAATGTAGTGGAAAAAATGTAGCAGAATTTAAAATAAAGAAAAAGGTTGGTTATTAGGCCTTAAGCCATTTTAAATGGGTTAAGGTTTTTTAGTTTGCTAATATTAGCAAAAATAAGTATAATATCTTTAATTATGTTAAATTTTTCCCAAGTTGAACAAGAAATCTTAAAGTTTTGGCAGGCTAATAAAATTTTTCAAAAAACCCTGCAAAAAGACAGCCCTCAAGGCAGTTTTGTTTTTTTTGAAGGTCCACCTACGGCCAATGGTAAGCCTGGGCTTCATCATGTATTGGCCCGGTCATTTAAGGATTTAATACCCAGATTTAAGACCATGCAAGGTTATTTGGTGGAGCGTAAGGCTGGTTGGGATACACAAGGTTTGCCAGTGGAATTGCAAGTGGAAAAGGAATTGGGTTTTAAGGGCAAACCGGATATAGAAAAATACGGCGTTAAAGAATTTAATGCTAAATGTAAGGAAGATGTTTGGAAATATCAAAGCGAATGGGAAAAGTTAACCACTCGCATGGGTTTTTGGTTGGATTTAGACAATCCTTACATTACTTACGATAACAGTTATATAGAAAGTTTGTGGTGGATTTTACAGCAGGTGGATAAGGCTGGTTATTTATATCAGGATTATAAAGTGGTGCCCCATTGTCCCAGATGCGGTACTAGTTTGTCTAGCCACGAAGTGGCCCAGGGTTATAAGTTAGTTGAGGACAAATCGGTTTATGTTAAATTTAAAGTTGAGTCTGGGCAAAAAATAGGCAATTTTACAGCTGATGATAATACTTATATTTTATCTTGGACCACTACGCCTTGGACTTTGCCAGGAAATGTAGCTTTGGCGGTGGGGGAAGATATAAAATATGTGGGAGTAAGAATAAATAACCAGCCAGAGCTTTTAATTTTGGCTGCGGATTTGGTAGATAAAGTTTTAGTTGGCCAAGCCATTGAAAAAGTGCATGAATACAAAGGTAATGAATTGATTAATTTAAAATATGAACCATTGTTTAATGTTAAAGCTTTGCAAAATGATAAGTCGCATCAGGTTTACGCAGCTGATTTTGTTACCACGACCGATGGTACTGGTGTAGTGCACACAGCTGTTATGTACGGTGAGGACGATTTTAACTTGGGCAATCAAGTAGGGTTACCTAAACATCATACCGTAGATGATAATGGTTTATTTACTGAAGAAGTACCTGGGTTAGGCGGGCAATTTGTTAAAGATAATAAAACTGAAGAAAGTATTATCAATTTTTTGTCAGATAAAGGATTATTGTTTAAACAGGAATTATACAAACATGATTATCCTTCTTGTTGGCGTTGTTCTACGCCTTTACTTTATTATGCTAAGCCGTCTTGGTTTATTAAGATGTCGGCTTTGCGGGAAGATTTAAAACAAGCCAATGCCAAAATAAATTGGCAACCCGAGCATATTAAATCCGGTCGTTTTGGTGAATGGCTAGAAGGTATAAAGGATTGGGCTATTTCGCGCGAACGTTATTGGGGTACGCCACTACCTATTTGGTTGTGCGATAATTTGAATTGTAAAAATAAAATAGTAATAGGTAGTTTGGCGGAATTAAGCGAAAAATCCAGTCGATCTTTAGCAGCTGATTTTGATGTTCATCGGCCGTTTATAGACGAGGTGTCTTGGGCTTGTAAAAAATGCGGTAGCGGAATTATGAAACGGGTGCCAGAAGTGGCTGATTGTTGGTTTGATTCCGGTAGTATGCCTTTTGCTCAGTGGGGTTATCCGCATAAACCTAAAAGTGCTGAGGCTTTACAGAACCATTACCCGGCTGATTTTATTGCCGAAGCGATTGATCAAACCCGAGGTTGGTTTTACACTTTGCTGGCGGTGGCTACTTTGCTTAAAAAATCCGGTGCCATAAAAGAATTAAAGGAAGATAATTTAACTCCGCCTTATAAAAATGTTATTTGTTTAGGCCATATCAACGATAAGCGCGGGCAAAAGATGTCTAAATCCAAAGGCAATATTGTGGATCCTTGGGAAATGATAGAAAAATTCGGAGTTGATGCGGTGCGTTGGCATTTTTACACTATGAACCAGCCGGGTGAACCCAAGAATTTTGACCCGCTGGCCGTGGCGGAAGTGATAAAAAAGAATTTTTTAATTTTGCTTAACGTAGTGTCTTTTTATCAGTTGTACTCGGCTGAGGCGGTTTTGTCCAAAGTTAAACCAACAACTGATAATATTTTGGATAAATGGATTTTGGCCTTATTACAGCAGTTGGTAAATAAAGTCACGGATAATTTGGAAAAATACGAGGTTACCGAAGCTGGTCGCAGTTTGTCCTTGTTTATCAACGAGTTGTCTACTTGGTATGTGCGTAGAAGTCGCGATCGGTTTAAGCAAGAAAGCCCGGATAAACAAGCGGCTGTTAGTACTTTGGGTTATGTTTTGTACCAGCTTACTTTGCTTATAGCGCCGTTTACGCCGTTTTTGTCGGAAAATATTTATCAAAAAATAAAGGGTGATTTAGAGTCTGTTCATTTGGCGGTTTGGCCTCAAAGTAATGAGTTGTCCAAGTTTGATAATGAAATGTTAACCAAAATGTCGGGTTTAAGGAAAATAGTAGAATTGGCTTTGGCCGAACGAGCTGAGGCTAAAATAAAAATTCGTCAGCCCCTAAATAAACTTACTATCACTGGTTTTGATTTATCATCAGAATATTATTATATAATAGAAGACGAAATAAATGTTAAAGAAGTGGACCTTACTTCAGTTGGGGAATTATCAGTCAATCTAGATACCAATATTACCCCTGAACTTAAAGCAGAAGGGTTGCAAAGGGAATTTATTAGGCAGATTAATGCTTTGCGAAAGAAACTGAAATTAACCATAAATGATCTGGTAGAAATTAAAATTAGTTGTTCAATAGAATTAAAAGAAGTTGTTAGTAAGGCTGATCAAGAATGGTTAAAACGTTCTATTTTGGCTAAAGCCGTGTTTTTTACTGACCAACCTTTGTCAGAGCAAGTGGAAGTTGAGGGACAGATTATTACCGTGGAAATTAAAAAATAATTTTTTATCATTAGTTATTAGTTTTATGGATTTTGAAAAACCAACAATCAATCAACCAGAAATAAAAAAGGAGGAAGAATCTGAGGATTTAGTTTTACTTAAACAGGTTAGAAAAGAAAAGGCCTGGTCGGCGCCGTATACTGAGGAGCAGATGATGGAAATTGACAGAGAAGTTAACAAGAGAAAAATGTTAAAAGAAGGAGCTGGTTTGGTTTTTCAGGAAAATGGTAGTGTTGGAGTAGAGCCAACAGCTGAACAAATTAAAAAAATTAAACAGGAGTGGGAAGACTATGTTAGTAAGATGGAAGCCAGGTACGCTAATGCGTCTGACGAGTTTATTAAACAAGAAATAGAAGATTTGGAAAATTTTGATAGAAAAAGGCCTGGGGCTTTTGCCGAAATTCATGAATTAAGTAATAAATTAGAAAGCAGAAATAGTGAGCAAATGTTGCGGGCAGCGCTCAAGGAAATATTAGAAAAAAGAAAAAATAATTCTTAGAATGTAGTATTGTAACAGTTATTTATTTAATTTTATTAAAATGTCTGAAGCTGTTGATCAAAAAAATATAGACGTTATAGTAATTGGTGCCGGTCCGGCTGGTGGTCAATGCGCTAGAGAATTAGCCAAAATGGGTTATAAAGTTTTATTATTGGAACATTCTCAAGAAATTGGTGAACCTAATTATTCTACAGCAGGGACCACTAAAGAAACTATTTCAGAGTTTGAATTGCCGCAGTCGGTTTTATCGGCTAGTTGGAATAAAATTTATTTTGAATCAAAAAATAAAAAAGCGATTTGGGAATATGATGATCCGAGAGGTTATGTTTTTAATTTTGCGGATTTGAAGAGATTTTTAGTTAACGAGGCAGTTAATTTTGGGGCGGATGTTATGGTTGGAACAGCTGCTATGGAAATTATAAAGGAGGAAGATAATTATGTGGGGATTAAATACAAAGGTGTTTTGGGAGAAGGAGAAGTTCGAGCCAAGTTTATTGTGGATGCGACCGGTCATTGGGGTTTTGTAAACAGTAAATTAAATATTAATAATCGGTTGGCCGATGATATAGTTAGCGGAATTGAGCTCCAAGTGACTGCTATTCCGAAAAATTTTATAAAGACGTTGGCTTTTTTTGTTGGTAGCCAAGCGCCTCAGGGTTATGGTTGGGTATTTCCTATGGAAGATAATAAAGCTTCTAAAATAGGGATTGGTTCCATTGGGCAGTTAGATAAGCAATACAATACCAAGGAAGTATTAAAAAATTTTTTAAGGAAGTTTGAGCATACCAAAAAATTAGAGCCAATTGAAATACATGGTGGTGGTGGATATGTGAATTCGGGTGTTAAAAATCATGGGCAGAAAAATATTATTTTAATAGGTGATGCCGCTTTTACAGCTAATGCTTTGGCTTATGAGGGAATTCGTCATGCCATGAAAGCCGGTCGTTTAGCGGCTCAAAGTATTAATGAAGTTATTAAAAATAAGCAAGATAATAATTTTTTAAAGAATATTTATCAAACTAAATGGCAAGAAATTTTTGCTAGACGTTGGTATCAATCTTATTTAATTTCAAAATTAGTTTATCATAAGTTTACTGACGATGATTGGGATAGTTTAATAGAGGGTTTGGGTAAACTATCTCCAGCAGATGCTTTTGATATATTTTTTAATTATCAATATGAGTTAATGTTAAAGGTGCCTCGTTTAGTTTGGTTATTAAGTCGGAAGTTGCCTAAAATATTTTTTAAATAAAATGTCCACTTACTTAACTTCTGCTTTTGTTATTAAAATGCGACCCTTTAAAGAAAGGGATAGGCTTTATACGATTTTAACCGAAAAGCAGGGAAAAATAAATTTATTAGCCACTGGTAGCCAAAAAATTATTTCTAAAATGGCTGGACATTTGTGGCCGGGTCATAAGATTTATTTAATGGGGGCGCATGGTAAACAATTCGACCATTTAGCTTCGGTGCGCTTGGAAGAAATTTATTTAAAGCCACCTTATTATTTACCTAGTTTAATTTTGAGCCAGACTCTTTTAGAATTAGTGGATATTTTTACCGAGCCGGGACAAAGTGATCCTTATCTTTTGGAGTTATTGGAAAAATATTTTAAATTAATTAGTTATTTACCTAAACAAGTTAAGCTTTGGCGTCCGGCAGCTAAAGAACTTTTAGCTGGTTATATTTTACATTTGTTAAAGCACCAAGGTTTAGCTGTGGCCTTAAGCCGTTGTGATAAATGTAAAAAAGAATTGGTTAATCCAGTAGTTTACAACTGGGTCCAGCACGGTTTTTATCATCAAAGTTGTTTAAGTAAAGGAGAAAAAAATGTTTTATTATCAGTTAGTGGTTTACAAGGTCTGGTTAGTCGTAATAATTCCAATTTTGAGGATAAGGCGGCGGCGGGCATTTTGCCTTTTTTAGTTAATTATATTTCTGGCCAAGTTGGTCGAGAAATTGCTACACTAAAAGTGTTACGTAATTTATTACGCTATGAAACCTAGTAGAGTAAACGATTTTACCATCTCGCCAGCTGATAATCAGTCGGCTATTAGCAAAGCTAAAGACCTAAAACAAGCTGAACAGGCTTTAGGTAATTTTTATAATCGCTCAGGAGAAGTTGATTTGCCGGAGGCTTTAAAAGAAGCTAAGCGCCGTCGTTTTTGGTGGTATTTAATTGGTTTGTTAACAACCGCTTTAGTTTTAGCTGTGGCGGGTTTTTTTGTTTTTAGTGGGGCTGATAAATTTGGTGAAGAAGCGATAGATTTTGCATTAATTGGTCCTTCGGCTGTGCCTTCCGGGCAAACAGTGGAATATCGTTTAACTTATAATAATAACCAAACAGTTGGTCTTAAAGCTATTGATATTAACTTACGCTATCCGGATGGTTTTACTTTTATGGCGTCTGAACCTATGGCGGTTAACGAAGGAGGAACTAATTTTATTTTACCAACGATTGCTGGTAAAACTAAAGGCGAAATAATTATAAAAGGTCAATTAGTTGGTCAGGTTGGTGAAACTAAAAATTTTGGAGTTTTGTTGTCTTATGAGCCGGATAATGTTCGGGCGCAATATTCTAAAAGTTTAAGTTTTGGCACGGAGTTAATAGCTTCAGTTATAAATTTAGAAGTAACCGGTCCTAAAGAGTTGGTTTTGGATCAAGAAGCTTTGTTTAAAGCCACTTATCGTAATAGTTCTTCAGAAGAGATTGGTGGTTTATTAATTAGGTTTGTTTCGCCTGGTGGTTTTGAATTAACTATTCCAGAATTAATTAAAACTGATTACAGTAATAATGTTTGGTTGTTACCCGATTTAGAGCCTAATCAAGAATCAATTGTGGAATTTAAAGGACGTTTTACCTTAAGCGCTGTACCTGGCGAACAACCTTTTGCTTTGGCAGTGGGTGTAAATGGTCAACAGTCTGAGTTTATAGTTCAAGAAGAAAAAATTTTAGAAGTTAACGTTATTAAACCGCAACTTAAGGTGAGTCTAACGGTTAACGATGTAGTTTTAAAAAGCTCGGCTGATTTAGGCCAGGAAATGTCTTATCAATTATTATTAGCCAACGAAAGTGATAAGCCGGTAACCGATCTTAATGTAGAAATAAAAATAGATGGTAATTATTTGGATTGGCTTACTTTGAAGGATGAAGGCGGTGGTCGGCCAGAGGGAGCCGAGGGAACCATAGTTTGGACCGGACGGGAATTAGCCAGTTTACAAGCTTTACAGCCAGGCGGTCGGGCTATTCTGAAATGGAGTATAAAATTGAAATCGGTTTTACCAGCAGGCATAAGAACAGCTGCTAGTTTTAATACCCAGGCTAAAGCTTCCGGACAACAGTTAAGGGATAAAGATTTACAGCCGGTTTTATCTGAGTCTAATGTAATTACCACTAAAATTAATACGGTTTTAAAATTATCGGCTGAGGGGCGGTATTATACTGACCAGCTTATTAAATTAGGTTCGGGACCCTTACCACCTCAGGTGAATCAAACGACCACTTATGTTTTATTTTGGCGTTTAAACAACAGCCTTAATGATTTAGAAAAAGCGGAAATAACCGCTACCTTACCTTTAGGTGTTAGTTGGACCGGCCAAACAACGGCTAGTTTAGGTAATGTGGCTTATAATCCGAATACTCGAGAAGTAAGTTGGCGATTGGATAAGGTAGTAGCTTGGGCGGGAAATATATCACCAGCGCCAGAGGCTTCGTTTGAGGTGGCTGTGACACCGGCTGAGTATGATGCTGATAAAATATTAGTACTTATTAAAACTAGCACAGCTAGCGGGCGGGATTCTTTTTCTGGAGCCGATGTTATAGCCACTAGTAAATTAGTTACAACTGATTTAGAAGATGATTTGGCTGCTCAAGGTAAGGGGGTAGTAGTTAGATAAAATTAAAAATCAAGATTAAAGAAATAATAAAATTTATTAGTTTGAGGTATAAAACTAGTTACACTGAAACATATGGCAGATTATATGGCCGCTAGACAACTTATGAGTATCCCGCTGGAATTTTTGTTGGATGTTATTCGTTTTCCCGTCTGGTGGTATTCAAAAGGTTTGGTTAAGGTGGCAGTTTGGTGTTGGAGATCTTTTAGGATTAATCGACAAAAATTAGCCCTTGGTCTTTTTGTTCGTAGTTTTTTTAAGCCAATGTATCAAGATTATTCCTGGCAGGGTCGATTAATCAGTTTATTGGCTCGTTTTTTAATTTTGTTGGTTAAGATTATCCGCTTGGTTGTTATAGTGGTTTGGTATTTGTTATTGATATTACTTTGGCTTTTACTGTTACCCGTTTCCTTTTATTGGTTGTTAATTTAATTATGTCTGTTTTAGAAATAATCTGGCAAAAAAATTATAACTTGAACGCTTTAACAGTCCGGCGTTGGAAGATTTTAATTTATCGTCTGGTTGTTTTATTAATTTTATTAGCCGCTTTAGTTTGTTTGGGATTTTTTTTACAATCGATTATTGCTGTTGTTGGTTATATTAGTTGGCAAATTATATTGCCACCGGCTACTGGCGCTAAGTTTTTTTGGGCGGCTATTTTGTTATTTTGTTACGTTTGGTACAGGATAGACAGAGAAAATACTTGGTATCCAGTTTTGCCAGCCTCGGCCAGTTTAATAGAAGTTGATAAATATTTAAGTGAAGGTTGTTGGCGTGTTATGGAAAAAGCCTATCGCTATGCTGGTAAATTAAAACATTCGCAAGTAGAGCCGATTCATTTTTTAGCTGGGGCGCTGGAGGATTCAACGACTGGTCGGGTGTTAGGACGTTTAGGTTTAGATAATGTAAAATTTGTATCTGTTTTAAAAAAAGTTTTAAATGATTGTCCGACTGCTGGTTCCAAGGCGGTTGGTTTGTCAGCTGATAGTTTAAAAGTTTGGCAGGCCGCCACTACTTTAGCCCTGACTAGACACAGTCGGCGAATAGAGGTTACGGAATTGTTAGTGGCTTTATCGCAAAGCGAAAGTAATATCCGTGATGTTTGGGAAGAAATGTCAGTAACTACTCAATCAATTATTAATATTACAGCTTGGTTTAGCTTACGGCGCCGCTTAAGATTATTAAGACAAAGGCAGTTGAAGTTAGCTGGTTTAAGACCTAAAAAATCTTTGGACAGGGCTTATTTGGCTGTGGCTACGCCCTTGTTGAATTATTTAGGTAGGGATTTAACCTATTTAGCCGCTCAAGGTTATTTAGCCCCTTGTGTTGGTCGGGAAAAAGAAGTGGAGGAAATATACCGTTTAATAGAAGGCGGGTCGCATAGCGTTGTTTTAACTGGTGATCCTGGAGTTGGCAAAACTTCTTTGTTGGAAGGTTTGGCTCAAGCTATGGCGGCGGATGAGGTGCCACCTATTTTGCGAGATAAAAGGTTGGTTACCTTATCTTTACCACAACTTTTGGGCAATACTTCAGCTGATCAAGCGGCTCAACGTTTATGGCAGGCTTTAATGGAGGCAGTTCATGCTGGTAATATTGTTTTAGTGGTGGAAAATATTGGGCAGTTGTTGGGGTCTACTAGCCAAGGGTCGGAAGCGGTTAGTTTGGCTGATATGATGGCTAACGCTATTACTAAATATGGTTTACTGGTGGTGGCGACCATTGGTCAGACTGATTGGAATAATAATTTTGAAGATAGTGCCTTAGGACAAGTCTTGCAAAAAATAGAAGTTAATGAACAAGAGGATGATGAGGCTATACAGGTTTTGGAATCATATGTGCCTCGTTTAGAAAATAAACACCAAGTTTATTTTAGTTATGGCGCTTTGGAAACGGCTGTTAAGTTGACCAAGCGTTATTTGCCCGACCGGCGCTTACCAGAAAAGGCTATGAGTTTATGTGATGAAACAGCGGTTTTTATTAGGGAGCAACGTGGTAAAAAATCAATCATTAAAGGTGAGGATATTGCCAGTTTATTAGCCGGTAAGATTCATGTGCCCTTAACTCAGGTAACAGAACAAGAAAGCGCCAAATTAATTAATTTGGAAGAAATATTGCATCGTAAAATTATTGGTCAAGACGAGGCGGTGCGTTTGGTAGCCGAAGCTTTGCGTCGGGCCAGGGTTAATCTGCGGGACGATAAAAAACCGGTAGCCTCTTTCTTATTTTTGGGGCCGACTGGTGTGGGAAAAACTGAATTGGCCAAGGTAGTTACTGGTGAATACTTTGGTAGTGATAAAGAAATGGTTAGATTAGATATGTCGGAGTATCAAGCTTCGGATAGTATTCATTTGTTATTAGGCGCTCCGCAGGGTAAGAAAGGTGAAGGGTATCTTACGGAAAGTATTAGGCGGAATCCTTATTGTTTGTTGTTGTTGGATGAATTAGAAAAAGCTCATCCCGATGTGCTTAATATTTTTTTACAGATTTTGGACGAAGGTCGGGTTAAAGATGCTAATGGTCGTTTAGTGGATTTTAGTAATGCTATAATTATTGCCACTTCTAATGCTGGTACGGAATTTATACAAGATAGCTTGGGCGCTGGACAATCTTTGGCAGAAATTCGGGAGCAGTTGGTGCGCCAAAAGTTAAAAGATTATTTTAGGCCGGAATTTTTGAATCGTTTTGATGCTATAGTCGTTTTTAAACCTTTAAGTCTAGAGGAGATTGAGAAAGTTACTGTTTTACTTCTTAATAAATTAGCCAAACAGTTAGAGGTTAAAAATATTCGTCTTAAGGCTACACCCGAAGCAATTAAAGAATTAGCCAAGAAAGGTTTTGATCCGTTATATGGTGCTCGTCCTTTAAAGCGGGCTATTCAAGATAATGTGGATAGTGCGTTGGCTAAATATCTATTAACTGGTAAATTACGTCGTCGTGATGTGGTGGTACTGGAGCCGGGCGGCGTAGTCCGAGTGGAAAAAGGCGTGGAGTTGTAAGGGAAGTAAAATTTTTAATTAAGAATTATAAACTAAGGCAGTTTATTCCATGTGGCAAAATATTGACCGTAATTTATGAATTATGGCTAAATAAACAGATTGGCATACACAAAAAGTATCCTTTAAGAGCAGATTCTTAATAGGTACTTTTTATAATAATTACGTTATTGGTGTATATATTATTTGTTTATTTTGACTAATATTTTGATTTTTAAATTGGGTTTAAATTTTGATTAAAACGAGAGTTTTAAAAAAGTGATTTGAAAATTTATTAACTTGCCAAAAGGCTGAAAATCTATTACAGTATAGCCATAATTCACATTAGTTGGCGGATATTTTTATGGTTAATAATCAAAAGGTAAAGGATAGTAATTTGTTAGATAAAGTAATGCAGCTTTGTAAACAGCGGAGCATTATTTTTGCCGGTAGCGAGCTTTACGGTGGACTGGCTAATAGTTGGGATTGGGGACATTACGGCGCGATTTTAAAAAATAACATTCGTCAGGCCTGGCTTAAACATTTTGTTTATTCACAGGCCGATATGGTTTTTTTAGAGAGTAGTATCATAATGAATAGCCAAGTTTGGGAAGCTTCGGGACATTTGCAGAATTTTACGGATCCTTTAGTGGATTGTAAAAAATGCCGAAAGCGTTTTAGGGCTGATAATTTGTTAGAAGGTAAAAGTTTGGAGCCAGGTTATAGTAAAGAAAAGCCAGTGGAATGGTCGGATATTAAGTGCCCGGAGTGCAATGGCGATTTAACAGCAGTTCGGCAGTTTAATTTAATGTTTAAAACCAATATGGGTCCGGTAGCCGAAGAAGGTACGGAAGTTTATTTGCGCCCGGAATTAGCGGCTGGTATGTTTACTGATTTTAAAATTATTCAGCAGACTTTAAGAAAAAAATTACCTTTTGGTATAGCTCAACAAGGTAAGGCTTTTCGTAATGAAATAACGCCCGGTAATTGGATTTTTAGAACCCGGGAGTTTGAAATAATGGAATTAGAATATTTTGTGAATCCTCAAGATTGGGCCGAAGCTTTTGACAGATGGCTTGAGGTTATGAAAGATTGGTTAAAGTTTTTAGGCGTTCGGTCTGATAAGTTGGTTTTTCATGAAATAGAAGATGGTGAAAGAGCACATTATTCCAAACGTACGGTAGATATTGAATATCATTATCCTTTTGGTTTAAAGGAGCTTTATGGGCTAGCTTACCGGACGGATTATGATTTATCCCAGCATGCTAAACATGCCAATCAAGATTTAACTTATACCGATCCGGTGACTAAGGTAAGTTTAATGCCGCATGTGGTTGAGCCTTCTATGGGTTTAGAGAGAACTGTTTTAGTGACTTTATTAGAAGCTTATTGTGAAGAGGAAGTGCCTACAACTAAAGAAGGCGTTACAGAAACCAGAATTGTTCTTAAATTACCAGTGTCTTTAGCTCCGATTGAGGTGGCTATTTTACCTCTTTCTAAAAATACGGAGCTGGCTCCTTTGAGTCAGGAAATTGAAAACTTATTAAGGCCTAATTTTCGGGTAGAGTACGATGAAACACAATCCATTGGCAAACGTTACCGCCGGCAAGATGAAATAGGTACGCCTTATTGTGTTACTATTGATTTTGAATCTTTGCAAGATCGGGCGGTAACTGTTAGAGAAAGGGACAATATGAAGCAGGAGAGAATTACTTTGGAAAAATTAGTTGATTATTTAAAAGCCAAATTGGTTAGTTAATTTATGGCTTTATTAAAATACAGCCGTTTAAAAAACGGTTTACCTATTTTGTTGGCACCGATGTCGGGTACAGCCACCACCACTGTTTTGACAATGGTAAAAGCCGGTTCCCGTTTGGAAACTAAAAATCAGCAGGGTTTGTCGCATTTGTTGGAGCATATGTTATTTAAGGGTTCTAAAAATTATCCAACGGCGCGAGATTTAACTCAGGTTTTGGACAGTGTGGGCGCGGAATATAATGCTTTTACTGGTAAGGAATATACTGGTTATTATATTAAAACTGCTGCCCAACATTTACCCTTGGCTTTGAAAGTACAGGCTGATATGATAACTCGTCCTATTTTTGAATCAGCGGAATTGGTTAAAGAAAAAAAAGTGGTGGCTGAAGAAATAAACATGTACCAAGATAATCCCATTATGTTTATAGGTGACGTATTAGAGCAGGAATTATTTAAGGGTTCTAGTTTGGCGCCTTTGGTAAGTGGTAGTAAAGAATCAGTGAATGATCTGAATCGTCGGCAGTTGGTGAATTATTGGCAGACTAATTATAATCCTAGAAACATGGTGGTAGTAGTAGCTGGTCGTTTGCCATCTAATTTAAAAAAAATGTTGGCTGACAATTTGAATCATTTATCGGCCCAAGGGAAAAAAGTGGTTTATAATAATTTTAAGCCTAATTATAGCTCGCCACGTTGGTCGGTTAATTACAAAGAAACAGCCCAGGTCCAGCTGGCTTTGGGCTTTCCTTCCGTGGGCGCTGGTCACAAATTATTACCAGCTGTTAAGCTGTTATCGGTTATTATGGGCGGTAACATGAGTTCTCGGTTATTTATGCGTTTACGGGAACAAGAAGGTTTGTGTTATTCCATTAGGACGGACCTGGAACGCTATCATAATACTGGGGTATTTGCTATTATGGCCGGTTTGGATAAAAGTCGTTTATCTAAAGCTCTAACTTTAATAAAAGAAGAATTAGAGTTAGTTTTAAAAAAAGGTGTTAGCCAAGCAGAATTAAACAAGGCTAAAGAGTATGGTAAGGGCAGTATTACTTTATTAATGGAAAACTCGGCTCGTCAGGCTGAGTGGTCGGCTCACCAATATTTGTTAGAAAACAGTTTAAAAACTTGGCCGGATTATTTGCGTGAATTCGACGCAGTGACTACTATGGATATTAAGAGAGCAGCCTTTAAAATAATTGATTTTAAGCGTTTAACTTTGGCTTTGATTGGGCCGTTTAAATCAAGCCAAAAAATGTTAAAATATTTTGTTTAAATTTAACCGATAATTTTATGACAGCAATCAACGAAGGAAGAACTATAGATATATCTTTTATGTCCTTATGGCGGATAGTTTTGGTAGTTTTTTTGATTTACGTTTTTTATCAAGTATTGGATATTTTAGGCATTATTCTTTTGTCGATTGTTTTGTCAACAGCTCTGGATCCTTGGGTTGATTGGATGAATCGTTATCGCGTACCTCGGTCTTTAGGCGTGGTAATAATTTATATTGCTTTATTATCCATAATTTCTTTGGGAGTTTTATTATTGGTACCAGCCTTAGTTACTCAACTTACTCAATTAGCTGGCAGTTTTCCTTATTACTATAATAAAATTGCTTCTGGTTTGGCGGCTTTGCAAACTAATAGTCATGACGAAGTGGCTGCTGCTCTGCAGCAAGCTTTGCAATCATTAGGTTCAACTTTGGCTAGCGGCACTAATTCAGTGTTATCTTCTGTAGCTGGTTTATTCGGCGGTTTAGCTCAATTTATTATAGCTTTGGTAATAACTTTTTATTTAATAGTTGATGAGCAGGGTTTACGACGTTTTATCTATTCTGTTACACCTCAAGCTAAACAAGCTTACGCAGCTGATTTAATAAATCGCATTAGGGTAAAGGTGAGCGCCTGGTTGCGCGGACAATTACTACTAATGTTAATAATCGGTTTAATGACTTATTTTGGATTTTGGATTTTGAATTTTATTGGTTTGTCTAGTTCAGTAATGCAATATGCTTTGGTGTTGGCCTTTTGGGCTGGTTTAACCGAGATTGTTCCATATTTAGGGCCTATTTTAGGCGGTATTCCGGCTGTTTTTATTGCTTTGGCTGTGTCACCTATTCAAGCTTTAATGGTTTTGGTTCTTTATATCATAGTTCAACAATTAGAAAATAATATTATTGTGCCTACGATAATGAAGCGGTCGGTTGGTCTTAACCCCATAGTATCAATTCTGGTTATTATGGTTGGTTTTAATTTAGGTGGTGTAATGGGTGCTATAATTTCCATTCCTTTGGCTACGATTGGCGCTTTAATATTTTCTGATGTTTTTGATAAGCGGGCGGCCGCCAAAAAAGTTGAAGCTGAGGGGCAGGTTTAAAATTTACTATGGTTATGGCTGGTACACTTTATTTGGTAGCCACTCCTATAGGTAATTTAGATGATATATCGGCTCGGGCTCTTAAGTTATTAACCGCTTCGTCCGCTGTTATTTGTGAGGATACTCGAGTAACTAAGAAATTATTAAATCATTACGGAATAAACAAACCGTTGTTGAGTTGGCACCATCATTCATCTGCTGGTAAAACAGAGGAAATAATTAAGCGTTTGCAAGCGGGCGATATTTTATCTTATGCCAGCGATGCGGGTACGCCGGGGATAGCGGATCCAGGTGGACAGCTAGTGGCCGCTGCCACCGCCCAAGGATTAAAAGTAATACCGATTCCCGGACCTTCGGCTGTTACAACTATTTTGTCAGTTTGCGGTTTTAACACTCAATCTTATATTTTTTTGGGTTGGCCACCTCACAAAAAAGGTCGGCAGACTTTTTTTAAAGAATTAAAAAATTATTCGTCAGTAATTGTTTTTTTTGAATCCACTCATCGTATTATCAAAGCTTTAACAGCTTTGCAGGAAATAATGCCGGATAGGCAGTTGGTGGTCGGCCGTGAATTAACCAAAATGTTTGAAACTATTTATCGCGGTTCAGCCGCTGCAATAATAGAGCAGTTAAAAAATTCGTCGACTAAGGGAGAATTTGTTATTGTTATAGAAGGAAACCATTAATTTTATGACTAAATATTTTGTTACCACGCCAATTTATTACGTTAATGATAAACCACATTTAGGTCACGCTTATACGACTTTATGTGCTGATGTCTTGGCGCGTTGGCATAAGCAAAAAGAAGAAGAGGTTTTCTTTTTAACTGGTACAGATGAGCATGGTGCTAAAGTTCAGGAATCAGCTATTCAAGCCGATTTAGAGCCTTTGGTATTTGCTAATCAAAATGCCGAGCAATTTAAAAACGCTTGGTCCAATTTGAATATCTCTTACGATTATTTTATAAGAACGTCTGATTCTAACCATGAGTCAGTTGTTAAAGAGTTATTGCAGAAGATTTTTGATAATGGTTACATTTACCAAGATAAGTACGAGGGTTTATATTGCGTGGGTTGTGAAAAGTTTTTGCAAGAAGATGATTTGGTTAATGGAAAGTGTCCCTTACATCCTAATGCCGAACCTATTCAACAAAAAGAAACTAATTATTTTTTTAAATTATCCGCTTTTAGCGATAAATTACTACAGGCTTTGGATAACAAAGATTATATTATTGTTCCGGAAACCAGAAAAAATGAAGTGGTTGGTAAAATAATAAAGGGTTTGCAAGATATTTCTATTTCTAGGGTCGGTGTTAGTTGGGGGGTGGCCGTGCCATGGGATAAATCGCAAACTATTTATGTTTGGGTGGACGCTTTAATAAATTATTATTCCGCCACCAAGTTTACCCATCAAGGTAAAGGGTTTTGGCCGGCTAATTTGCATTTAATGGCCAAGGATATTTTATGGTTTCACGCGGTTATTTGGCCGGCCTTGTTAATGGCGGCTGATTTACCCCTGCCCGGCACTATTGCCGCCCATGGATTCTTTACTATTGACGGCCAAAAAATGTCCAAGTCTTTAGGTAATGTTATAGACCCTAACGATTTGGTAAAAGAGTTTGGCGTAGAAGCGGCCAGATACTTGATAATGGCCGAAGTTCCTTTTGTTAGTGATGGAGATGTTTCTTTAAGCAGGTTCAGGCAACGTTATCAGTCTGATTTAGCTAATGGGCTAGGTAATACTTTCTCTAGAGTGACAAATATGATGGAGAGATATTTTAGTGACTATAAATTTGAACCCTATAGTGAAGAGATTATAAATAAAAATTTAAATTTATCTCTCACCAAGGAGAAAATAATTAACTCTATAAATAATTTCCGTTTTAACGATGCCCTTGATTATATTATGACTGAAACTAGAAGAATAGATAGAGAAATAGAAGAAAGAAAACCTTGGCAATTGGCAAAAGAAAGTAAATTATTAGACGTTAAATTATTATTGTCTAATTGGGTTAGTATTTTAATTATGATTTCTGGTTTGCTTGAGCCGTTTATGCCTGAAACTAGCAAAAAAATTATAAACGTATTTAAAGCTGAAAAAATTGTTAAGTCCGAACCATTATTTCCGAGGCTAGATAAAAAATAGACTTTTTAATTTCATATTTTAACTTTTTAATTTTTACTTCTATGACCCTTCTTGACTTACTTTTAATATTAACTGTCTTTGGGTTTATTTGGTTTGGTTTTTGGTTCGGTATAATTCATATGGCCGGTTCTTTACTTGGCACTATTGCCGGCGCTTGGTTAGCTGGGCATTATTATGACGTGCTTAGCGCCTGGCTTAATAGTTGGTTGGGTATTAGTGGTGGTTGGGTAACCTTGGCCAGCTTTTTGATAATTTTTATAGTAGTTAATCGTTTGGTGGGTTTTATTTTTTATTTGTTGGACCGAACTTTTAATTTTTTGCGTTTTATACCATTCTTGGCGACTGTTAACCGGTTAGCCGGGGCTGTTTTGGGGTTTTTGGAAGGAGCCTTAGTTTTAGGTTTAACTCTTTATTTTGCCAGTCGTTTGCCTTTACCTTTGTTAGTGGAAAATTCTATTGCGGCTTCTGGTGTAGCTGCCAGGTTGATTGCTTTTGCTAGCGTGTTGGTGCCTTTGTTGCCGGATATAATTAAACAAATTCAGCCTTACGTACCTAGTTTAAATTTACCAATACCAAAATAAATTAGAATAAACAAGTAAGAATTAGAAGTTTGGGTTAGCACTTCACTCTTAATCCTTGATTCGTGCTTCATAATTTTATTATTTATGATTGATACCCATTGTCATTTAAACTTTCGGGCCTTTAAGGATGATTTAAATCAAGTTATTATTCGAGCGCTTAAGGCCGGGGTAGACAAAATAATTAATGTTGGCAGTCAGTGGGATACCAGTTTACGGGCTGCGCAAATGACAAACGACAAAAATAATTTTTACGCTGCCGTAGGTCTTCATCCTATACATCTTTACGAGCAGGAGGTGGACGAGGAAGAAGATCATTTTACTACTAGAGCCGAAATTTTTAATAAACAAAAATATTTTGATTTGGCCAAGTCTTATTCTAAAGTGGTGGCCATAGGGGAGTGTGGGTTAGATTATTATCATTGTCCTAAAGGTGTGTTATTAGAAGAATTGAAGGTTAAGCAAGCTGAATTATTTTGGCAGCAATTGGAATTAGCCTATGAACTTAATTTGCCTTTAATAGTTCATTGCCGAGAAGCTTACAATGATTTGCTTAATATTTTAGAAAAAGCCAAGCGCCAAGGTTGTTTGCCTAAAGGCGTAGCCCATTGTTTTTTAGGTAATAAAGAGCAGGCTAAAATTTTTTTAGATTTAGGTTATTTATTGTCTTTTACCGGTATTATAACTTTTAAAAATGTGGCTACTGAATTATTAGAAATTGTTAAGATAACGCCGCTGGATAAAATAATGGTGGAAACGGATGCTCCTTATTTAGCGCCGATGCCTTATCGCGGTAAACGCAATGAGCCGTCTTATGTGGTGGAAGTTGCTAAAAAAATAGCCGACATTAAAGGAATAAGTTTGGCAGAAGTGGATAAAATGACTACAAAAAATGCTCAAGGTTTATTTAACTTGTCTAAATAAGCATCTATCGGTAGTTAATAGTTTATGTTAAAATAATTGATATGAGTCTAGAATTTATAGTTTTATTAGTTATAGTAATAGCCGGGTTTGTTGGCTTATTTTGGTTTATAAAAAATAATTTAAAAGCAGAAGCCAAAATCGATAATGGTGGTATGTTGTTGTTGCAGAATCAACTTAATGAATTAACCCGTACTTTAGATAGTAAATTGGGTGAATCAGCTCGAGCTATCCAAAGTCAGTTTGGTGAATCAGCTAAAATTATCCGTGATGTTACGGAAAGACTTACTAAATTAGATGAGACTAATCGTCAGGTGGTAAATTTTGCTGATCAATTAAAAAGTTTGCAGGATATATTAAAAAATCCCAAGCAAAGGGGGGTTTTAGGGGAGTATTATTTGGAAACTTTACTAAAAAATGTGTTGCCGCCAGGTAGTTATCAAATGCAATATGCTTTTGCAGACGGGACGATTGTGGACGCAGTTGTTTTTGTTAAAGATAAAATAATTCCTATAGATTCCAAGTTTAGTTTGGAAAATTATAATCGTTTGGCTGAAGAAAGGGATACTGTGGAAAGAGAACGTTTGGAAAAGCTATTTAAATCTGATTTAAAAAATAGAATTGATGAAACTTCCAAATACGTAAAGCCCAGCGAGAATACTATGGAATTCGCTTTTATGTTTATACCGCACGAAGCGATTTACTATGATTTATTGGTAGCTCAAGTCGGCACAGTTAAAGTTAATACCAGAGATTTAATTGAGTATGCTTTTAAAGATCGGCACGTTATTATAGTTTCGCCAACTTCTTTTTTGGCTTATTTGCAAACAGTTTTGCAAGGCTTAAAGGCTTTGCAAATAGAAGAGTCGGCTAAACAAATAAGAAAGAACGTGGAAGATTTGGGCCGACATTTGTTAAGTTACGAAGAATATATGAAAAAATTGGGCGGACACTTGGGCACCACGGTTAATGCTTATAATTTTGCTTCAAAAGAACTGGCTAAAATTGATAAAGATATTTTAAGAATTTCCGGCCAAGCGGTTGGTTTAGAGTCGACCTTGTTAGAAAAGCCAAAAACAGAAGAATAATACAGTATTTTTAAAAAGTCTTTATTTGAATTAAGGGTTACCTTAGGCCTTTTTTTGTTTAGTATTAGCCAATAAAAAGTTTAACCATTGACTTTGGGCGCAGTTAAGCCTATAATGTTTCATCGTTAGTTTGACTAAATAACGATTAATCAGTAAAAAATATTAAATTATGGAAAATCAGAAAAACAAAGCGCCCTTAGCTGATAAATCTTTTGCCAGTGCTTTAGGTTTAGCTTGGGAATTGGGTTATGCTATAGCTTTACCTTTAATAATATTGGCGGTAGGCGGTCGCTGGTTAGACAAAGCTTTGGATTCAACGCCGATTTTTATGTTAATTGGTGTAGTACTTTCCATGTTTGTAACTTCCTGGATGATTTATAAGAAATTAGTAAAGTTGATGCATTATGAAGAAGATGAAGAACTAGCAAATAAAGTTGATAATAAACAGGATAGCAGTCATAATTAAACCTAGTTTATGAACATTTCATTGGCCGCTGAACCAATTTTTCATATCGGGTCCTTCGCAGTAACGAATTCGTTGATAGTGGCTGTTTTGGTGACTATTTTTTTGTTGGTAATAAGTATTTCTTTGCGAATTAGAAAATTAAGCGAAGTGCCGACAGGTTTACAGAATTTATTAGAAAGTATAGTTGAATTTGGTGTTAAGTTTGTGACTAGTGTAACTGGTGACGAAAAAAATTCCCAAAAGTTTTTTCCGTTGGTGGCGACTATTTTCTTTTTTGTATTATTGTCCAATTGGTTTGGTTTGTTGCCCGGCGTAGGTAGTATTGGTATTTATGAAGTTCATCATGGTCAGAGGGTATTAGTACCTTTTTTGCGATCAGCTTCGGCCGACCTTAATGGTACCTTGGCGATCGCTTTAATTTCTGTTCTGGGGACCCAATTTTTTGGCATAGTTATTTTAGGGTTTTTTAAACATGTTGGTAAATATTTGGATTTTGTTGGTTTAATAAAACATTTTAGTGTGGAAAAAGTGGTAATGTTTTTTGTGGGCATCTTAGAGTTAATTTCCGAAGTGGCTAAAGTAGTTTCTTTCTCCTTCCGTTTATTTGGTAATATTTTTGCTGGTGAGGTTTTATTAATAGTTGTTTCGGCTTTAGTTCCTTATTTTGCTCCCTTGCCTTTTTTATTTATGGAAATTTTTGTTGGTTTAGTACAAGCTTTGGTGTTTTCGTTGTTAACTTTGGTGTTTTTAACAATTGCTACGGCTGAGCACAGCCACTAGGTATTTGACCTTTGGTTTATTTTTTAAATAAAGTAAAGGCTAAGTACTTAATAATTAGTTCAGGTAGATTTAACTGACGGCCAAAATAAAAAAATAATTAGCCGTAGCGGTTCTTAATCTACTAGAAAGGAATAAACATATGTCAGCAGAAGTCGAAGCGGTTCAAACCGTTGTAGCTATGACACCGGAAGTAATCAAGAGTATTGCCGCCGGTATGACCATAGTTTTGGGGGGTATGTTTCCGGCTGTAGCTATTGGTAAATTGGCTGCTAAAGCCATGGAATCAATTGGTCGTAATCCGGAATCAGCTTCTAAAATTCAAACCCCAATGATTTTGGCTGTGGCTTTTTGTGAAGCTATTGCTATTTATTCATTGGTAATGGCTTTGATAATAAAGTTTGTTTAGTTTATAGTTTTTGGTCTACGGTTTTTGTTTTATAACCGTAGACCACAAGTGTGAATTAAACACTGATAAATTTAATCTAAGAATTTTTATGGAATTATTAAATGCTTTGGGTATAGATTGGAAATTACTTGTCGCTCAGATAGTGAATTTTTTGGTAATCATGGCGGTTTTGTATAAATTTGTTTATAAACCTTTGATGGATTTTTTAAATAAACGTCAAGATCGCATAAGTTCAAGTTTAGAACAAACTCGTCAAATGGAAGAAAATTTAAAACAATTGGAAGCCAAAAAAGAAGAAATGATTATTGAAGCTAAAAAGCAATCTCAATTAATTATTAGTCAAGCGGAAAAAGAAGCTGTGGATAAAGGCCGAGAAGTTATGATCAAGGTGAAGCAAGAGGCGGCTTTGGCTATTGAATCAGCTAGGCAAGCTTTTGCCACCGAACAGCAAACTCAAATACAAGTTTTAAGGCAGCAGGCCGCCAAATTAGTAACTTCGGCTTTAGCTAAAATTGTGGGCAAGGCGCCGGCTCAGGCGGTAGATGCCGATTTAATTAAAGAGGCAGTGGAAGAGGCTGGAAAAAAGAAATAATTTTTATGAGATACACCCCACGTCATTACGCTGAAACTTATTTGGAATTGTCTAAAAATCAGTCGCCAACTGGTTTAATAAAGTTGACCAAAAATTTTTGGCAATTGGTTTATCGCCATAAGCATTTTACTTGGCGGGATAGAATTATTAAAGAAGTTGAGCGGTTATGGAATGAGCACCAAAATATTAAACCGATTGAATTAACCTTGGGTCGTCCAACGACTGATAAAATTTTGGAATCGTTGAGCCAAGAGTTATCTAAGAAACTAGATAAAGAAGTGGAATTAAAAACGGTTATTAAGCCTCATTTGTTAGGCGGCGCTATTTTGAAAATAGATGATACTCGTTTTGATGCCTCTTTAAAGGGTAAATTAGACAAATTGTACCTTAATTTATCTGGACAGAGTAATAATTAGTCTTAAATAATTTTCTATTAATTTGTTATAAAAGCTTATGAAAGATGCGATTAAAAATTCAACTAAGGATACTTTGTTAAAGACCTTAGAAGAGGAGTTAAAGAATTTCCAATCAACTGTTACTGTGGAAAAGATTGGTACTGTTTTGGAAGTGGGTGATGGTATAGCCAAGGTGGCTGGTTTAAGTGATTGTATGGCTGCGGAAATGTTAGAATTTGGTAATGGTGTCATGGGTGTGGCTTTGAATTTGGAAACTGATCAGGTTGGTGTAATGATTTTGGGTGATTATTTAACTGTTGAACAAGGTGATATAGTTAAGTCAACTGGCAAAATTTTATCTTTACCGGTTGGTCCATCTTTAGTCGGTCGGGTAGTTAATCCTTTGGGTGAGCCTTTGGATGGTAAAGGAACTATTAACACTAAGGATTTTTATTCAGTAGAAAGAATTGCTCCTCGTGTTATCACTAGACAGTCAGTTAATACGCCTTTGCAAACCGGTATTAAGGCCATTGATTCAATGATTCCCATTGGTCGCGGTCAAAGGGAGTTAATTATTGGTGATAGGCAGACTGGTAAAACAGCTGTGGCCATTGATACTATTATTAACCAAAAAGGAGCTGGTGTAACTTGTATTTATGTGGCCATTGGCCAAAAGGAATCTAAAGTCGCTCGTTTGGTTGCTAAATTAGAAGAGGCCGGCGCTATGGCTTATACCACCGTGGTGTTAGCTGGTGCTTCGGATCCAGCGGCCTTGTCTTATTTAGCGCCTTATAGCGGTTGTGCTATTGGTGAGTATTTTATGGATAAAGGCCAGGATGTTTTGGTAGTTTACGATGATTTATCTAAGCATGCCGTGGCTTATCGGGAAATTTCTTTATTGTTAAGGCGCCCGCCTGGACGAGAAGCTTATCCGGGTGATGTGTTTTATTTGCATTCCCGCTTGTTAGAGCGGGCCGCTAAAATGTCCAAAGAAAATGGGGGTGGCAGTTTAACTGCTTTGCCGATTATCGAAACTCAATCCGGTGATGTTTCAGCTTATATTCCAACCAATGTAATTTCCATAACCGATGGGCAGATTTATTTGGAAAGTGATTTATTTTATCAAGGTATTAGACCAGCTGTTAATTCCGGTTTGTCTGTTTCGCGTGTGGGTTCGGCTGCTCAAATTAAAGCTATGAAAAAAGTGGCTGGTCGCTTGCGTTTGGATTTGGCCCAGTATCGAGAATTAGCCGCTTTTGCTCAATTTGGTTCGGATTTAGATGAAGCTACTAAAAAACAAATTGAACGAGGCAAACGCACCATTGAAATTTTAAAACAAGGTCAGTATGAACCTATGCTGGTAGAATGCCAGGTGGCAGTTTTATACGCTTTGGTTAATGGTTATATGGATGATATTCCAGTAGAAGAGGTTAGGATTTGGGAGAATAAGCTACTTGATTATTTGAAAGATCAGTCAGTTTTAAAAAAGATTAAAGAACAGGGAGAATTAACAGCTGATTCAGAAAACGAATTAAAACAGGTTATTACTGATGTTAAAAAAATGTAATTTAATCTATAGCTGTTAGCTATAGATTAGTAGTAAATTTATGCCCCAAGCAACTAGAGAAATAAAACGACGAATTAGGTCAATCAAAAGCACTAGGCAAATAACCAAAGCAATGGAATTGGTGTCAGCTTCTAAAATGAGGCGTGCGGTGGCTAATGTTTTGGCTACCAGAACTTATGCTAATTTGGGCTGGGAATTGTTAGGTGACCTTATTAAGCGCACTAAATCGTCTCATCACCCCCTGTTAAAAAAGACTGACCAGGTAAAACGAGTTGGTTTGATTTTGATAACTTCTAACCGTGGATTATGTGGTGGCTTTAACCATCAGTTAACTTATAAAGTTCATCAGTATTTAGCTAATCATAAAAAACAGTCGGTTGATTTGGAAGCTGATTTAATTGCTGTTGGTAAAAGAGGTCGTGATATAATGTTTCGTCGCGGACATACTATAGTGGCTGAATTTGTTAAAGCTGATTTAACCACTCGGTTGGATGAAATAAGACCGATTGCCCAAATGATAATAAGCGATTTTTTATCCGGTCGCTATGATAAAATAATTATGGCTTATACTGATTTTATTTCTCCAATTAATCAAAAACCTAGATTAAAACAACTTTTGCCCATAGAAATTGAAACCGACGATTTATATTTAGGCCAGGTGGGAGCCAAAGAATCGCTTCAGTCGTCTGTTAAAAAAACACCAGCGACTTTTAATTACAAATATTTATTTGAACCGTCGCCCGAACAGGTCTTGAATCAATTGATGCCTCGTTTGTTAGAAACCCAACTTTATCAAGCTTTGTTAGAATCGGATGCTTCGGAACATTCGGCTCGGATGATGGCCATGCGTAATGCTTCAGATGCAGCCAAAGATATGATGGATGATTTAACTTTAATCTTTAATCAAGCTCGGCAAGCGGCTATTACAGCTGAATTAGCCGATATTACCGGCGGTCGAGTGGCTATTGCTGGTTAGTTTATAATTTAATTTAAAATCTAGTTATTAAGGATACTTATATGAATAAAGGAAAAGTTTCACAAATTATTGGGCCGGTGGTGGATGTTCTTTTTAGCAAAGAAGTGCCACCGATTTACCAGTCTTTAGAAGTTACTAAAGCGGACGGTCACAGTTTAGTATTGGAAGTCCAACAACATTTAGGTTCGGGTTTAGTTCGTACGATTGCCATGGATTCGACTGACGGCTTGGCGCGTAATTTGGAAGTTATCGATACTGGTAAATCCATTCAGGTACCGGTTGGTAAGGAAACTTTAGGTCGCATGGTGGACGCTTTGGGTGCCCCTTTGGATAATAAACCAGCTCTTAAATCGGCTGAGACCCAACCGATTCATCGGCCATCGCCTAAATTTACCGATCAATCCACTAAAACCGAAGTCTTTGAGACTGGTATAAAAGTTATTGACTTAATTTGTCCATTTGTTAAGGGTGGTAAGGTTGGTTTGTTTGGTGGTGCTGGTGTAGGTAAAACAGTCGTGATAACAGAATTAATTAGGAATATTGCTTCAGAGCATGGTGGTTTTTCGGTCTTTGCCGGCGTCGGTGAAAGGTCGCGCGAAGGTAACGATTTATATTATGAAATGAAAACCTCTGGTGTCTTAGAAAAAACTTCTTTAGTTTTTGGTCAAATGAATGAACCACCCGGAGTAAGAGCTAGAGTGGCTTTGACGGCTTTGACTATGGCCGAGTATTTTAGAGATTCGGCCAAACAGGATGTTTTGTTGTTTATTGATAACATTTTCCGTTTTACTCAGGCTGGTTCCGAAGTATCAGCTTTGCTTAATAGAATTCCTTCAGCGGTTGGTTATCAGCCGACTTTAGCCACAGAAATGGGCGAACTACAAGAAAGAATTACTTCCACCAAAGAAGGTTCAATTACTTCAGTGCAGGCCGTTTATGTGCCGGCTGATGATTTAACTGATCCGGCTCCAGCGACCACTTTTTCTCACTTAGATTCCACAGTTGTCTTGTCCCGTGCTTTATCTGAATCTGGTATTTATCCAGCAGTTGATCCGATTGATTCTAATTCTACCATTTTAGACCCCGCTATTGTTGGTCAGGAGCATTATGAAGTGACTCGTGAGGTTCAGCGTGTTTTGCAGCGTTATAAAGATTTACAAGATATAATTGCCATTTTGGGTATGGATGAATTATCGGAAGAAGATAAGGTAACGGTAGCTCGAGCTCGTAAAATTCAACGTTTTCTTTCTCAGCCTTTCTTTACAGCGGAAATTTTTACCGGTACACCTGGTAAATATGTTAGTCGGCAAGAAACCGTTCGTGGTTTTAAGGAAATTTTAGCTGGTCAACACGATGGTAAGTCAGAGCAGGCTTTTTATATGAAAGGCGGTATAGAGGAAGTTGGTGAATAAAAAATAGTATTAGGAATTATCAATCAGGAATTTTTATGAAAACTTTTCATTTTCAAATAGCCACTCCAGAAAAAGTAGTTTTTGACGCGCCAGCTGTGGAAGCGGTTACTTTGCCTACCCAAATGGGGGAAATAACAATTTTACCCAACCATTTACCTTTGGTGGCTAATTTACAACCAGGAGAAGTTAAGATAAAAATTAAAGATCAGGAATTATTTTTGGCAGTTTCGGGTGGTTTTATAAATATTCGTCCCGGAGAAGTGGTGGTATTGGCCGATACAGCCGAAAGATTCGATGAAATAGATATTCAGCGAGCTGAAGAAGCTAGGCACAGAGCCAAACAGACTATGGAGCAATCTCGTACAGCCGAAGCTACTGATTACACGGCTTTAGCTGCTAAATTGGAAAAAGAGTTGGCTAGGCTTAAGGTGGCTCGTCGTCATCATGATACTAAGCGACCGAGTATAAAAGTTGAATAATTTATCAATAGACAAAATGGTGGATAAGAAGCTAGTTATTATTCATTGTTCGGATGAAGAAATTCAGCCGGGTTTAGATAAGTGGTTAAGTGAGCAGGGTTGGCTGGTTAATAGCCGTCGTTTTAGTTTGCCTGGTGGCGGGCAATTATTAGCTAGAGAAGGTTTAGGACAAAGGGAAGAAGTTTTGAAACAAATTACTAAGGCTAGGGAGGTAGATAAAATCGGTAAAGTGTCGTTGATTAATCATAGCGATTGTTCAGCTTATGGGCAGCAGAATAATTTTAAAGATCAATTAGCCGAACAAACAGCTCATTTGATTGATTTAGAAATTGCTCAGGAGGTGTTAGAGGTTGAGTTATTGGGTTTAGCCGTGGAAAATTATTACGCTTTTTGGCAAGAAACAGGTACCAGTCGGCAGTTGTTGGTTAAAAGGGTATAATTGCCATTAAAATATATTTTTGGCTGTGTTACACTACAGGAGTGGCACAGTTTTTTATAATAAATAATGTCTGATAATCAATTATTAGTGGGTTTAAATAATCAGCAAATTGAAGCGGTAACTCATAAGTCCGGCCCGTTGTTAATTGTGGCCGGGGCCGGTACGGGTAAAACAACTGTTATTACTAAGCGAGTGGCTTGGTTAATTCAGCAGGGCTTAGCTAAATCAGATGAAATTTTAGCTTTAACTTTTACCGACAAGGCAGCTTTGGAAACCGAAGAAAGAGTAGATAAGTTATTGCCTTTGGGTTATGTGGATGTTTGGTTAATGACTTTTCATGCTTTTGCTGAGAGAGTATTAAAAGATTACGCTTTGGAAATAGGCTTGCCGAGTGATTTTAAATTGTTAAATCAGACTGAGCAGTGGATTTTGGTTAGGAATAATTTGGATAAGTTTAATTTGGATTATTATCGCCCTTTGGGTAACCCTACCAGATTTATTCATGCTTTATTGCAGCATTTTTCTCGGGCCAAGGATGAAGAAATTTGGCCGGAGCAATATTTGGACTTAGCTCAGAATAGGGTTTTAGACAGTGGTTCAGTAGAGTATTTAAAAAAGGCCAAAAAAACAAAAATTAAAAAACAAAAAATAAAAACTGTTAATGAGCAAAATTCCGGCGATGAAGCGGAAGCGGCTCGACTTTTGGAGGTGGCCCGAGCTTATCAGACTTATCAGCAACTTTTATTGGCTAAGGGTTATTTGGATTTTGGTGATTTAATTAATTACACCCTTAAGTTATTTAAGAGGCGGCCAAAAGTTTTGGAATATTTTCAAAAAAAGTTTAAGTATATTTTGGTGGATGAGTTTCAGGATACCAATCATTCTCAATATGAATTAATTAAGTTACTAGCCGCCCATCAGAATATAACTATGGTTGGTGACGACGATCAGTCTATTTATAAATTTCGAGGCGCTTCTTTGTCTAATATTTTAGAATTTAAAAAGGATTATCCTAAATCTAAAGAAGTATTTTTAAATACCAATTATCGTAGCCGACAAAATATTTTGGATTTGGCTTATAAGTTTATTCAGTTAAATAACCCTTATCGATTGGAGGCTAAATTAAGTAATAAAACAACTAAATTTTCTAAAAAATTAAAATCCGTCAGTCTGGATAAAGGTCATATAGAATATTTAAGTTTTATGACGGCCGATGATGAGGCTAAGGGGGTGGTTAAAAAAATATTAGACTTAAAAAAGCAGGAGCAGATTAATTGGAGTGATTTTGCCATATTAGTCAGGGCCAATTCTTCGGCTGGTGTTTTTTTACGACAATTAAAAGCTAGTCAGTTGCCTTTTGATTATGTGGCCAGCAAGGGTTTGTATCAAGAGCCGATTATTTTAGAAATTATTAGTTATTTAAGGTTGTTAGGTAATTATCAAGACAGTGAATCTTTGTATCGTGTTTTAACTATTCAGTTTTTTTCTTTGCCGCCAGCCGACTTGGCTATACTTTTGTCCTATACCAAGAAGAAAACGATTTCTTTGTACCAAGCTGTAGAGGTTAGGCAAACCTTGTCTTTAAGTTCGGCAGCCGAAACAATTTGCCAAAACTTATTAGACGTTTTAGCCAAACACAGTTCTTTAGCTAAACAAAAAAGCGTGGCCGAGCTATATGTTAATTTAGTAAATGATTTAGGTTATAATACCCGTTTAGCTAAAATAGATTCCCCAGAACGGGAAGCTACTTTATTGGGCACTTTTTATAAGCGGTTACAAAATTTTGAAGAAGCTAGTAGCGACAAATCCTTAATTGGTTTTTTGAATTATTTGTCTTTGGAAATAGAAGCCGGGGAAGAAGGCGAATTGCCAGCTGATTATGAAGAAGGTCCCGATACGGTTAAAGTAATTACTGTTCACTCGGCTAAAGGTTTGGAATGGAAGTATGTTTTTGTTGTTCAACTGATTGATCGTCGATTTCCCAGTACTCAGCGGCGGGAATCAATTGCTTTGCCCGTGGAATTTATTAAAGAAACTTTACCGGACGGGGATGTGCATTTGCAGGAAGAAAGGCGTTTATTTTATGTAGCTTTAACCAGGGCCAAGCAGGGAGTTTTTTTAACCCAGGCTAAGGATTACTTTGGTAAAATTGTTCGTAAGCCTTCTTGTTTTCTTTATGAATTGGGGTTAATTGAACCGACTAAACAAGTAATTAATAAAACTTTAGATAAAAGCTTAGAGGTGGTTAATTTAGCTGGTTTAAACAAAGCAACTTATCGTTTGCCCAAAAGTCATTCTTTCAGTTCTTTGTCTACCTTTAGAAAGTGTCCCTTGGAATACAAATATAAATATTTATTTAATTTACCTTTGCCAGGTTCTGGGGCTATGAGTTTTGGTATAACAATTCATAATACTTTGGAAAAGTTTTTGCGTTTTTATAGGCAAAGTCAAGGTTTACAGCAGGGCGATTTGTTTTCCCAAGGAAAAGTTACCCCAGCGGCTTTGCCAACCAAGCAGCAATTATTGGATTATTACCAGCAATCTTGGATAGATGATTGGTATGATAATAAGACAGATAAAGAAAAATATCGAAATCAGCGCGGTCCCAAACAGTTGGATAATTTTTATCAAAATTTTTTAAAAACCAAACCTCACCTTAAATATTTAGAAAAAATGTTTAAAGTGGGTATGGGGCCTTATAAATTTACTGGTAAAATAGATCGTTTGGATCGGGTGGACGATGGGGTGGTGATTATTGATTATAAAACTGGTGGTAGCGCTATAAAAAATTTAGAAAAAGTAGATCGCGATCAATTGATAATTTATCAGTTGGCAGCTGAAAGTTTTTTAAAGGAAAAAGTAGTCGGTGGGCAGTATTGGTATTTAGAGCCCGATAAATTAACTGAACTCTTTTTGGCTAGCCCTAAACAGCTTAGTTCTTTTAAAGAAGAATATGTAACTTTGATTGATTCTGTTGTGGCCACTATAAAAAATGATTCTTTTGCCCAGTTAGATGAAAAAATAAATCATGATTGTCATTATCGTAAAATAGGGTTATCTTAAAACGATAAGAGATAGTCTTTTTTAATTGATTATGTTTCAAGAAATTAAGAAATTATTAGCCGATAGACTGCGTCAGCAAGGAGTGGCTGGTGCGGTAGAGGCTTCTATGGTGGCGGAGGCCTTTAAACAAGAGGTGGCTACTCGCTTTGGTAAAAGCGCGGCTGAGGCGGTTCGCCGAGCTGTTTTAAGGGGTGATACTTTGGAAGTTTCTTTGTCTTCGCCCGGCTTGGCTAGTGAATTAAGAATGTTAGAAATTGATATTATAGACAGTTTAAGATCTAAGCTTAATGGTAAGGTTTATCGATTAAGGATTTTTGCCTAATTTTAGCCATAAAGCAACTAATTTTAGTTACTTAATCATAGCTTGTAACAAAGCCTAAAACATGCTATAATTAAGTAGTGTTCTTTAGATACTTTTTTCGCATTTTTAGCCAAATATGAAGCTTAAGTATTATCTTATATGGATGTCGTTAGGCACCCTTGTTTCCTGGGGTGCTTTTCTCCTGGTCATAAATTATCTTAATCCCGAGGTGGCGGGCACCATGGGATTGGTTTTCTTTTATTTGGCTTTATTTTTAAGTTTAGTTGGTAGTTTAACCTTGTTGGGGTTTACTTGGCGTTATTTTAGGCGCCAAGATGAGGTTTTATTCAGACAGATTTCGGTTTCTTTTAGGCAAGCTGTGTGGTTGTCGGTTATAGTTATTATTTCTTTATTTTTGCAAGTTAATGGTTTGCTTACTTGGTGGAATTTATTATTGTTGATTTTGACTTTAAGTTTATTGGAATTTTTGGCTTTAACCGGCCGCCGCTCGACGGTTAGTGATTAAAATTGTGTCCTTACGCGATAATTTTTTATTATTAAAAGAGACTGCTCTTCAAGAAGTGGCTAAAATAAAATCCTCGGCCGAGGTGGAAGTTTGGCGACAAAAATATTTAGGTCGTAAGGGTGAATTAAGTCATCTTTTAAAATTACTCCAAGACACTATAGAAAAAGAAAAGCCGGTTTTAGGTCAATTAGCTAATCAGATAAAAAATGAATTGCAAACAGCTTATCAGGGATTACTTCAGGGCTTAACTGGTGAATCTTTAGATAAATCAGCAATTGATGTAACTGTGCCGGGTAAAAAATTGCCAGTAGGTTCAATTCATCCACTAATGCAGGTGCAAAGGGACTTGGAAGATATTTTTAGGTCTATGGGTTTTAGGGTATTGGATGGTCCGGAGTTGGAAGACGAATATCATAATTTTGAAGCACTTAATATTCCTGCTTGGCATCCGGCGCGCGATACCCAAGATACTTTTTATGTTAAAGGCGGTCAGCCAGTTAATCGTTGGTTATTAAGGACACATACTTCGCCGGTGCAAATTCGGGCCATGAAGGAATACGGAGCACCACTTAGAGCCGTGGTGCCGGGGCGAGTTTTTAGGTACGAAGCTACTGATGCTTCGCACGAGCATACTTTTTGGCAAATGGAAGGTTTGGTTATAGATACCGATATTTCCATTGCTAATTTAGTGGCTGTTATGTCTGAATTATTGGCTGGTATTTTTAAACGTCAGGTAGAGGTTCGGCTTAGGCCGGGTTATTTTCCTTTTGTGGAGCCCGGCTTTGAATTGGATATCAGATGTTTTATTTGTGCCGGGCAAGGTTGTAGTGTGTGTAAACAGCGCGGTTGGGTAGAGCTTTTGCCTTGTGGTTTGGTTCATCCTAATGTTTTAAAGGCCGGCGGTATTGATCCTAAAAAGTATTCGGGTTTGGCCTTTGGTTTAGGTTTATCTCGTTTAGCTATGATGCGTTATAAAATAGATGATATTAGATTATTTTTAAGCGGTGATTTAAGATTTTTAAAACAATTTTAATTTTGTTTTTATAACATGTTAATTTCCTGGCAATTATTGCAAAAATTTGTTCAACCACCCAAACCATTATCCGATCAGGAATTAATGGAGGCTTTAACTATGAGCGTGGTGGAAGTAGAAGAGGTGGTTAATCAGTCGCAAAGATTGCAAAACGTGGTGGTGGGGCAGGTAACGGAAGTTTATAGCCACCCTCAGGCAGACAAATTAAAAATGGCTCAAGTGGATATTGGTAAAGAATCCGTAACTATAGTTTGCGGCGGGGTGAATTTGCGTCAAGGTATGAAAGTGGCCTTAGCCAAACCTGGTGCCATGGTAAAGTGGCATGGCCAAGGCGATTTTATAAAATTGGAAGAAGCAGTTATTCGGGGTCAGACTAGCCAAGGCATGGCCTGCGCGGCCGAGGAGTTAGCTTTACCCGATGATCAGGCAGTGGAGCAGGGTATTATGGATTTAACAGATTTGGAAGCTAAACCAGGTACGCCGCTAGCAGAAGCTTTGGCTTATGATGATGTTATTTTAGATATAGAAAATAAATCTTTAACCCATCGGCCGGATTTGTGGGGGCATGTTGGCTTAGCTAGAGAACTTAGCGCTATTTGGCAGGTGCCTTTTAATTTACCCGAGCCGCCAGCAATAGAGTCAACAGTTAAAGAAGTAGCTTTAAGGGTTAGTCTTAAAGATAAAGCCAAAGCTAAGCGTTATTTGGGCGTGGTAATGTCTGGTTTAAAAGTCGGTCCGTCACCCAAATGGCTTAAACAAATTTTAACTTGTTTAGGTGTGCGGTCTGTAAATAATATTGTGGATATTACCAATTATGTTTTATTGGAATTGGGGCAGCCTTTGCATGCTTTTGATTTAGCCAAACTAGCCAGTCCGGATATTTTAGTGCGCCCGGCTAAGTCAGGCGAAACAATAATTACTTTAGATGGTGTGGAGAGAAAATTAACTGAAGATATGCTGGTGATTGCTGATAAAAAAAAGGCTATAGCGATTGCCGGTGTAATGGGCAGCAATAATAGTGAAGTAGATAATAATACCATTTCCATAGTTTTAGAAAGCGCTAATTTTGAACCTATAAATATTCGGCAAACTTCGGCTAAACTAGGCCTTAGGACCGAGGCTTCGGTTAGATTTGAAAAATCTTTGGATCCAGAATTATCTGAAATAGCTTTGCGCCGAGTGGTTAAATTGATTATGGAAATAATACCGAGCGCCAAGGTGGTAAGTCGGGTGGTGGATGAATATCCTAAACCCATAAAAATAAAACCAATTGAATTATCTTTACCATGGCTGTGGCGTAGGTTAGGAGCCGATATTGGCAAACCAGAAGTTATAGGAATTTTAAGCCGTTTGGAATTTAAAGTGGAAGATAAAGGGGACCAACTAATTGTTACGCCGCCCAGTTTTAGGGCCACGCGCGATATAACGATTCCTGAAGATTTAGTGGAAGAAGTGGCTAGAATTTATGGCTATGGTAAATTGCCTAAAATTTTACCTAAGTTTCCCATTACTCCACCGCCTAAAGATCCTAAACAAGAACTGCGCTGGAAAATAAGAGATTTGTTAGCTTCGTTAGGTTGGCACGAAACAATGACTTATTCGTTTGTGGGGGAAAAAGATTTATTAGGAGCTGTTAAAGAAGCTAGGTTGGAATTAGTTAATCCTGTAGATGCTGGACAACCTTATTTAAGACAGATGTTAGTCGGGTTGGTTTTAGACCAAGTGACTAATAATTTTAAAATATTGGGTGAAAATAAAATAATAAAAATGTACGAGATGGGTCGAGTTTTTAATAAAACTATAGAAACAGATGACATAACAAAAATTCAATCCCATCATTTAGTTCTTTGTTTAATTAGCTCAACAGAACAGACCTATAAAGATATTTTTGAAGAATTAAAAGGGGCAGTTAAAAAAATATTTAATTTGGTAGAATTAGGTGAGTTGGTTAAATGGGCCAATAAACAAATGGATTCATTGGAAGGATTCGAAGTACTTTTAGCAGATAAAAAAGTGGTTCAGGGTGGTAAAATTCAAAAAGCTGGTTATACAATGGCTTTTTGTGAAATAGATTTAGATTTATTGCCGGCTGAGACAGCAACTGTATTGTATAAAAAAATTCCAGCCTATCCAGCTATAGATAGGGATATAACTTTTAATGTGGCAGAGTATCCGACAGAAATTAATTGGCAAACAATTTATGATTTGCTTATTAAGGCTGATGAATTAATTGAAAGCGTGGATTATCTTGGTTATTATCAGCTTAAAAATGCTTTGACTTTGCGACTTGTTTTGCGTAGTCAGGCTAAAACCTTAACTTCGACCGAAGCAGACATGGTGGAAAAGAAGGTTGTTAAATTACTGCAGGAAAAATTTAAAGCTAAATTTGATATTTAATTATATTTTTTGATAGATAATTTATTATGACTAAAAAGGAAGATAAAAAGAAAAAAGGTGCCGCTTATGGAGCGGAACAAATAACCGTGTTAGAAGGTTTGGATCCGGTGCGCAAACGCCCGGGTATGTATATCGGTAATACCGCCAAAGAAGGTTTGCATCACTTAATTTGGGAAGTGGTGGACAACGGTATCGACGAGGCTATGGCTGGTTACGCCACTAATGTAGTTATAACTTTACTGCCTAATTCGCGGGTAGCGGTTTTTGACGATGGACGTGGTATACCGGTAGATATTCACAAAACAACTAAAGTTTCGGCTTTGGAAACAGTTTTAACCAAATTGCATGCCGGTGGTAAATTCGGCGGCGAAGGTTATAAAGTCTCTGGTGGTTTGCACGGCGTGGGTGTTTCAGTAGTTAATGCTTTATCAACCCATCTTAAAGCTGAAGTTAAAAGAGATGGCAAATTATGGATGCAAGAATATCAAAGAGGTAAACCAGAAACTAAGGTAAAGGCTGTCGGCCCGGCTCGTGGTACTGGTACGACCATAACTTTTGAACCAGATCCGGAAATTTTTTCGGTTTTGGATTTTGATTGGAAGTATATTTTGGATCATTTAAGACAGCAGGCTTATTTAACCAAAGGTGTAAAAATAGTAGTTAAGGACCAGCGAGTAAAAAGTGATTTTAAAGAGCACACTTTTTACTTTGAAGGTGGCGTGGCTTCTTATGTTAAGCATTTGAATCGTTTGGGTAATGCCAAACATGATAATGTTTTTTATGTTACCAAAGAAATTAACGGCATTCAGGTGGAAGCGGCTATCCAGTACGTGGATGATTATAAAGAAACAGTTTTTACTTTTGCCAATAATATTTATACGGTGGAAGGTGGTATGCATTTGATAGGTTTTAAAACAGCTTTAACTCGGACGCTTAACAGTTATGCTCGAGCTAAAAATTACATAAAAGAAAAGGATGATAATTTAACCGGCGAGGATACGCGTGAAGGCTTAACGGCTGTTATAAGCGTTAAACTTAAAGACCCACAGTTTGAAGGCCAAACTAAAGCCAAGTTGGGTAATGCGGAAATTAGGCCGGCGGTGGAAAGTGTGGTGGCTGACAGTTTGACGATTTTTTTGGAAGAAAACCCACGCGACGGTGAAGCTATAATCGGTAAGTGTTTGCTGGCTTCCAGAGCTCGTTTGGCTGCCCGGGCGGCTAGGGATACAGTTTTACGGAAAGGCGCTTTGGAAGGTTTTACTTTGCCGGGTAAGCTGGCTGATTGTTCTTCTAAAGACGCTTCGGAAAGCGAACTTTATATAGTAGAGGGTGATTCAGCCGGTGGTAGTGCTAAACAGGGTCGCGATCGCAGGTTCCAGGCTATTTTGCCACTTAGGGGGAAAATTTTAAACGTGGAGCGCGCTCGCTTTGAAAAGATTTTAGCTAACAATGAACTTAAGTCGTTGATTATTGCTTTAGGCACCAATGTTGGCGAGCAATTTAACATAGAGGATTTACGTTATCATAAAATTGTTATAATGACCGACGCCGATGTGGACGGCGCTCATATTAGAACTTTATTGTTAACTTTGTTCTATCGTCATTTTAAGTCTCTTATTACGTCTGGTTATATTTATATAGCTCAACCGCCACTTTATCGCGTGCAAAAAGGTAAGGATATTCGTTTTGTTTATAATGAAGAAGCTTTGGATAAGGCTCTTAAAGAAATGCAAACAGCTAAAGTTAGCAAGGTAGCAGCTAAAAAAGCAGTGCTTAAGGATGATACTGAAGAAAATATTGAGGATGGCGTAGAAACAGCTTCGGTTGGCGGTATAGCCGTGCAACGTTACAAAGGTTTGGGTGAAATGAACCCACAGCAATTGTGGGACACAACCATGGATCCGGTACAACGTTTAATGAAAAAGGTAACTATTGAAGATGCTGCCCGGGCTGATGAGATATTTGAAATTCTAATGGGCGCTGAAGTTGCCCCTCGAAAACGTTTTATTCACACCCACGCTAAGAGTGTAAAGAATTTGGATATATAATTTATGTTTAAGGACGGGGTTAGTAAAGAAACAATAAAAAATAACCCTTCTGATTTACAAGAGGAACTAGATTTTAATAAAGATATAGAATGCAAGAAAGAAAAAGATTTCTTGTATTCTTTTGATTTGTCCCCAGCTGATAGGTTAGAACTTAGAAAATACATTAAATATTTGAATTATACCGAAGAAGACAAAGCTTCTTTACGCCCGAATCTTTATGCTATTAATGATTATGCTGAGAAATTTCCCCCAGAAGTTATAAAATCAGATTACGTTAAGAATTTAGTTGTTAAACAGGTAGAAAGGATGTTAAAGACGGGAGATGGACTTAGTGGTTATAAAGGCATTCTTTTAGATTTTAAAAAATATTATGATATAGACGACGCTTTTTTTAAAAGCGATTTATTTAATAACTTTAAGCAGAGTAATTGGTTGCATAGGATTGAGTACGGCGAACTTATTAATGATAAGGACAGGATTAATAGAGATGATTATGGTTATATAAAAGAGGATAGGGAAAAAAATTTAAGTAGAGAAAAATCAATTGAAGAAATTAATTTTGGAGATTTTAAATCTTCTGGTATCAAGGCTGATTTGCCAGAGATAAAAGCTAAGGCTTTAAAAGGATTAGTGCATAATGTTTTTTGGTTTAGAGGAAATAATGATTATGAGCGAGATGTTTTGGGGGATTACAAGAAGATTTTTAATATTACCGAAGAAGAATTCGAACAATCTGTTATAAATCAATTAGTGAGAGAAAAAATAAGTAATCAAGAAGACTGTGATAAATTAAGAAAGCATTATAAATTCATTGACGATTTTTTATCTTCTGACAAAGCCAAAATAGCTGCCGTTAATAAGTTTGAAGATTCTTATATTAATAATGAGGGTTATAAAGATGAAAGATTGTTGAATTATTTTTCCCTTAAAGAAAATCAATTTGATTTTAAGGAGTTAAGAGAAAAAAGACGGTTAAGGGAAAAAGAATATCTTATTGATAGAATAAAAGATAAAAGCGCTGACGAGTATATTTTTTACAGTATTGAGAGATCGCAAGATATTCTTAAACCAGAAGATTGGTTAGATATTATAAATAATTATGGCCAGACCGAGAATTTTATAAACGGTATTGCTTATAGTTTATCTTTTGATTTTAAGGTAGATGATACTTTTGGTGTTTTAAAAAAAATTGGCGTTCCAGACAATATAATTAAAAAGGTCGTTGAAGTAGCTGTGGAATTTTTGTTAAGGGATAAGAACGGGGTGAATTATGATAATTTAAATAATTTAAAAATTAAAGCTGGTTTTACCGAGGCAGAATTTAAGCAGGCTTTAGTTAAAGGGGTTATTGAATTGCTTGGTTATAATTATCATAAGTATGTAATTGAAAGGATTTTAAAGAATTTTAATATTGAGAAATTTAATGATAATAATTCGGAAACCCAAGAAAGATTGAAAAAGTTGTATTTATCAAAGATAGAATTAGCTGATTTGGATGATTTGGAACATATGGACAGTAAATTCAGCCTTGATTGGTTACCTGAAGATAAGTCGGCTAGAGCTTTGGCTGTTAAAAAAGCTTTGTGTAATGAAAGTAGGTTAAGATCATTTAAAGAGGCCAAAGACATTAAAAAGTTTATAGATGATTATTATCCGGAAACGCATAAGTTTTTTATTACAGCTGATAAAGAAGTTTGTACGGCCATAGAAAAAATGTTGGTAGATTTGGTGTTATCATCTAATGATTATGAAAATAAACCCGATAATTATTTTGAAGAGGTTATAAAAATTTTTGGTTTATCCAGAGATAAAGTAATTAATTCTATAACAAAAATAATTGAAGAGGGTAATTATATAAACTATGCCGATGGTTATAATAATATAAATAAATTTGTTAGCAATTTTAATTTAATTGGGGAAAATAAAATTTGTTTAGATAACCATAGTGAAAAAATTATTGAACAAGCTTTTGAAAGTAAGAATTGGGCCAAATTAAGAGATATAAAAAGGAGTGGCCACCAACAGTCAATTGAGATTATAAATAGCAATTTAGATAAATATAAAGAGATTTTAAAAGACACTGCTAGGTCGATTAACTTACGTATTTATGCTATTGAAACTTTGATTGAAATATCAGGTCAGTTGAGGCCAGACATAGAAAATGAATATTTTGTTAATTTGGTAGATGTTTATTCTAGCAGTGATGTTAATAAACTTTATCGTTTATTTAAAGAAAAAAGTTCTTTATTTGAGGGATTATCTTTAGAGTTTAGAGAAAAAGCTTTTGATTCTTTGTTGGATAAGGATAAGTATTCAAAAGATATAAATATAAATATTGACGAAGTAAAACAAAAAATTTTAGAAAGTAAAATAGTAGTATTTTTGAATAATGGTCAGTTAGATAAAGCGGTAGACACCCGAGGATATAATAAATTGGTTACAGGGTTAAGACAGGCGGACAATTCTGGTTTATTGGTGCCGTCAGATTTATATGATTTTTTATACGGTAAATTAACTGATCAAGAGGAAAAAGATGTTTTAGTTAAAACACCCGTGGAATTTATTAATAATTTAAAAAGTATTTGGGATGGATATAGAAATAATCAGATATTAAAAACTGTAGCCAATAATCCGGAAAAAATTAATGTTATAAAAGACATAATTAATCTGATAGATAAGGATATTTTAATGGATAATTGGCTTTGGATATATGATTCTTTAAAAGAGTGTTCGGTGCAGGAGTTAGAAATTCGAACCGGTATAATAAATAAATTAAAAAGTCACATAAAATATTTTGGCAACAGTTATTCAATTCAGGAATTATACGAAATTTTGATAGATTATTCGCCGGAAAAATGTGAGCAGGTTTTGCAAATCCCTGGTTTAGAAGGACAGCAAAAAGTTGATTTTCAAGATAATGAGTGGCCGGCGGGTTTGTATAGTTATATAGACGTAGCTGAGCAAGAAAATAAATTAAATCTGACCTCGGAAAATAAAACCAGGATTTTAAATTTATTTAACAGTGATTATAAAGATGCCGCTTTTGGTAGTATGCATAAAGAATGGATAGAATTTTTGAAGGGCGATAATAAAATAGTGCCTTTAAATTTATTAGCAGTCACTAATTTTATAGATCAGATGGGTGGGGCGGGGACATTAAAATATGTTGAGTCTTTAGGAAATTTAGTCTATCAATTTAATGTTGTTTCTAGGAGTAAATCCACAGCCAGTCGAACAATTAAGGAAATTAAAGAATTGTTAACAAATCAGGAAAATCGAATGAATCGGGAAAGATGGCCACAAGATGACAAGGCTGAATTTTATAATTTATCACATGATATAATAGAGGCGGCACCAAGTTTATATACAACCTTTGAATCATTATTTGCTGAATTATCAGCTAAAGAAATGAAAATTGTCTTAACAGAACTTTTGCCTTTATACCAAGCGCAGTTAATAATTTTGCAAAAAATAGATGATGAGGGCGAGCCAAGTTATCAGGCTAAGGATTTGGTTGGAGTTAGATTGACTATCCGTGAGTTAGTAAATAATTTAAAAAATAGCCCAAAAGAAAAAGCTGATTGTTTGTCTGCAGAAAAAGTAAGATTAGTGGAAGTTGTTAAGAATAGTTTTAAGGAACGTTTTGGTATTATAAATGTTCCGGAAAATTTTACTAAAGAACATATAAGATCTGTTCATAATTGTGTCCGTTATATAGGAAATATTAATAACCGTAATGAAACTAAAGAAGCTTTGGTAGCTTTATTTTTAGGTTTGGAATTGAACAGTAAATGGTCTGATTTTCGCGAGAATAAAGCTATTATATTAGAAGAATACCTTTCGGATAAACAAATAAAATTAGTTAAACCTATTTTAGAAAATAAAACTAAGATAGCTTCTTTGTCTTTGGAGGTAGCTGGTATTAGCTTGGATAAAGCTGAAGAGTTTCAGCAATTATTACAAGAAGAAGTTATGAGTAGTATAGTAGGTAGTATTGAAACAGTAGATATTAAATTAGGCAATATTAAAAGAAATATTGATGAATTGGCCGACCCCGATATTTATCCAGATAAATTAGATAAGGAAATTATGAGGATATTGCAGATAGAAGGGAGGCAAGTGGGGGCCGTTTTAGCTAAAGTCTATGGTAGTTTGGATGGTAAAGATATAACCCTTGATGACAAGGAAAAAGCTTTGCAGGCGAGATTGGCGGAAATATTAGGGATAGGTGGTTGGACTAAAGAAAAAATAAAGCAGACGCAAGATAAGTTACAGCCTTTTAGTTTAGTTTCCAATATGATTAGTAAAATGCAGGAAGAAGGAGTAGAAAGAAATATCAATGAATTAGGGGAAAGACTTACGCCATCACAAAAGATTATAGAGATATTTAATAGGTTGGGTGAAAGTTTTACCCAAACATCGGGAGCTTTGGCTTTAGGTAAAGATATTATTTATTTAGAAAATTTAGTAGTTAAGGATGAAAATAAGATAAGTTTGGAAGAAAAAAAAGAAGTTAATAATTATCTTTCTTCTATTAAAGAAAAAATGAAAGATTTAGAGATCACTTTAGATAAAGTAAAAGAATATTTTATCAAAATAAAGAAAAGTAGTCATTTAGAGAATCATGAGTTGTTGAAAAAACGTTTGGCTGATATTGAGAAAATTGTTTTTTCGGAGAGTACTAATACTATGGTGGTTAGTCATTTAACTAAGGATTTGAATTTGATAATAGAAAATATGCGTCAATGTTTGGGTTGCCTAAGAAAGGAGATAAACAATGACACTAATTTGGCTTTTGGTGACTCTAATAAATTTTTCATTATAAACCAGACCGAGAAAGATAAGGGTAGTATTTCTGATGAGATAGTATTTTTTGTACCTACCAAGGACACCGCGGGAAACCAGGAAATGTCTTTTGTAATGGATAGAGTTTATGGCTCTAAGTCGCCGGATATTCTTATCAGTAATATTATATCGATTGTTAAAAAATATAAATCCATAAAAAAAGAAATACCCGAAGCTAAAATATCTGTGTCGGTTTCTCAGGAGGCTATGTCAAGTGTAGGCTTAGACGCAGCACTGTTAAACAAACGCTTGCAGTCAGTTTTGCCTGATATCAAGGTTTCGGAATCAGTTCAGGATTTGGTAGCTGATATTCCCAAGTCTTCGTTTAGCGATAATTATGTGGAGTTTGGTAATGGATCGTCTAGGGAACATGGTGAAAGGAAGTTTTCTGGATCAATTATTCGCTAGATTAACTTAATAGTTCCAGTTTGACATATTTAATAAAGGTTGATATTATTCGTTTTGTAAAAGGCCTGACACGGGCCTTTTAAAAGAGTCTAAAATAGCTTGTAGCCTAAGGCTAGGAGCTAATAAAGGAATATTTTATGGCTAATTTATTGACAGATTATCTAAAAAATTCTTACCAGGAATTTAAAAAAGTAGCCTGGCCAACCAAAAAAGAAACCACCCAGCATACTTTGCTGGTTATTGGGATATCTTTAGCTGTGGCGGTTTTTTTAGGTGCGATTGATTACTTTTTGAATCTTGGTTTGGAAAGATTGTTAGGTTTTTAAAGATTTAATTTATGTCTAGGCAAACAAGTGGCGTAGGTAGGCGTTGGTATGCTCTGCATACTTATTCCGGTTACGAGGAAAATGTTTCTCGTAATTTAAAGCAACGTATTGAATCAATGGATATGGGAGATAGGATTTTTAACGTGCTTATTCCTACAGAAAAGAAAATTCGTATTAAAAATGGCAAGCGTCGTATAGTGGAAGAAAAAATTTTCCCTGGTTACGTGTTAGTGGAAATGCAGGTAACGGACGATTCTTGGTATGTGGTTCGTAATACCCCCAATGTTACCGGATTTATTGGTGCCGGCACGACGCCGACGCCGATTGCCGAGGACGAAATAAAGGCCTTACAAAAAAGAATGGGTATAGAAGAGCCCAAGTATCAAATAGATGTTACGCCTGGTACGCCGGTTAAAATTGTCGATGGTCCTTTTAAGGATTTTGAAGGCAAGGTTTCTGAAGTGGATGAGGCGCGCGGTAAGGTTAAGGCTTTAGTTTCTATGTTTGGTCGAGAAACTCCAGTAGAATTGGATTTTTTGCAAATTCAGAAATTATAATTTACTTTAAATTTCCCGCCAGTGGCGGGTCCGCCTTTGGCGGATAGTTATCTATTCATTAATTTTATGGCTAGCAAGAAAATAAAGACAGTAATTAAATTACAAATTCCAGCCGGTAAAGCTAATCCAGCTCCGCCAGTTGGTCCAGCTTTGGGTCAGCATGGTCTTAATATTCAAGAGTTTTGTACCAAGTTTAATGCCGCTACCAAAGACAAAGGAAACGAAATAACTCCAGTAGAAATAACGGTTTTTGAAGATAGAACTTATACTTTTATACTCAAAACACCGCCGGCCGCTGAACTTATTAAAAAAGCAGCTGGCATAGAAAAGGGTTCTGGTAAACCCTTGCAGACTAAGGTAGGTAAAATAACCAAGAAACAGGTTAAGGAAATAGCCGAGAAAAAAATGCCAGATTTAAATGCCAATAATTTAGAGGGTGCTATGAAGATTATTGAAGGTACGGCTCGGCAAATGGGTGTTACAGTAGAGGATTAAAATTTATTTATTAATATGTGGGACCTCGGCTTAAGGCAGAGGGTTTGTACCACGTCAAGGACAGTCTTATGACCAAAGAACAATCGGTCGGTATAAAGGCCAAGAATAAAGGTGGTAGGCGTTATGCTGCCGCCAGTCAGTTAATAGACAAGAGTAAAATTTATAGTTTAACAGAAGCTATAGATTTGCTTAAAAAAATGCCAGCTACCAAGTTTGACGCTTCCATAGAAGCTCATTTTGGTTTGGGTGTGGATGTAAAACAAGCTAATCAACAGGTGCGCGGTTCAGCTGTTTTGCCTCATGGTTTAGGCAAACAAAAACGCGTGGCAGTTTTTTGTTCTGAAGATAAAGTCAAAGCCGCTAAAGAAGCCGGCGCAGTTTTGGTGGGTGGTGAAGAGTTGATTAAGGAAATTCAAACTACTGGCCGTTGTGATTTTGATATTGCTGTGGCCACGCCAGATATTATGCGTCAGTTAGCTCCGATTGCTAAAATTCTAGGACAAAAAGGCTTAATGCCTAACCCTAAAACCGAAACTATTACGCCAGATGTTGTTCAGGCGGTTAAAGAATTAAGCAAAGGTAAAATAAATTTTAAGTTAGACAGTACTGGTAATTTGCACCAAATGGTTGGAAAACTTTCTTTTGATGCTACTAAATTAGCAGATAATATTAGTACCTTATTGGAGGCGATTAAGCGCGCCAAGCCAGCGGCCACTAAAGGTACTTATATTCGTAGTTTTACTTTGTGTACTTCTATGGGACCGGCTATTAAGGTGAGTTCTGTTTAGGTCTATTTTAAGATAAAAGCCAAGGTTGGTGAGTGGGTAAATTTAAATAATTTAGATTAAAATCAAGACTATTAATTATTTATTAGCTTATGATATTATCCGATCGTGACATTAAGAAGTATTTACAGGATAAAAAAATCGGCATTGATCCTTTGTTAGAAGGTTCGGTGCAACCAGCTTCGGTAGATTTGCATTTGGATAAAAAATTTTTAATTTTTCGGCACACCTCACATGCTTTTATAGATGTTAAGGAGCCGATTGCCGATTTAATGGAGGAAATAATAATTAGTGACGATAAACCTTTTATAATACATCCCGGTGAATTTGCTTTGGGTGTTACGGTAGAAAAAATTACTTTAGGAAACGATATGGTAGCTCGCTTGGAAGGTAAATCTAGCTTAGGCCGCATTGGCATTATTGTGCATGCCACAGCCGGATTTATCGATCCAGGTAATTCTTTAAAGCCGACTTTAGAGCTTCATAATATTGGTAACTTACCGGTTAAATTATACGCCAATATGGCCATAGCCCAGGTGGCTTTTATGCCCATGTCTTCGCCAGCGGAAAATCCTTATGATTCTTCACATAAGTATTATGGAGCGTCTGATCCGCAGGCTAGTAAGATTCACGAAAATTTTAAATCTTAAATTGCCAAATCCGTTGCTAGGGGTTAAAGCCCTAAGCAACGGATTTTTTATAAGTACCAAATGAAAAAAGAATCAAATAAAAGAATAATACTGGTTTTTGTCGGAGAAAAATTGGCTGGTAAGGAAATGTCGGCTCGTTATTTAATTAAAAAATATGGTTTTAAAGGTTATCGTTTTTCCAAATTATTGGTGGATATTTTAAGAACATTGGATTTGCCCGTAACTAGACTGAACGAAGCTAATTTAGTGGGCGCTTTACGAGAAAGATTTGGTGGTGGGGTTTTGGCTCAAGCCATTAAGAATAAATTGCAATTAAAAAAAGATGCTCGAGTGGTTATTGATGGTTTAAGACACCCTATTGAATATGAAATTTTAAAGTCTTTGGCCGGTTTTAAGTTAATTTATTTAACCGCTCCGGTAGAGGTTAGATTTAAGCGGGCTAAATCAAGAAGTGAAAAAGTAGGGGAAAGTAAATTTAGTTTGGCCGATTTTAAACGGGAAGAAAAATTACCAACAGAATTATTTATTCGTCGTTTAGGTAAAAAAGCTGATGTTAAGTTAGTTAATGATAAGGATTTAATTGGTTTGTACCGACAAATAGATGAAAAGATAATGGGCAAAAAGAATTTAAAGAAGTAAGTTTTATAAAGTCAGTGTAGGGCCTATTTAATTTTTGATTTAGTTATTATGAAATTATTAGTCAAAAAGTTGGATGCAAGAGCTAAAGTGCCTTCTTATGTGCATCCTTATGATGCTGGTTTAGATTTGTTTGCTTTAGAGGACTATGTGGTTCCAGCAGGCCAACGTTTAACTGATATTCGTACCGGTATTGCTATGGTTATACCGGAAGGCTATGTGGGTTTGTGTTGGGATAAATCTGGCTTAGCGGCCAAAGCTGGTTTAAAGGTTATGGCCGGGGTTATAGACAGTGGTTTTCGCGGGGAACTTAAATTAGTCGTATTTAATACCAGCAATCAGGATTATACTTTTAAGGCTGGTGAAAAAGTTATGCAAATATTAATTCAACCGGTTTTATCCGTAGAAGTGGAAGAAGTGGAGGACTTAGACGATACTTCCCGCGGTCAAGGTAGTTGGGGTAGTACGGGGAAATAAATCAAGGCTTGCCTTTATAAAAGAGCAAGCCTTGAGAATTATTTGTTTATTGAATCGATAGCAGAGTCAATCAAGTCTTTATTTTCTGAGAAAAGAAAATGAATGCTTTTGAATTTTTTAGAATATTCTGATAAATCAACATAGTGATCTCGTAGGACTTTACTGTATTCCGTATTTTGTTCTAAGCATTCGTCAATAGCATGGGTAATATAACCCAATTTTTCTAGACTGTTGAAATATTTACCCAAATCAGTCTGTTCATATTGAAGTTCATAGGCTTCGATAAAGAAATCTATTATTAGGTCTTTAATTTCTGGATTGGAAATCGGTAAGCTATCTAAGTAAGCATACATAATTTTTTTTTCAGTATTTTGTATAGCTTCTTTATCACCGTTATTTTTTTCTTCTACCGATTGGTCATAGCCAAATTTTTTATTGGCTTTTCTTTTTGGTCTTTCCCCAAAGTCATGAATTAGGGCTGAGACCACCAGAAGGAAGAAAGGATCTTTGGTGGCTTTTTCTCCATACTCTATTATTATGGCTATGATTGTTATGAGAGTTTGTTTTACGGTATGTTCTAGAGTATTTTCTCTTTGTTTATGGTTTTTAAAATCACCCCACCTTAATACGGTTTTTAATTTTTTTATAGGGAGATTTAACCATTTCTCTAAAGAAGTTTTATTATTATAGTCTCTATAATTATTCATTTTTGACTCCATTTTTAATGGACATTTTGTTTATTTGCCTCTACCTTAACCTTGAATTGTCACTCAGTCAAGCTATAAGGTATAATTAATAAAAGAATAAAAGTTATTATTTTTTATTGTTATCCTATCTGCCAATTGGCTAGTTAGGGCTAAAATAATCAAATGCAACAATATCTAAGTTTACTGCAGGAAGTTTTAGACAAAGGCGAAACTAAGACCGATCGTACTGGTACGGGCACTATTTCTTTATTTGGCGCTCAGCGTAAGTATGATTTACGCCAAGGTTTTCCTTTGGTAACCACTAAAAAGGTTAAGTATGAAAGTATAGTTAGAGAACTTTTATGGTTTTTGCATGGTGCTACTAATATCCACGATGATAATTTAACCGACCATACGCCTATTTGGGATGCTTGGGCTGATGAACAAGGAAATTTGGGTCCGATTTATGGTTATCAGTGGCGCAGATGGGAAAAATTCACTTGGGATGAATCTGCCAAGTCTTACCAAAAAAGTTACGTAGATCAAATAAATTGGGTTATTGAAGAAATAAAAAATAAACCTGATTCCCGTAGGTTAATAGTAAGCGCCTGGAATGTGGCGGATTTACCCAAAATGGCCCTTTTACCCTGCCATGTTTTGTTTCAATTTTATGTGGTAAATAACAGACTGGATATGCAGCTTTATCAAAGAAGCTGCGATATGGCTTTGGGTGTGCCTTATAATATTGCCAGTTATGCCACTCTGTTAACTATCGTGGCTCAGGAGTGTAATTTAACGCCAGGGATTTTTACGCATACTCATGGTGATACGCATATTTATCTTAATCATTTAGTTGGGGTAAAAGAGCAGTTAAACAGACAACCTTATTCTTTACCTAAATTAATTGTTGCTAAAAAACCTTTAGTTGAATTAAAAGTAGAAGATTTTATTTTAGAAAATTATAAGCATCATCCTTTTATAAAATTTGAAGTAGCTGTTTAATTTTTAAAGTTATTCCCTCCGTTTGCATGAATAGGTGAGGAGGTCTAAAAAGTAGTTAAATTATGGAATTTTCAATTATAGCGGCTGTAGATAAAAATAATGGCCTCGGTAAGGCTGGCACATTAGTTTGGCGTTTAAAAGGCGACCTAGAGCATTTTAAGGCCATTACAACGCGTTCTGTGGCCTTGGGCAAGCAGAATGCTGTTATAATGGGTAGTGTTACTTGGCTTTCTTTACCAGAACAATTTAGGCCTTTGCCGGATAGGCTTAATGTGGTGTTAAATCATCATCAGGATTTTATTTTGCCAGCCGGGGTAATTTTGGCCACTTCGTTTGACGAAGCTTTAGAACAGTTAGTGGCTCGGGATGATATAGGGGAAATATTTGTTATTGGTGGGGCTAGTGTTTATGCTATGGCCATTAAGCAGCCGGCTTGTACCAGGATTTATTTAACCAGAATAGACAAAGAATTTGATTGCGATGTATTTTTTCCAAGCGTGGATGAATCTGTTTTTGTGGAAGCCGTAGTTTCGCCAGAACAGAAGGAAAAGGATATTAGCTATCGTTTTTTTGAATACGTTAAAATAGTAGAATAACCTTACGTAGTTTTAACTAAGAAGATATTTACTTAACTTGTTGACGAGTTAATATTTTTATGTTATTATAGATTGAAAATAAAAATAAAACATTAACTTTAAAAATGGAGATAAAATGGTTTACCCGTTTTTTACTGAGAAAATAATTTCTTTAAAAGAAATTGAAGATATTTTTATAGAGGTTGGTAAATATGATATCAATAATGTGATTGTTTTTGATATTAGGAACAGAAGCCTAATCAAATTAATAAAAGAACATATTACCAGCCGGCTACTTAGTAAAGATTTTATTTCTAATCTGAATAAAATATGGGAGGCAGATCATTGGAGTTTTATTCATGATTTGGAGGATATATTATCAACTTTAGATAATTTCAGAAGGTATGATTTAGTGATCATTAATAATGATTTTATGAATAAAAAAGCCTTATTGGAAGTAAAAAAGAATCTGGAATTTAAAAAAACAGATTTAATAATTATAAAATGGGGGATAAATCCTGATAAAATAGAAGTATTAAAAAAAATTTTTGTTTAAACATAAGCTGATTATCTTAAAAAGGGTAATCAGCTTTATTTTTTTGTTTAGTTGGGTTAGGATATGTATAGTTAACTTTTAAACTATGATTAAAAAGGGGCTATTTATAGTAATAGAGGGAACAGACGGTTCGGGAAAAACCTTGCAGACTGCTTTGTTGTCTAAGGCTTTGCGTAAGCAAGGTAAAAAAGTGCAAGTAATCAGTTTTCCTCGTTATGGTCAGCCGTCGGCTAAGTTAGTGGAGCAATATTTGAATGGTTATTTTGGCCAAAGCTGGCAGGTGAGCCCCTATCAAGCCTCATTGTTTTATGCAGTGGATAGGTTTGCGGCGACTAAGCAAATAAGAAATTGGTTAAAACAGGGGCGGATAGTTATAGCCAATCGTTATGTCTTTAGTAATGCCGCTCATCAAGGTGGTAAAATAGTAAACATTAAAGAAAGAAAAAAGTATTGGCAATGGCTAATTGATTTAGAATATAATCTGTTAAATATACCCGAACCAGATATTACTTTTTTACTCCATGTTTCAGCTAAATTAGCTCAGCAATTAGTGGATAAAAAAACCAAACGGTCTTATATAAAGTCTGGCAAAAAGCGAGATATACACGAGAATGATTTGAATCATTTGCAAGCGGCGGAGAAGGCTTATTTAGAGTTGGTTAAGTTATATAAGTTAAAAGTTATAAAATGTCAGGAAGGAGGTAAATTATTAGAACCACAAAAAATAAACAATAATCTTCAAAAAATAATAAAATAAAAATTTCAAGGAGGAACAAAGTGAATAATTTAAAAATTAACCAAAGAATGATTGATACGATAACGGTATTAATTAAAGTATTGGCTACTTCGCCCACTGAATTTTCTCGTTATATTACTGGGTATTTTTCTAAAGTAAATAATTTGGAAGAGCAGGAAGATTTATTTTTTGAATTTTATAGCCACCTATCATTATTGATTGATGAAAAGAATCACAGTTATTTTGAATTAGGTAGTGATTCTTTAAAAGATCAAATTGGTCAAGCCTTAATTAATTTTGTTAATAATTCAAAATTAATACCCAATAATCGTTTCGCAAAAAAGTTTATAACCAGACTGGTTGATTATTGTCATTCTGGCCATTATTCTTCAGTAGTGGTGGATGCTCATCCTTTAGCAATAAGTTTAGGTTTCTATTCTTAGTGGTTGGTATTATTATTTTTAAAATCTGATATAATTTGTTTATATGGAACTGGAACCGATTATCGGGCTGGAAATACATGTTCAGCTAAAAACTAAATCTAAAATGTTTTGCGCTTGCGACAATACTGGCGAGGACCAAGCGCCCAATACGACTATTTGTCCAATTTGCACTGGACATCCCGGCACTTTGCCTGTGCCTAATAAAGTAGCTATAGCTATGGCTAGTCAGGCGGCTTTAGCTTTGCATTTAAAAGTTAACAGTCATTCTAAATTTGATAGAAAAAATTATTTTTACCCCGATTTGCCTAAAGGCTACCAAATATCTCAATATGACGAGCCTTTAGCCAGCGAGGGTTATTTAGAAATAGTGGTTGCTAAAGAAACGATTCGTATTGGTATAGAAAGGCTTCATTTGGAAGAGGATACGGCCAAGCTTTTACACGGACAAGGTAAAACTTTAGTGGATTTTAATCGGGCTGGTACACCTTTAATGGAAATAGTAACCAAGCCAGATATTAAAACTCCGGAACAGGCTAGGGTTTTTTTGCAGGAACTTAGACTTATTTTGCGTTATTTGGAAGTTTCTGATGCTGATATGGAAAAAGGTCATTTGCGTTGCGATGCTAATATATCTTTAAGACCGAAAGGGGAAGATAAATTTTATACCAAAACAGAAATAAAGAATATGAATTCTTTTAAGTCAGTGGAAAAAGCCTTGGCTTACGAAATTAATCGGCAAACTGATTTATGGCAACACAATAATCCGCCAATTAAAACAGTTACTCGTGGTTGGGACGATAAAAAAGGAATAACAGTTGAACAAAGGGAAAAGGAAGCGGTTAATGATTATCGTTATTTTCCTGAACCAGATATACCACCCTTAAATATTAATCCAGAAGAAATACAAAATTGGCAAGTTAGTTTGCCAGAATTGCCAGCTAATCGTCGTTGGCGTTTGCAAACCGATTATGGTTTAGCTTTGGCCGAGGCTCAGCTTTTAACAGATGATAAGGAATTAGGAGATTATGTACAAAGGGTAGTTAAATCTTTAAGTAATGAACTAGAAGGAGAATTAAAAGCAGCGGCTAAATTGGCAGTTAATTGGATATTGCATAAGTTAACACCAATTATGTTAGCGGCTGGTTTAACTATAGATAAATTACCTTTTTCCTTAAGCCAAATGACAGAATTTTTGCTTTTGGTATCCCGCCGGCAAGTTAATTCCACTAATGCCCAACTATTGCTTAAAACAATGGTAGAAACAGGTAAACCACCCGTAGCTATTTTGGAAGATAATGATTTAGCCCAATCGTCTTCCAGTGACGGTTTAATTGAAATAATAAAGACGGTTGTTAGTCAATATCCCGATCAAGTAGCTCAGTTTAAGGCCGGCAAGGATCCGGTGATAAAATTTTTACTGGGTGCAGTTATGAAGCAGGCTAAGGGCAAGGCTGATCCTTTGGAGGCGGAAAATAATTTAAGAGAATTTTTAAAATAAATTTAGAGGCTTAAGTTTTTTGTTATTATTTTTTTAGCTTGTCTGGCGCTGGTAATCCAGGTAATGCCTGGCATTTTTTTAAACCAAGTCATTTGTCGTTTGGCGTACTGTTTGGTGTGTAAGTTTATTAGGTCGCTAGTTTCTTTTAGATTGATTTGTTGTTTTATTAATTGAGTCGTTTCTTTATAGCCAATAGTTTTAAGCAGTACGGAATTAGGATAATTTTTAAGCAGGAAAGTTGTTTCTTTTATTAAACCTTGCCTGAGCATTTGCTTAGTTCGTTTTTTTATTTTGCTGGATAATTTAGAATTATTTAAGTTTATTCCCAAAATTAAGGTATTGGGTCTGGATTCGGATTGTTGATTTTTGTTAAAGGATTGGCCAGTGGTTAAAACGTACTCTAAAGCTCTAACAAGGCGTCGGGGATTTTGTTTGTCTATAATAGCGTAAGTTTTTGGGTCAGCTTTTTTAAGCTGGATGAGTAGTTGTTTTAGGTTTAATTTGTTTAGTTTTTTTTGTAAGGCTTTATTCGGTTTGGCTTGGGGAAATAGATAGCCTTGGGTAATGGCCGAAAGATATAAACCAGTGCCGCCTACCATAATAGGTAAATAACTATTGGTTGATAGTTTATGGATAAGCTGGTTGGTTTGGTTTTGGAATTTTACCACGGAATAAGTTTTGTTTGGTTTAAGTTCGTCAATGAAAAAGTGAGGTATACCATTTACTGAATATACTTTTTTAATCCCTAAGTTTTTTCGCCACTGTTTGTTTGTTTTTTGCCAATGACCCGTTGGTTGATTCGTACCAATTTGAGCTTGCTGATAAATTTGCCTGGAATCAGCCGAAATTATGCAACCATGGTATTTTTTGGCCAATAGTAAAGCTAAATCGGTTTTACCACTGGCCGTCGGGCCGGTAATAACCAATAACCAAGGCTTTTTGGCTAAGTTGACTTTTTTAATCATTACCTATAAGGTAAGGCTAATAAAAATAAAAAACAATACTTTAAAATAATTATGGGAGCCAATAATGTTGGAAGATATTATTAAATTTATATTGCCAATAGTTTTTACCGAGAGTGTTCCTTATATATTATTTGAATACGGTTTTAACTATCAACAAGCAACTATAATAAGCTTAATAATTATGGCTTTAAAGTTGGTAGTAGATGTTTTTTTTATAAGATTTGTTTTTTTGGTTGTTCATAAAATAATTAAGCGCGCCTGGCGTTTGTTAAAGATTTTTTTCTGGAAAAAAAATATTTTCTATACAAAAAGTTTATCCAGAAAGAATTTAAAGGTAATCCAAATAGTCACCTTTTTTGGCAGATTAAGTTTTATTTACCATAAGCCAATTAAGGCCGCTAACAGATTAAAGAACCGGTTAGTAAATTGGATGGTTGGTGTGGGTGCTATAGCTATCTTTTTTATGTCAGTTATACCAGCCTTACCTATTCTTGCTGCTACTCCGGTTTTAGCTTATGTAGCTTTAACAGTCAATAGACCGTGGTATAAATTTAATAATTGGCTGTTTATAGCTTTATTTGTTGGTTCGGAAATAAAAATATTCTATACTACTTTTGGTATATATAATTTTTAAAAAAAGGGTTGTTCGTTAAAAAACGAATAGCCCTTAATTTATTTATTAGCTACGGGTTTTAATTTCTTCTAGAAGTTTGTTAATAAAATCTTCTTTATTTATATTAAGTAGTTCTTTTTGGCCACGTACCCGGGCAGCTAATTTACCGGAAGCTATTTCTTTGTCGCCAATAACTAAACTGTAGGGTATTTTTTCTTGGGAAGCTTGTCTTATTTTATTACCCACTGTTTCGTTATTAAAATCCACTTCCACACGCAATTGATGAGTTTTTAATTCAGCGGCCAATTGTTGGCAAAAGTCATGATGATTTTGTCCAACTGGTAATATTTTAACTTGAATAGGTGATAGCCACAGGGGGAAATTGCCAGCTGTTTTTTCTATCATAAAAGCAATGGTTCTTTCCAAAGCGCCTACGGAAGAGCGGTGAATAACGACTGGCTGTTCTTTGATCCCTTGTTCGTTAATATATTCCAGATTGAATCTGGCTGGTAAACAAAAATCGTATTGGATGGTAAAAGCCGTATCTTCTTTACCTAGCACGTTTTTCATTTGAATGTCTATTTTGGGGCCGTAAAAAGCTGCTTCATCCGGAGCTTCTACAAAAGGAGCCTTAAGATCTGTTAATACTTGTTTTAAAGATTTTTCAGCCTCTTGCCATTTGTCTGGAGCGTCGTAATATTTTTTAGTGTTGTTAATATCGCCTAAAGATAGCCGATAGGAATAATCAACTCCTTTTTCAAAACCAAGCTGACCTACAGAAAACTCTATTAAATCAATAACTTCTTTTAATTCAGTTAGTGCTTGATCAGGCCGACAAAAAATATGAGAATCAGCCAAACAAAATGTTCTAACCCTCATTAAACCGGTTAGTTCACCAGATTTTTCGTATCGGTAAAGTTGAGCTAATTCGGCCAACCGCAAAGGTAATTCGCGATAACTGCGTAACTTATCTTTATACAACATAAAATGATGTGGGCAAGTCATTGGCCTTAGGACTAATTTATCCTCATCAATATTCATGACCGGGTACATGGTGTCTTTATAGTAGGGATAATGACCGGAGATTTCGTAAAGTTTTACTCGAGCGATATCGGGTGTAATAACATGTTTATAATCCCGTTTAATTTCTTCATCGGTAATGAATCTTTCTATTTCACGACGAATAGTAGCGCCTTTGTCTGTCCAAAGGGGTAGACCAGGTCCAACTTCTTCAGCAAAAACAAATAAATCCAGTTCTTTACCTAATTTTCGGTGGTCACGTTTTTGCGCTTCAATTCTTAATTCAAGATAATCATTAAGTTCTTGTTGATCGTTAAAAGCTAAGCCGTAAATACGGGTTAACATAATATTAGCTTCGTCACCCCGCCAGTAGGCGCCGGCTAATCTGTCTAATTTGAAGGATTGAGGATCTATTTCTTTTAGGTTATCGGCATGACCGCCACGACATAAGTCGGTGAATTTACCGGAAGTATAGAGAGTTAATTGTTGGGCTTGGTTATTAAATTCTTCTATCAATTCCAATTTGTAAGGATTGTCGGCAAAAAACTCTTTAGCTTCTTTGTAGGAAATATCTTTTTTTTCAAAATTAGACCAGCTAAGTAAAATTTCTTTCATTTTATTTTCTATTTTTGGCAAATCATCTTGGCTAATAGGTTCAGGAAATTCAAAATCATAGTAAAAACCATTTTCTATAGCTGGCCCAATAGTTCTTTTGGTTTGAGGCCAGATTTCTAAAACTGCCGCCGCTAATAAATGAGCGAGGGAGTGTCGTTTAGTAGACAAAATTTCTTCTTTAGTCATAAATTTATTATTTATAAAATAAAACAACCCAAACGATTATAATCGTTTGGGACTCTCATTTAACATGAGGGTGGTTCCACCCAAATTCCCTTGGCTGGTTAAGGCTAGGGCGCTCTTTTAAAAATTGTTTGGCGTGATTAGCCTATAAACTTAAGGAAAGGGCTTGATAAAATCCTTTTGACAATTGGTAGTTGCCACAACTTCACGTCTTATTAAGTATAAAGTTAATTATTAGACTTAGTCAAATGGTCTTAAAAATTATTTTACCTTTAATGTAATGTGTTCCGGTACGGTTGGTACGGTTGTTACCCAAAAGGGAGCCAACTCTGTTTCTACTCTGATTACACCAGGGATGGTATCGAAATAATTTTTTATTTCTTCCGGAGTTCGGCCGATTAAATCATATTTATTAAAGGCTTTATCAGGTTCGGTAATTGTAACCTGGGCTAAAAACTTTATTTTTAAATCAGCAGCTGATGAATCTTCGTTTATTATATCAATATTAATAGTTAGACTTTCTTCCTCAATGGATAAAACTTTTTTGCCGTTTTCTTGATGATTTTGCAGGTAGTCTAGTAATTGGGTACGCAAATCAGCTGACTCATAAAAAATAGCGGTTATTTTTTCAGTTATTTGATATTTAAATTCGCTAGCTGAAGTACCAGCCGGAACGCTTGGTTTTTCGTTAATAGTTTCATTTTGGTAAACCACAGCGTAAGATTTTTCTTCGTTTGGCAATTGTTCCCTTAGTTTGGATAAGGCTTGAGGTACCAACTGGTTGCTTAATTCTTTACGGGCTTGTTCAAAATCTAAAGAGGTAACCTTATTACCTGGTTTGGCTGCTCTTTTCATTGGATTAGTTGACTGGCCGTATATTTTATCTCGTAAGGGTTGTTTAAGACCGGGAATACTAAAACGTCCAGCGGCTATTTCTCCACCTGAGCCAGGTTCATCGGCCACTACTTTTATTTCTATTTTACCCTTAGCCGGTACAGTTACAGTTTCTTGAATTCGGAATAATATGTTATCGGTTGATAATAAACGGGTAGTGGCAATAAGAGTTTGGTCGGCGTTATTTTCGTTTATTAAAGATAATAATCCCGAGGCCTTTTCTTCCAATTCGTCGGAAGGAGAAGCTGGGAAGGTTTTTTCTTGACTTAGTTCCAGTTGTTTTACGGTTGCTTTAATGCCGTTTTGTCCAACTGCTAAGGTAGCTTCCATTACAGTGTTATCGGGTTTTATTTCCAAAGTAATTGTTGCTCGAGCCAAGGAATAGTATAGGATCAACGATGTTATAGCTACTACGGCCACTAAAAAACTTATAACAATCCTTTTGATAGGTAGGTTGTTATTTAGAGGAGTTGGCTCAGTGTCTCGTATTGTTGGTATACGATGACGTGACATAAAAAGATTGGTTAAGGAAAATTACTATTCTTACTATAACAGAATTAGTTTAATAAGTCAGCTAGTTAGACAATCGGGGCCTAATAGTTTTTGGCAGGTTGTTATAAAATCAGATGATAGATTTAAACGATAAGGGGTAGCAATTTTTTTCCAAAAACCGTTTTGATAAATCTCAAAATATACTTTAGTTTGACCAGACCAACGCATAATTAAAGCTTTTAGTTGTTGCATGGCGTCAGTTGAGATATTGGCTGGTAATTTTATGGAGCATTCTTTGGGAAAGGAAGTAGTTTTTTTAAGGGGTTCTTCTTCGGAAGTTTTTGGCTCGTTATTTTTTTTAAGAGAGGCATCAGATAAAAGTTGTAGGGAATTTATTAAAATTTTTCTTTCCCCATTTTTACTGGAGAGTTTTCCTCTGACCATGATTATATTATCGTTAATTAATTGACTGCGATAACGACGATAAGTTTCAGGGAAGGCTATTAATTCGGTATTACCAGTTAAATCTTCGATTGAGCAAAAAGCCATGGCTTCACCTTTTTTGGTATTTATTTCTTTGGTTTTGGTGATTAGCCCGGCTACTGTGACATTTGGTTCCCCTGGTAGTTCATTTAAATTATTTAAAGGAACTGTTTGGACTGTTAATTCATTGGCGTATTTGGAAAAAGGATGTTCACTAACATAAAGACCTAAGAGTTCTTTTTCCCAGCTTAATTTATCATCTTTGTCTGTTTTGTTAGAATTGGTTAATTTTAGAGGTGGTCGAGAGTCTGTTTGGCTACTAGCAAATAGACTGGTTTGTTTAGAAGCTTTAAGTTTAGAAGCGTTTTTAGCATAGGCCAAAAGCTCATTCATATTATCCAACAACTGCTGTCTTTCGGGGTGCAGACTGTCTAAGGCGCCACATTTAGTAAGGCTGTCTAAATATTTTTTTGATATGTCCTTGCCCGACAAACGCCAAAGCAGATCTTCTAAATTGGCAAATTTGCCATTTTGTTTTCGTTCGCGGATTACGGAAGCTACCACTTGTTCACCTAGATTTTTAACAGCGTTTAATCCAAAGCGGATCATGTTATCGTTTATAACTGTGAAAGTTGATAAACTTTCATTTATATCCGGTGGTAAAACTTGTATGTTAAGTCTTTTACATTCAGCTACAGCTTGGGCAATAGTCGGTAAGTCACCAGCTTCAGCTGTCATTAAAGCAGACATGAATTCTGTTGGATAATTGGCTTTTAAATAAGCTGTTTGGTAGGCTACGATGCCGTAAGAAGCGGCGTGCGATTTGTTAAAACCATAAGCGGCAAAAGGTTCAATTAGCTCCCAAAGCTGTAGAGCTTTTTTTTCTTTTAAGCCGCCGGTAATACAGCCGGTAATAAACTTTTCTTTTTGTCGGGCCATTTCCTTAAGAATTTTTTTACCCATGGCTTTACGAAGCTTATCAGCTTCTAGCCAGCTATAACCAGCTAATTCAATAGCTATTAAAAGGACATCATCTTGGTAAGTAATAATACCGTAGGAATCTTTAAGAATTTTTTCTAAACGAGGATCAAGATAGGAAATCATTTTAGGGTTATGTTTCCGTTTGATAAATTCTGGTATGGAATTCATTGGGCCAGGCCGAAAAAGGGCGACCATAGCCATAATATCCGTGATACTAGACGGTTTAAGTTCTTTGAGATAGCGAGTCATGCCACTACCGCCTAATTGGAACATACCCATAGTTTCTCCTTGAGCCATTAAGGAAAAAGTTTTTTCATCATTTAAAGGAATACTGCCTAAGTCTATATTGACGTTTTTGGTTTTTTTAATTATTTCAACAGCATTACCCATGATAGACAGGTTGCGAATACCCAAAAAGTCCATTTTAACCAAGCCAGCATCTTCACATGACCACATGTCGTACTGGGTTATAACATGCTTACCTTCGCCATCGTATTGTAAGGGGGTGTAGTCGGTTAAGGGGGTAGGTGAAATAACCACACCGGCAGCGTGGACTGAAGAATGCCGAACACAACCTTCAACTTTTTGCGCCAGGCTAAGCAGTTGGCTGATTTGCGGGTCATTATCGTTTAGTTCTTTTAGTTCTTGGTTTTCTTGCAAGGCTCTTTTTATAGTCATAGGAAAACCTTGTTGGCCAAAAGGGATTAGTTTAGCCACTCGATCACATAAACTATATGGGTAACCTAAAGCTCGGCCGACATCACGTACGGCTGCTCGGGCGGCCATAGTTCCAAAAGTAACTATTTGAGCCACATGATCAATTCCGTATTTGGCAGTTACGTAAGCGATTACCTGATCACGTTTATTATCGGAAAAATCCATATCAACATCAGGTGGAGACGGTCTTTCTGGATTAAGAAATCGTTCAAAGGGCAAATTATAAGTTAGGGGATTAACCGTAGTAATACCTATTAAAAAAGAAGCTAAACTGCCGGCGGCGCTACCTCGAGTAGTAGCTATAATACCTTGCTGTCTGGCCCAGTTTACAAAGTCAGCTACGACCAAAAAATAACTGGCATAGCCTTTTTTCATTATGATATTTAATTCGTATTCCAATCGTTGCCTAACATCTTCCGTAACGCCAGTTTTATAATGTTTGGCCAGACCGTGTTCGGTCAGTAATCTTAAATAGGCTTCGGGTGTTTCTTTTTCTGGTGTTGGGTAGGTAGGAAAAAATCTTTGACCTAAAGAAATATCTACGTTCAGTTCATCAGCTAAATCGCCGGCGTTGTCTAGGGCGTCGTGGAAGTCTGGCAATTCTTGGCGTAGCTCGGCTTCGGTTTTAAGGGAGCTATCTACCTTCCTCATATCCAGTCTTTTATCATCGGTGACGGTTTTGCCGGTTTGGATGCAGACCATTATGTCTTGAGCAGCAGCATCTTCTTTTTCTAAGTAATGGCAATCTTGGGTGGCCACTAAGGGGATACTTAATTCTTTACCCCATTGTCGTAAAGATTTATTTAGTTCAATTTGTTCTGTTAATTCCGGATGTGATTGAATTTCTAAGTAAAAATTTTCTTCGCCAAATATTTGTTGATAGTTTCGTATGGTTTTTTTTATTTTTTTAGTGTCACCTAATTTTATAGCTTGCGGTATTTCACCTTTTAAACAAGCAGATAAACCCACCAAACCTTCAGCGTATCGGGCTAAAGTGGCTTGATCAATTCGAGGTTTATAATAAAAACCTTGTAGATGGGCAATAGAGGATAATTTAATTAGGTTGCGGTAACCTTGTAAATTTCTAGCTAACAGGACTAAATGATAATTATGGTCATCTATTTTGGTTTGTTTGTCTACTAAGCGTCTAGGGGCAACATAGGTTTCCATACCTAATATAGGTTTTAATCCGGCAGTTGTGGCTTCTTTGTAAAACTCCACCAAACCGTACATTACTCCATGGTCGGTTAAAGCCAAAGAAGTAAAACTTTTGTTTTTGGCATTGGCTACTAGATCGGGTATTTTAGGCAGGCCATCAAGCAAGGAGTAATGGGAGTGTACGTGAAGGTGGGAAAAATTAGACATAATAAATAAAAACACGAATCAAGAATTATGGGTCGTGATTATAATATTTTTAGGGTTTTTAAGAGTTCTTAATTCGCGGCTTGTAAGGGTTTTTTATTTTTTCTTAGTAGAGGAGGTTTTTTGGGTTAATTTTTTTTCCAAGATGTAGCCGACTAAATCTTTTAAGCCAACGGCTAAAATAGATAAATAAGAAGCAGAACTTTCTAGTTTTTCTTTTACCAGATTGATTAGATTTTCTAATTTTAGAGCACCTTGTTCAATCAGGGCGGTTATTTTGACTAAGCGTCGGATGATAACTAGGGCGTAAATTAACAGCCAGCCTAGTAAAAAAGAAACACCGACTACTGAAATAGCAATAGCGATATTTAGTATGTCGGCACTAGTTTGTAGATACATAAATTATTGTTTAAGAGTAACTTTTTTAAGTATAGCATAAAGCCCTGCTGGGCATACATTATTTATGCTATTATATATAATATATGGATGAGTTAAATAATCAACAGCTTAAGCTGGGTTATTGGTATATTAAACATAAAGAAACTTTGCAGGCCGGTATTTTTGGTGTAGTTGGAGCCGGATTAGTTTTGTTATTGGTGTATGCTGGTTGGCAAATAACTTCTTTGCTTCTTAATTGGAAAAATGAAGAGTTAATGTTAAAACAATTGGTGGAAAGTCGTGTAGAAACTTATGATTATAATCAACGGCACGCTCCAGAGGAAATTGCCGTAGGTTATAAAGCGGCCGTACCAGCCGGGGTTGGTCGGTATGATTTAGTGGTGGCTATTAGGAATAATAATGCTAATTGGGCGATTACGGATTTTTCTTATAGTTTATTAGTTGAGGGGCAAGAATTTAAGGGTACAAATTTTCTTTTACCGCAGGAAGATAAATATTTGATTATACCTCAGGTGGAGTTAAAGTATCGTCCGTCCCAATTCGATTTAGAAATTACTAATTTAAGTTGGCGGCGTATTCGAGAAAATAATAGCTATGCTTGGTCTAATTTTTCTGTCAAAAATGAAAAGTTTGAACAATTGTTTGCTGAAGGAGATGGTCAAGCCAGTTCTAGTTTAAAATTTTCTTTAATGAATTTATCAGCTTATGGTTATTTGCAGGTGCCAGTTAATGCAATTTTATTGCGTGGTAATGAAGTGGTAGCGGTGGCTCGTCAGATTTTGCCTGAATTAATTAGTGGTCAAACTAAAGAGATGGAATTTTATTGGCCAGGGCAGGTTATTTATGCTGACAAACTTTTAATAAAACCAGAAGTGAATATTTTTAGAAGCGATAGTATTTTAACGTTTTAATTGATGTGGTTGAAGATTAAAGGATTTTTTATCGGTTTAGATGTTACTTTGTTGCTGTTGACTTTTTTGTTGATGTGCATAGGTTTAGCCGAAATATATTCCAGCGCTTTAACTAGGCCAGAGCTGTTACCTTTTTTTTGGCGGCAATTATCAGCTGCTGGTTTAGGTTTGGTAGCTTTATTGGTTATTTCCTTGGTTGATTATAGAATTTATCGTTCTTGGTCGCGTTTGATATATTTTGGGGGCTTAGTTTTGTTGGTAGCTGTTTTGCTATTTGGTCAAACCGTGCGTGGTACAACTGGTTGGTTTAATTTGGGTTATTTTAATTTTCAACCAGTGGAGTTAGTTAAATTTTTTTGGGTTATTGTTTTGGCTGGTTATTTAGCTCAGGCTGGACCACCCTTAACTTGGAGTAAAACATTTTGGGCAACAGTTCTTTTATTGCCTTTAGTTTTTTTGATATTAGTACAGCCGGATTTCGGTTCAGCTTTTTTACTTTTATCAGTTTGGGGTGTTTTGTTGGCGGCGGTGCCTAAAACTAAGCAATGGTGGTTTGTTATGTTGGGTTTGGTGGCGGTAGTGGCTTTGGTAGGTAGTTTTTTCTTAAAAGATTATCAACGACAACGTTTGTCTAATTTATTTAATCCTCAATCTGACAGATTAGGTAGTGGTTACAATGTAACGCAATCGGTTATTGCTGTGGGTTCAGGGGGCTTATGGGGTCGGGGTTTGGGTTTGGGTACACAGAGCCAGCTTAAATTTTTACCAGAACAACACACGGATTTTATTTTTGCTTCTATTGCCGAAGAATTGGGATTAATTGGCAGTTTATTAGTTTTGACTTTGTGGGGCGCTTGGTTTGGGCGCTTGGTTTGGTTATTGCGACGTTTAAGGGATGATTTTGCTGTTTTGTTAGCAGTGGGCATTTTTAGTATTTTTGCCACCCAGGTTACTTTTAATATCGGCATGAATATTGGTTTATTTCCGGTGGTTGGCTTAACTTTACCTTTTTTGAGTTATGGCGGCTCTTCTTTAATAATGAGCTTGGCAGCGGTGGGTATTTTATTGAATTTATTCCGTCATTATGGTCGGGGAGCCCCGCAAGAAGCTTTACCCGAGATTGACAGGCGGGCCTCATCTTTGGTATTATAATTGGCACAATTTAACATTTATTGGTTGGTGGTTTTATGACAAATGATGGTAAAGGTAATCAATTATCTAAAGAGATTTTGCATTTAGTGTCATATTGTCCTTTATGTCAGGCTCCGGCTCGGCCTAAGAAAATAAGAGTTTTACAGACTAAGGATGATAATCAACTAATTCATATAGATTGTAGCTTGTGTCATAGCTCAATTTTAGCTCTGGTTATTAACTCTGGTTATGGAGTTACTTCAGTCGGTTTGGCTACAGATTTAACGGACGAAGAAGCAATGCATTTTCAGAACAGCCCCAAAATAACCACTGATGATGTCATAGCCATCCATGATTTACTTTTTAATTATTTATAAATTATGATAAAATTATCTGTTTCTTCTAGAAGCGATCAAGGTAAGACGGTTAAAAAAATAAGAACGCAAGGTTTAGTGCCGGGTGTTGTTTATGGTAATAGTGTAGATAATCAGCCGGTGTCTGTTGATAAATTAGTCTTTGATAAAATTTATCGTCAAGTTGGTGAAAGTAGTTTATTTGATTTAGTGGTAGACGGTCGGGAGCCAGTTAAGGTTTTGGTTAAAGAAGTTCAGATTCATCCGACTACTGGACAGGTTAGGCATGTGGATTTTCATCAAATAAAAATGGACGAAAAACTTACTGTGGAAGTTCCAATTAAATTTATCGGTGAGCCTAAGGCGGTTAAAGAATTAGGTGGTATTTTGGTAAAAAATATAAGCTCTATAGAAGTGGAATGTTTGCCTAAAGACTTGGTTCATGAAATAGAGGTGGATATTACTGGTTTGGCTGAATTTAATAAAGGCTTGTTGATTAAAGAAATTAAACTGCCCCAAGGCCTTAAATTGATTAGCGGTGGTGAAGAAGTTTTGGTGGTGGTAACAGAACCTAGATCGGAAGCGGAATTGGAAGAACTTAAGCAAGAAGTTAAAGAAGATGTTTCTAAGATAGCTAAAGTGGAAGATAAAGAAGGTAAGGAGGATGAAGACGAAGAAAAGGATTCTTCTGATAAATAATTTTAAATTAAAAAATACCCTTCTGTTTAGACAGAGGGGTATTTTTTTAAATATCTGTCGTGAAAATTGGTTGATTATTATAGGTTTTGCCGTATTTAACCAACCATTTATTTTCGTTTGACACTAAAAATTTTTCATTTTTTTCATTTATATCCAAGATTATTCTTTCAGTGTCAAAAGTTATTTTGTTTATAACCAGGCCGATGTTTTTTTGGCCATTGGTTATAACAACAGTCAAAGGGAATTGTTTGTTGTAGTTTCTGGCCAAATATTCCCAGTGTTCTATTAATGTTTGCATCTGCGCCTCTGTTTTTATTTAGAAAAAGTTATAAGTCGGTCTTTTTGATTAAGATCTTTTTGTATATCTATTTGATAAGGTTTTACTAAAGTCTTATTGAGGAGTTTTAAAGGAGCGATTAATTCTGGGCTAATTTCCATTATAAGGTAATCGGGCCAATAAGTATTGGTCCAGCTGGTTAGTTGGTTAAAAAAATCTTTATACCAAGTAAGTCCATCTGGTCCGCCCCATAAGGCTAAGTAAGGTTCTTTTTTAAGAGCCAGGGAATATGTTTGGTTACTTAAATAAGGCGGGTTAGTTACTATAAGATAGGGAAGGTTTTTAGAGGTTAGTATTTTTTTAATAGGTTTTAGTTTGTCGCCTTGATAAAAAGATAAATTGGTTAATTGATGATTTAAGGCATTCTGGCGGGCTACTTTTAAGGCTTTTTTAGATAAGTCTGTGGCGATTATTTTATTATTCGGCAGGTTACTAGCTAAGGCTATAGCTAGACAGCCACTACCAGTGCCTAAATCTATTATGGTTTTAATGTCTGGTCGGTTAGTTATTTTTTTTAAAGTTTGTTCAACTAACAATTCACTGTCCGGTCTGGGCACTAGTACGTGTTTGTTTAAATAAAAATTTAATCCGTAGAATTCTTTGTTTTTTACAAGATAGGCGATGGGCCAACCTTTTTTTCGTAAATTTAAAAAATAAACCCATTTAATTTTTTGCCAAAGATTAAGTTTGGTTGTTTGGTGGGTGCTGATTTTTGTAACGTTAGTTTTAAGGCAGTAAGCCAATAAAACTTCAGCGTCCAAAATAGGTGACGGGCTGATATTAAGTTGTTTAATAGCCTGTTGCCAGGCTTGTTGAACAGTCATTAGCCAAGGATTTTTTTACATTCATTCACTATTTCTTCAATTTGTCCATCCATAATAACTGGTAAGTCATGCCAATTCATTTTTAAACGATGGTCAGTCAGGCGGTCTTGTGGAAAATTATAAGTTCTTATTTTTTCTGATCGGTCAGCCGAACCGATTTGTGCTCGACGGGAAGAATCTCTAACTTGCCTTTGCTCTTCAATTTGACGGGCTAGTAAGCGGGATCTTAAAACCGCCATGGCTTTTTCTTTATTTTGCTTTTGTGATCTTTCGTCCTGACAAATAACAGTTAGGCCGGTTGGTAAATGAACTATTCTAATGGCTGAATAGGTAGTATTAACGCTTTGGCCGCCGTGTCCAGAAGCGGTGGTGGCTTCAATTTTTAAGTCTTCTTGTTTAATGTCTATATCCACGCTGGCCGCTTCCGGTAGAACCGCCACGGTAATGGTGGAGGTGTGAACCCGACCGTTTTTTTCCGTGGCTGGTACACGTTGAACGCGATGAACACCACTTTCATATTTTAAATAAGAATAAACTCTTTGGCCGGTAATTTCAAAAATTATTTCTTTATAACCCCCGAGTTCATTGCGGCTAGAAGACATTATTTTTGCTTGCCAGCTTTTTCTTTCGGCAAATCTTGAGTACATACGGAATATTTCCGCGGAAAATAAGGCTGCTTCGTCTCCGCCGGCACCAGCTCTTATTTCCACGATGGTATTTTTGGCATCTAAAGGATCTGTAGGTTCTAAAAGTTCAGTTAAGTCGCTTTCGGTGCTTAAAATTTGTTTTTTAACTTCGGTTAATTCTTCAGCGGCTAACTCTCTAAGCTCGGCGTCATTTTCGTTTTGTAGACTATTTTGTAAATTAGTTTGTTGTTCTAGGAGGTGGTTTAATTTGTCCCCCAAATCAGCTATTTCTTTAGCTTCACTATAAGCGCGATTAACATTAGCCAATTTATTTTGGTCGTTAAAAATTTCTGGTTGTTGCAGTTGATTAGCTAAATCAGTCAGCTGTTGTTGATTTTTTTTAAGATGAAAAGGTAAATCCATATTTTAATTCTATATTATTATGGTTGATAATCCCATGTGGACAAATAAAAACTACCCCGATTTTGGCTGGTATCAGCCTAAAAGGCACGGGGTAGTTTTTAATAACTGTTTTAAGCAGCTTTATCAGCTGTTTTAGGTTTGAGTTTTTTTTCCGTAGCGACTTTGGTGCGAGCAGTTCGTTTTTTAAAGCGGTCGACTCGGCCGGCAGCGTCTAAGATTTTTTGCTTACCCGTGTAAAAAGGGTGGCAATTAGAACAAATTTCCACGTGAATTTCTTCAATTGTGGAACCTACGGTAAAGGTGTTGCCACAAGCGCAAATTGCTTTGGCTTTGGTATGATATTTAGGATGGATATCGGTTTTCATAGTGTGGCCAAGTGTAACATATAAATTAGTCTTTGACAAGGGGTCGGCTTTAATTTTAATTTAATCTTGCCAAACTTGCCAAAAAAACAAAAAAGGTTTATAATTTCGTCACTTAATCAATCATGCCTGTTATTGGCTGATTCCTTGAATCCGTTAGCATTTTGCCCGGGTTTTTATCAGCCATTTAAAGTAACCGGCAGTAGCCTGTCAGCAAATAAGCTGGCGGGGTAAAGGAGTCTATTTTTTTATGCCAAAAATACCATCTTTGTTAGAAATGCTTAAAGCCGGGGTGCATTTTGGTCACCAAAAGGCCAAATGGCATCCTAAAATGCGGGATTTTATTTATACTGTTCGACATGATATACACATTTTAGATTTGGAAAAAACCAGTCAAAAATTGGAAGATACCTTAAAGGTTTTGCATAATATCGTGGCTGCTGGTGGAATTGTTTTGTTTGTGAGTTTAAAAAAGCAAGCCAATGAGGTTGTTAAGGAAGCGGCTACTAAGACCGGTATGCCTTACATAGTAGAGCGCTGGTTGGGCGGGGTTTTTACGAATTTTGGAGTAATTTCTAAATTAATTAGTCGTTTGGAAAAACTAGAACAAGAAAAGACTAATGGTTTGTGGGAAAAATATTCTAAAAAAGAACAATTAGAAAAAGACAGGGATTTTAAAAAATTAGAAGCAGCTATTAGTGGTATTCGTGCCATGAGAAAATTACCTCAAGTAATTTTTTTGGTTGGTACTCGTGAGGGTAAAAATGCCATTCGGGAAGCACATAAGGTTAAAGTACCGGTAATGGCTTTGGTGGATACTAACACCAACCCCAGTTTGGTGGATTACGCTATTCCGTCCAACGATGATGCTTTAAATTCCATAAAATTGATTGTTGGTTTGGCCGCCGAAACCGTTGTAGAAGCCAAGGCCGAGTTTTTAAGCCAGGCAGCTCCAACTCAAACTGTTAAAGTTCAAGAATAATTAATATTTTCGGAGAGGAAAATACTTATGATTACAGCACAAGATGTTCAAAAATTGCGTCAGTTAACTGGCGCTGGCATGATGGATGCCAAAAAAGCTTTAACCGAGGCTAGTGGCGATTTAGAAAAAGCTACGGATATTTTAAGGAAAAAAGGTGGCAAAATAGCTATGAGCCGAGGCGCTAGAGCGACTGGTCAAGGTTTGGTAGAATCTTATATTCATGCCGGCGGGCAAGTAGGTTCTATGGTAGAAGTTTTATGTGAAACAGATTTTGTGGCTAGGACGGATCAATTTAAAGAATTAGTTCATGATTTAGCTATGCAAGTAACGGCTAGTAGCCCCTTATTTTTGTCGACCGAAGATGTGCCAGCTGAAGTGGTGGAGCGGGAAAAAAGGGTTTATCAGGAACAATTGGCCACCGAGGGTAAAACTGGTGATATGTTAGTTAAGATTATTGAAGGGAAAATTCAAAAGTATTATCAAGAAATATGTTTGTTAGAGCAACCTTTTTTTAAAGATGATAAATTAAAAGTTAAAGATGTGGTAACTGAAGCCATAGCCAGGACAGGTGAAAATATTAAAATAAAGCGTTTTTGTCGTTTTGAATTGGCTGGCCCTGGTGTTACTTGCACAGTTAAGGAATAAGTTATTAATTTGTTTTTATGATTTAAGAGCGGTAAAATCAAAAAGGATTTACCGCTTTTATTATTTTAATCAAGGTGGGTAAAATTAGAACAGACCAAAATTATTTATTAATTATGAAAAAAAATATTCACAAGACGATATTATTAAAATTATCTGGCGAAGCTTTGGGTGGTTTAGGCCAGGGTATTAATGTTAAAACTTTAAATAAAACCGCTACGACAATAAATAAACTACAAGCCAGTGGTTTAAGACTAGCCATAGTTATGGGCGCTGGTAATTGGTGGCGTAAGCGTCAGCAAGGCCAGGGTATGGATCCTAAGACGGCTGATTATATAGGAATTACTGCCACCTTAATGAATGCTTTGGCTTTGCAACAAGCTTTACAAAAATTAAAAGTAAAAGCAATTGTGCAAACTTTTGTGGGCAGTGAAATAGAATTAACAGAACCTATTAATAAAAAGAAAGCTCAAACAACTTTAAAGCAGGGTCAGGTAGTTATCTTTGCCGGCGGTACGGGTAGACCCTTTTTTACCACTGATACGGCCGCGGCTAAGCAGGCGGTTATGATTAAGGCGGATTTATTGCTTAAAACAGGGCCGGTGGATGGAGTTTATGATAAAGATCCTAATAAATACAAAGCGGCTAAAAAATTTTTGAAATTAGAAATGAAACAAGCTATTAAATTGGGTCTTAAGGTAATGGATCAGCAAGCTTTTGTAATTTGCCAAAAAAATAAAATTCCGATTTTAGTGTGTAAGTGGGGTAGTGCTAAACGCTTGGTTGGTTGTTTGAAGGCGGGGCGAGGCGGGACACTGGTTAGACCATAAAGTTTTTATCTGGTATTAAACTGCCACCATATTTAAGCCCTGGTAACAGAGCGGAAGTTGCCTGACAGATAAGTCAAGGCGTGTTTGTGGTAGATTCAGGACCCGCCTGCCATTTGACTGTCCTTAAGTATCAGTGCGTAAATAAGCGATACACTAAAACTAAATTCCTATCTTTATCTGGAGTACAGGCTATGGCGGGCAGGTAGCCTTGGCCTGGCAGGCAACGAGCACTGTAGGGGCTTAAATATGGTGGCAATTCTTGCACCACTTCTTTTAAAGAAGTGGTTATAATTACTTATTTAATTACGTAATTAAATATATATCTAATCCTTTCTTTTAAAGAAAGGATTACAAAGAATCGCCGCTAGAGTCCTCGCTTGGCTTACGCTCCGCAAGCCAACCTGCGGATAGCGGCGGCGAGGTGATATAAATACTTGAACGCCTCAGGTTGTTTGTTTAATTGAGGCGTTGGTTTGGGCTAAAATTTGACATTTTTTGTTAAAGTAGTAAATTTAACACATTAAAAATAAAAAATTGTTCCAAGAAGTAAGACGGTCTGTAAAGAAAGGCCAACCAAAAATAAGTCTTAACGTTTATAAGTCTTTTATAAAGCTATAAACATAGTAAGATAAAAAATAAATTGGAAAGTCTTATTTCTTAATAGTCCTTGTTCTTTAAAATCCTGCCTCTGTTAGTACCATAACTAACAGAAACAATTAATTAACTAATTTTAAACCGGAGGTACAAATTGGTACTAAATCCAAGCGTTTTTGTTTGCGTTGTACCCGATTTCGTACCCGCTGATATTTGTTGCGGGTATAGTCAAGTCCAGGTTGCTTTTAATGAACTCCCTAGGCCACCTGGTGCGTAATACTTCCTTTTTGGTTTTTAACAATTAATTAACAAAAAACAAATTTAAGGGGATTCAAAATGAATGTAAAAAAAGTTTTTATCCCTTTGCTAGGATTATTATTTACTCTATTAATATTCAATGTTCAGACAAATGTGGATAATAGCGTAAATGACAATACTAACGTTGTGGCAATGGCAGCTGAAAATGATTTAGCACCGCCGGTAGCTACAACAGATAGCAATCAATTTGAAAAAGCTCAGGTAGAAAACAGCACCGTAATATTGCAAACAGTTAATGAAGCGGCGACTCAGAATAGTCTGAATCAGGTAAATTTCAATGGTATCTCTGCAACAAATCTTGATGTAAACTTAACATCTAACGTATCTTACAACCCGGCACAGAGCGAAGAAAACACGTTGAACAACAATAACAACGAAGCCGTGGTGGTTCAGAATAGTAACAACTCTGTAGTAAACTATGTATCTTACAATTCGGCGCAGGCTACAAATAATTTGTTAAATGATAACAACAATGTAGCACTGGTAGCTGGTAACAACAATTTGGTGATGAATTTTAACAATGCACCCTGCAACGTACAAAATAATGCCGCAAATAATTCTAACCGGCCCGTGTCTTCGGAGGTGGCACGACTCAGCGATAAAAATGATAATTTGCTGATGACACACAACAATGCAGCCGGTAACGCTAATACAAACATGATGAAGAGATTAACATAACATTTCTGTGGTGCGGGTATCAAAAGTCTTTAAGGAAAGACAGACCCGCACCATTATTTATTTTAAAAACTAAGGCTAACAAAGGCCTTCTTTTTTTATGTTAAAAAAGCTATAATAAGAGTGCTTATTTTTAAAGATTTATATTATGCCTAGCCTTAAGAAATCAGTTACTAAAATTGCTATTAACGGCTTTGGTCGCATTGGCCGGGCGGCTTTTAAAATTGCCTTAACCAAACCGAATTTAAAAGTGGTAGCCATTAACGATTTAATGGCGCCGGAAATTTTGGCTCATTTATTAAAGTACGACACGGTTTACGGTGTTTTTAATAAGGAAGTGTCTTATGATAATAAACACTTGATTGTAGATGGTATTAAGTATTTAGTCACAGCTGAAAAAGAGCCGGACAAATTGCCCTGGCAAAAATTAGAAGTGCAAGCGGTTTTAGAATGTACTGGTCGGTTTACTAAAAAACAAGATGCTAGTTTGCATCTTAAAGCTGGGGCGCAAAAAGTGGTTTTGTCGGCGCCAGCTAAAGGCGGGGAAGTGCCAACAGTTATTTTGGGGGTAAGCGATGTGGATAAACTGCAAGATAAAATAATATCCAATGCTTCTTGTACTACCAATTGTATTACGCCAATTGCTCAGGTAATGCAGGAAAATTTTCGTATTCATAAGGCCATGATGACCACTATTCATTCTTATACAGCCGAGCAGAACTTGGTGGATGGTCCGCCACCAGCTCGGCATAACGATATGCGCCGAGCTAGGGCGGCTGCCCAAAATATAGTACCTACTAGCACTGGGGCAGCTTTAGCTACAGCCGAAGTTATACCTAAATTAAAAGGTGTGTTTGATGGATTGGCGGTACGCGTACCCACGATTTGCGTGTCTTTATCCGATTTTACTTTTTTGGTTAGGGAAAAAAATTTAACAGTAGCCAAAATTAACGCTGCTTTTAAAAAAGCTGCCCGTAGCAAACAATATCGCGGTGTTTTGGAAGTAACCGACCAACCTTTGGTTTCTTCGGACTTTATTGGTAACCCGGCTTCGGTAATTGTGGATTTGTCTTTAACTCAGGTGGTAGACGGCAATATGGTTAAAGTAATTGGTTGGTACGACAATGAATGGGGTTATTCTAATAGATTGGTGGAATTGGCGGAAAAGATAAGTTAAGTTAATTAAAAGGTTAAGAATTTGAGTACTAATATTAGAATTGAGGAGTGCGAATTGTTAGAGTGATAATAGTAGTAATTCAAAAAGTAAAAATCAAAACGGAAAATGATAAATCAAAATGGAAAAATTTTGAATTTTAAGTTTGTCATCTTGGTGTTTGATTTTTAATTTTTTTAATATTTAGTTAATTAAATATTTAAGTAATGCTTAAGTTATTTGTTAAGCTCCATGGATAGCGGCGAAATGTTTATTTATTAGTCATTAGTTTTTTTGGGCTAAATGTTTTATAATATACGATATGCCTATTAATAATATTTCTCAGATTCCAAAGCTTAAGGGTAAGTTGGTTGTAGTGCGTTTGGACGTTAATGTGCCACTTAGTGGTAAAAAAGTTTTGGATGATAGTCGTTTAAGGCAAGCTGTGCCGACTTTACGTTTTTTAATTAACAGAGGTGCTTACCCGATTATTGTCGGCCATTTAGGCCGGCCACAGGGTAAAGTAGTGTCTGATTTATCATTAAAGCCCATTGGTTATGCTTTGGGCAAAATAATGCGCCAGCCAGTTAAGGTTTTACCTTTATCTTTTGGTTCTTTGGCTATTAAACAGGCGGCTAAGAAAAATTTGATTTTATTAGAAAATATTAGGTTTGAATCAGGTGAAGATAAAAATGAACCCTCTTTAGCTAAACAATTAGCCAGCTTGGGGGATTTATACATTAATGAAGCTTTTTCGGTTTGCCACAGAGCGGCCGCTTCTTTGGTGGCTATTACCAAGTATTTGCCAAGTTATGCTGGTTTAGCTTTAAGTCATGAAATTGATTGTTTGGAGCAAGTAATAAAAAAAGGAACCAAGCCAGTGGTTTTATTAGTGGGTGGCGCTAAAATAGCTGATAAATTGCCGGTTATACAAAAATTATTACCGCGTTGCCAATATATTTTAACAGCCGGGGCGGTAGCTAACACTTTTTTATTAGCTCGTCGCAGGGAAGTTGGCCGATCTTTGGTAGATAAGAAAAGTTTATTAGCGGCTAAAAAAATATTAAAAAAGGCTGGCAAAAAAATATTACTGCCGTCTGATGCTCTAGTGACCAAGTGGCCATTAAGTACTAAGCAGGCTTTAGTTAAAAGTGTTACTTTAGTTAAAAAATCAGAAGCTATAGTGGATATTGGCCCTCAGACTATTGCTGATTACGCTGTGGTTCTAAAAAAAGCTAAAACAATTTTTTGGGCTGGTCCGTTAGGGCTGACCGAAGAAATAAAATGGTCGCATGGCACTAAATCTTTAGCTTGGTTAATGCAGGCGCGTAGTCAAGGAGCTAGGGCTTATGTGGTAGCTGGTGGCGGTGAAACAGCGGCTTTTTTGCATCAAGCTAAATTATCTTTGAATCATATTTCTACAGCTGGTAGCGCTTTGTTAGATTTTTTGGCTGGCCAAACACTGCCGGCTTTAAAAGCTTTAGGTTATTTAAAGAGTAAAAAATAAAATTATGGCAAATTTTCCATTAATTAAAGATTTAACAGCCAGAGAAATATTGGATTCGCGAGGCAATCCCACTTTGCAGGTGGCGGTAGTTTTAAGTGATGAAAGTGTTTATAGCGTGGCCGTGCCTTCCGGAGTTTCTACTGGCCGGCATGAAGCTTGGGAATTAAGAGATGGTGATAGTAAGCGTTATAATGGTTTGGGTGTTCTTAAGGCAATAGATAATGTTACAACGGAAATAAAAAGGGCCTTAAAAGGTCGGTCAATGGCGGAGATAAAAAAATTAGACGAGTTATTATTGGAAGTAGACGGTACGGTTAACAAATCAAAATTAGGCGCCAATGCTTTATTAGGTGTTTCTATGGCTTTAATGAGAGCGGGCGCTGGAGTGGCCGGGCAACCTCTTTATATTTATTTGGCCGATATTTTTGGTTTTAAAATAACAGATAATTTACCCGTGCCCATGATGAATGTAATTAACGGCGGTTGTCATGCGGATAATGGCTTGTCTTTTCAGGAATTTATGATTGTGCCGAAGCGGATTGTTAAGGGAAAGTTTTCTGCTACAGAATCGGTTCGCGCTGGGGCTGAAATTTTTCACATTTTAGGAAAAATATTAAAAACTAATAAACTCAATACTAATGTTGGTAATGAAGGAGGTTATGCCCCTAATATTAAAGAGGCTAAAGAAGTTTTAGGTTTGTTACAGCAAGCTATTTTAGAAGCTGGTTATAAATCAGCCGAGGTTGGTTTGGCTTTAGATGTGGCGGCTTCAGAATTTTATGAATCAGGCGTCTATACTTATCAAGGCCAAACCATTACAGCCGATGGTTTAATAAAATTGTATGATAGTTTATCCAGAGATTTTAATTTAATTTCTATAGAAGACGGTTTAGCCGAGGATGATTGGCACAATTGGAAGATTATGACCGAGCAGTTGGGTAAAAAATTAATGTTGGTAGGAGATGATTTATTTGTTACTAATTTAAGCCGTTTAAGGCAGGGAATTGTGGATAAAACAGCTAATGCTATTTTAATTAAACCTAATCAGATTGGTACTATAGGGGAAACAATCATGGCTGTTAAAGAGGCTCAGGCTAATAATTATAAAGTAATTGTTTCACATCGTTCTGGCGAAACAATGGATGATTTTATAGTGGATTTGGCTGTGGCCGTTGGGGCCAATTATCTTAAAGCTGGCGCGCCCAGTCGGGGAGAGAGAGTAGCTAAATATAATCGGTTAATGACTATAAACCAAGATAGGTAATAATATGACTAAACAACAAAAACCAGTAGTACCTTTGGTGTTAGCGATTTTAGATGGTTGGGGTAGATCACCCCAGAAATTAAAGAATAATCCTTTACTAATAGCTAAGACACCTTTTTTAAAAGAGGTCGAGAAAAATTATCCTTCAGCTTTATTAGCGGCTAGTGGTAGTGCCGTGGGGTTACCCAAGAATCAAGATGGTAATTCAGAAGCTGGGCATATGAATATAGGCGCTGGCCGAATAGTGGATCAGGATGCGGTTATTATAAATAAAAGTATAGCCAATGGTAGTTTTTTTCGTAATAAGGCTTTGCGAAGCGCTTTTCAGCATGTTAAAAAAAATCGTTCTTCGCTTCATTTAATGGGTTTGTTATCTAATTATAATAGTGGCCATGTTTCACCTGATCATTTAATAACCCTTTTAAAAATGGCTGAACGAGCTAAGTTTAAAAAAATATTTATTCATTTTTTTACTGATGGCCGAGATTCAGCCCGGTATGACGCTTTAAAATTCATTCAGGAAGTAAAGAAAAACTTTCAAAACGGTGAAGTGGTTTCTACAATTACCGGACGTTTTTATGCCATGGATAGAAAAAAGAACTGGTCGGTTACTGAACAGACTTATAATTTATTAACTCAAGGTAAAGGGTTAAGTGATAAATCAGTTGAGGATGCTATTAGGCATGCTTATAATCGTGGCGAGAGCGATGAATTTATTAAACCGACTTATCTAAAAACAGCTGGACGAAGTAGCGGTTTAATAGGAGATAATGATGCGGTCATTTTTTTTAATCTTAGGTCGGATCGGGCTCGACAGTTAACCAAGCCTTTTGTTCAGTCGCGTTTTGAAGAAATTAACCCCGGGGCCTTTAAAAGGCAAAAAGTACTTAAGAATTTATGTTTTGTGGCTTTGACTGATTTTGGTCCAGATTTGGGCAATACTTTAACAGCTTATCCTAGTGAAAATATTAAAGGTACCTTGCCCATGGCTTTAAAAAGATTCCGGCAATTTTATATAGCTGAAAGTGAAAAATTCGCCCATGTGACCTATTTTTTTAACGGTGGTTATGATCAGCCAATAGCGGCTGAGGGGCGGCTGGTAATTCCTTCTGTTAATGTTATGTCTTATGATAAAAAACCTGACATGTCGGCCAAAGAAATAACTAAAGAGGTTGTAAGGGTTTTACGCAATAAAAAGTATGATTTTATTACTTTAAATTTTGCTAATCCAGATATGGTTGGCCATACGGGTAACACTAAAGCTTGTATTATAGCTATGGAAACAGTAGATAAATGTTTGGCCAGAATCGGCCATGAAGTGGCTAAGCATCATGGAGGCATGTTAATTACAGCCGATCATGGTAATGTAGAAGAAACTGTTAATTCAAAGACTGGTGAGGTGGATACCGAACATTCAACCAACCCGGTACCCTGTTTATTGTATCAAGTTGATTGGCGTGACCGCTGTTTTAAAAAGAAACAGGGGGTCTTAGGTGATATTGCGCCAACTATTCTTAGTTTAATGAAGGTGCCTCGGCCAAAAGAAATGACTAGGCCAGGATTGTTGTCTTAATTATGTCAGAAGGAAAATTATTTAAACCTGTTGTTTTGGTTATTTTAGATGGTTGGGGTGTGGCTCCGCCTTCGCCAGGCAATGCCATTAATCAGGCTAATATTCCAGTTTTTAAAAGATTAATAGCTACTTATCCGACTTGTGTCTTGCAGTCTTCGGGTGAGGCGGTTGGTTTGCCTTGGGGTGAGATGGGTAATAGTGAGGTTGGACATTTGACTATTGGTTCGGGAAAAATTTTATATCAGGATTTATTGCGTATAAATCATAGTATCATTAATAAAAGTTTTTTTACCAATCCGGCCTTATTAAAAGCTATAGCTCAAGCTAAGCAGTCGGGCAGTCGGTTGCATTTATTAGGTTTGGTTAGTTCGGGAGGTGTGCATAGTTCTATCGATCATTTGTATGCTTTGTTGGATTTAGTTAAGGACAACGGATTAACTGATGTGGTAATTCACGTTATTTTAGACGGTCGGGATACAGCTTACAATTCCGGAGCCGGGTTTATTAAGGACTTAGAAAATAAAATAAAGAAAAATAAATGCGGCCGTATTGTAACTGTTATGGGTCGTTTTTTTGCCATGGATCGGGATAATCATTGGGATAGAATTCAGGCGGCCTACGAGGCTTTGGCTAAAGTTCAAGGTAAGCCGGCTATCAGCGCTGCCCAAGCTATAAAAAGTTCTTATGCTTCTCGTGTTTACGATGAGGAATTAATACCCACGGTAGTTAAAGATAAGACTTTTGATTATCCAGGGTTGCAAGATAACGATGTTGTTATATTTTTTAATTTTAGATCCGATCGGGCCAGACAATTAACACAGGCTTTATCAGTACCTGGTTTTGATAAGTTTAAAGTTGAGCCAGTGAAGAATTTGCTGATTGTCACCATGACGGAATATGATAAGAATTTGCCAGTAGAAGTTATTTTTCCTCCAGAAAAAGTGGAGTATCCTTTGGCCAGGATTATAGCGGAAAATAATTTGCGACAACTTCATCTAGCAGAAACAGAAAAATACGCTCATGTAACTTATTTTTTTAATGGCGGACAAGAGCAGCCTTTTGCTGGGGAGGATCACGCTTTAATACCGTCGCCAGTTGTGACTTCTTATGATCAAAAACCGGCCATGTCGGCTCGGGCTATAACGGATCGGTTTTTACAAGAAATCAGGCGAGGTTTGTATGATTTTATAATTATTAATTATGCTAATGCCGATATGGTTGGGCATACTGGTAATTTACCGGCTACTATTAAAGCCGTGGAAATTTTAGACGAATGTTTGGGGGAAATAGTGGCGGCGACTTTGGAATTTGACGGTACTATTTTTATTACAGCTGATCATGGTAATGCTGAAGGGTTAATAAATTTACAAACCGGTTCAGTGGATAAAGAGCATTCTAATACGCCAGTGCCTTTTATTATCGCCAGTCGTCAACTGCAACATAAGGCTTTAGCTGGCCAGCCCGTAACCGATGATTTAAGTCAGTTAATACCTTTAGGGGTATTGGCTGATGTGGCGCCGACTATTTTACATGTTTTGAATTTACCTAAAAGTAAGGAGATGACAGGTCAAAGTCTGTTGTAGGATTTTATGCCCGAATTGCCGGAAGTAGAAACCATCAGGCAGGATTTAAAAAAGCTGGTGATTGGCCGGACTATTAAAGAATTGTTAGTTATAGATAAAACAGTTTTGCGTAACCAGCCTAAAGATTATCAGCAATTTTTTAAGGGATTAAAAATAAAATCAGTTGATCGGCGGGCTAAACTTTTACTATTTCATTTAAGCAGGAGGGTTAGTTTAGCGGTGCACTTAAAAATGACTGGTCAAATAGTTATAAAAACCAAAAAAGGCCTGGCCAGCGGGGGTCACCCTATTAGCGGTGTTACTACAGTGCCGAATAAATTTACGCGTTTGGTTTTAAGTTTATCTGGTGGTTTGAACCTTTATTTTAATGATGTGCGCAAATTTGGTTATTGGTTATTTTTGTCAGAAGGGGCTTTGTCAGCTTTGTTAAAAAAATACGGACCAGAACCGTTGTCTAAAAATTTTACTTTACCGATTTTGACGGATAATCTTAAAAAACGGTCTGGTTCTTTGCTAAAGGCGGTTTTGTTGGATCAATCGGTAATAGCGGGCTTGGGCAATATTTATGTTGATGAGAGTTTATTTTTGTCAGGTGTTAAGCCTGATCGGCGAGTTAAAAGTTTAACGTCTTTAGAAATTAAAAAAATTTATCAGTCAATTAAGTCGGTTTTAAAAAAGGCTGTTAAGGCGCGGGGTACTTCTTTTAGTAACTATGTAGACGCTATTGGCCGGCCGGGCAGTTATTGGTCTAAACGTTTAGTTTATGGTCGAGCTGGTCAACCTTGTCCTAATTGTAGCCAGCTGATAAGTAAAAGTCGTGTAGCTGGTCGAGGCACTCATTGGTGTTCAATTTGTCAAAAATAGTTGTATGGATGAAAAAATAGTAAATTTTTTATATGCTTTAGCCAACTCTTCACCAGCTTGGTCTTTGCTTATAATTTTTCTAGCCGTGGTTTTAATTTGGTTAATGTTATTTTGGTATATTATTTTAATTTTTAGAAAAAACCAGCGAACTATTTTTGATTTAGCTATAAGTTTAGTTGGCGCTGGATCATTTTATGTTTTTTTATTAGTGGTTAATTTTTTGTGGTTTAGGCCCCGGCCCTTTGTGAGTCTTGGTTTTACCCCTTTGATTAATATGTCTCCCTTAAGCAGTTCTTTTCCTTCTGGGCATGCTGGTTTAGCTTTTTTGTTAGCTTATTTAGTAGCTAAGTATCAGCCGACTAGTAAATGGTTGGCTTATAGTCTAGCTGGTTTAGTGGCTTTAGCCAGGCTGGGGGTGGGAGTACATTATTTTACTGATGTTGTAGTTAGCGCTTTTTTAGGAATTTTATTTGGTTATTTAGTTTGGATTATAAAAGAAAAGTTATTAAACTGGCGGTTTAAAAAAATAGCCAAGCTATAAATTAAGTGTTACCCTTTAAATTGTAGGAGCCTTTATTATGTCCAGCCAAAAAGAATTACTAGAAGGTCTTTTAGGCAGGGGATTATTGAAATCAACTGAATTAAAAGAGGCTTGGTTAAAAGTAGACAGGGCAAAATTTGTACCGCCGGAGTTTATTAATCAAGCTTATGAAGATACTCCCTTGCCACTTGGCAAAGAGCAAACGATTTCTCAGCCGTCGGTTGTAGCTTTTATGTTGGATTTGTTGGCAGTAAAAAAAGGTATGAAAATTTTAGAAGTCGGCAGTGGTTCTGGTTTTGTTACGGCTTTATTGGCCACCTTGGTTGGACCTCAAGGAAAAATTATTTCTTTGGAAATAATTTCTACTTTAGTTGAGCAGGCTAAGCAGAATTTATCTTTTTATAATTATGCCAATGTTAATTTGTTAGCGGCTGATGGTAGTGGTGGTTATAAAAAAGAAGCACCTTATGACAGGATAATTTTATCAGCCGCGGCTCAGGAGCTCAAAGAGGAATTATTGGAGCAATTATCCGATACTGGGCGTTTAGTGGCGCCAGTTGGTCGCCATGAACACAGTTTATTGGTTTGGCAAAGGCAAAAAAATAAAATCATAAAAAAAATTTACCCCGGTTTTATTTTTGTACCTTTGGTTTCGGCTTAAGATGGGCGGAAGTAATTTGTCGTTTTTGTTGAATTACGATAGAATATTTAAACTTTTATTATGAAATTGTTAATTTTAGCTGGCGGTTCAGGTACTAGGCTTTGGCCTTTATCTAAATCGAACAATCCCAAGCAAATCCAACCCTTTTTTGATGATTTTACTTTATTGCAACATACTTGGCGTCGCTTGCGCCAGTCTTTTAAAATAGAAGATATTTTTGTTTCTACGACCTTGGTTAATTTGGCAGCTGTAAAAAAACAATTGCCAGAATTACAGAACAATCATTTAATTGTTGAGCCACAATCTAAAAATACCGCGCCAGCTATTTCTTTAGCAGCTAAAGTAATAAACGAAATTTATCCAGGTGAGGTAGTGGGTACTATTAATAGCGATCATTATATTAAGCGGGTAGCTGGTTACTTAAAAGTTTTGCGCCAAGCGGCTAAGATTGTCGAGAAGTCACCGGAAAGTATTTTATTAATTGGTTTAAAACCAAGTTATGCTGAAACTGGTTATGGTTACATAAAAGTCGGCCAAACGATTAAAGGATTAAAGCCGGCTTGCCGAGTAAAAAAATTTACCGAAAAACCGTTACTTGATCAGGCGGAAAAATATTTAGCTAGTCGGGATTATTTGTGGAATTCGGGAATTTTCTTTTTTAAACCAGTTACCTTGGAAAAGAACTTATCGATTTATGCGTCGGCTATTTTTAAATTTTTAAAAACTCAATCGATTTTAAAAAAAACCGATTATTATACAGTTTCGGCTAATTCTTTTGCTAAATTAAAATCAATTGCTTTTGATTACGCCGTAGTGGAAAAAATTAATAATTTACTGGTTTTGCCGGCTGATTTTGGCTGGGTGGATGTTGGTAATTGGCGTTCGGTTTTTGATATCATTAAGAAAAAAACTCAAACTAATGCTGTCAAAGGAAAGTATTTGGGTTGGCAATCGACCGATAATTTGATTTATAGTTTAAGTGATCGTTTAATAGCTACAGCTGGAATTAAAGATATGGCCGTTATAGATACCAAAGAAGTTCTTTTGATTTGTCCGATTAATAAAGCCCAGGCTGTTAAAAATTTGGTGGCTATGTTAAAGCCAGCCGATTTAATAAAATATTTATAGTTTTGAACAAATATGTTTTTTAACAAACCAAAGCGTAATTTTTTTAAACTATCAGCCATTGGTTTATTTATAGTAGTTTTATTAAGCGGTTATGTGTTTTGGCAATTTTATGTGCCGGTTGGATCCGCGGGTTCTTTAACACCTGTTTCCGTGGTGGCTGGTGAAGGTGTTAAACAAATTGGTTATAATCTTTGGCAGAACAATCTTATTCGTAATCGTTGGTGGTTTGAAACTTGGGTATGGCTTAAAAGAGCCGAAAAAAAATTCGTGGCTGGCGATTATTTATTACCTAGCGATGCCAATGTAGTTAATATCACCAAGCTTTTAACTGGTGGGGTTAGGCCGGCGAATGAATTATCTTTAACCTTTATTGAAGGTTGGACAATTAATCAGATGGCTGATTACTTAGCTAGTAATGATTTAACAACGGCTAAGGATTTTAAAGCTTTGACTAATAAACCGGCGGATTTTTTGGTTAAATATCCTGACTTAAAGCCGGCTTTATTTGCTGGGGCTGTAAAAAATGGCAACTTGGAAGGTTATTTGTTTCCCGATACTTACCGTGTTTATCGTTCGGGTAAGCTAGAGGATATTTTGGAAAAAATGTTAAGTCATTTTCAAAAACAAATAAATGAGGATTGGCTTAAAGAATTAGACCAGCGACAAATTTCCCTTCATAGTTTGGTTACTTTGGCCAGTATTGTGGAAAGAGAAGTTCAAACGGATATTGATCGAGCTATGGTGGCGGATATTTTTTGGCGCCGCTTAGCCGTTGGTCAGGGTTTGCAGGCTGATTCAACTGTTAACTATGCCACTGGTAAAAGTTCGCCAGCAGTTTCTTTGCAGGATTTAAAGATTGATTCTCCTTATAATACTTATAAATATCGTGGTTTGCCGCCAGGACCAATTAGTAACCCCGGTTTAGTGTCTTTGCGGGCCAGTCTTTTCCCTAAAGCTAACGATTATTGGTATTTTTTAACTACTCCGCAGGGGCAGGTTATTTATTCTAGAAATTTTGACGAGCATAAAGCAGCCAAGCAAAAATATTTAAGATAATTTAAATTAGTCTATTAAGACTTTAAAAAAACTTTTCCAAGATGGTGAAGAGTTATTTTAAAGTTTTTATAAATATGCTAAGGAATAGTATTTAGTCAGTCGTAAGGGGAGGCGATAATTTAGTTGACAGAGTTGGTTTATCAGTATTAAGGTAGTAGGAAAGCTAAAAAGATAATAAAAAAGTAAATTAAAAATAAAGGTGAACAAATGAAAAACGATAATAGGTTTATCATCGTATTTTTTGTCGTATTATCAGCTTGGTTGGGTTATAGTCTGGTTAAAAATACGGAAAAAGACTTGATTATCAGGCAGCTTGATAAACAGAACAGTATTTTGATCAGTCAGCTGGATGGCGCAAAAAGTTTAGCTGACAGTTTAAGTCGGGGGCAGTTGATAAATTTTGTTATTAATCCCGAGGAAAAAATTTTATTTTGCGACAGCCTATTTACTATGCAAAATGAATTTATCAGGGAAAGGTTACAAACAGAAATAACTTTTCTTTTGCAACGCCAACAGTTTTTGCTTTTGTCCTGGTTAAGGTCGGGTCGGTATTTTGATTTATTTGAAAATGAATTAACTGTTGCCGGTTTATCTCAGGATTTAAAGTACCTGGCCTTGTTGGAAAGTGGTTTGGATCCGTCTATAATTTCGGTGGCTAAAGCGGTTGGTTTATGGCAATTTATAGAATCAACTGGCCGAAAATATAATTTGCCGGTTAAGCAAGGCTTGGATATGCGGCGCGATCCTATAGCGGCTACCAAGGCAGCGGTTAAACATTTGGCTGATTTATATCAAGCTAATAAAAGTTGGCCCATAACTCTGGCTTGTTACAACGCCGGTTCAGCTAGGGTGCAAAAACAGATGTTAGAACAAAAAACTGATAATTATTTTGTTCTACGGCTGCCAAACGAAACTCGGCGATATTTTTTTCTGATTATGGCTGTTAAATTAATTTTTAGCCAGCCGGATAGATTTTTACCTGGTTTGATCGATGTACAAAAGTATGATTCTCTTTTTAAAAGAATAGCCAAAGTTAGTATTAAGTTGGAAAAAAATATTAAAATTGATGATTTAGCCAAATTAGTAAAAGTTGACCCATTGATATTTATGGAAACTAATCCATCTTTTACTGGTAATTTGGTGGTGAAAGGTAACCATCGAATTAATGTGGTTGTTAAGTAACTTTTAAGGCACTGCTAGTAATAGCGGTGCCGATTTTATTTAAAACCTTGACATAGCTAAATTGTTGCTATATAATTAATTTCGTAAATAAATAGCCACAGACAGCAGGTCCCCGCCTACGCGGGGTTAAGCCTCAAGGGCCTGCCGAGGCCTATTAGCCACTAGCTATTAGATAATATAGCTAAAAGCTTTTATAAGTCTGTGGAAAGTATCCTCAGATTTTTTATTTTTATAAAATTATGGCAAAATCACGTTCTAGTAAAGTAGCCACGGCTAATTCTTTAAGCCAATCTTTAACAACAGCCAAGGGTATTGTTATGGCTGATTTTACCGGTTTGGGTGTTAAGGATTTGCAAGAATTGCGTAAAATTTTACGCGATAAAGGAATTAGTTATGAGGTTGTTAAAAGGACTGTTTTAAAAAGGTCCTTAGTATCAGCTGGTTTAAAAGAGGCTTCGGAAGTTAGTTTACCTAATGGCAGTGTTAGTTTGGCTGTTAGTCAGGTAGATGAAGTAGAGGCTGCCAAGTTATTAGCTGATTATGGTAAAAGTCATGATAAGTTTAAAATTTTGGGAGGTATTTTGGAAAAGGTTTTTGTCAACGCGGATAAAGTTAATGAATTAGCTAAATTGCCTAGTAAGCAAGAATTGCTTGGTCAGGTGGTTGGTACCATAGCTGCACCGTTAAGTGGTTTTGTTAATGTTTTGCAAGGCAATTTGCGAGGATTGGTGCAGGTATTTAAAGCAATGTCTAGCAAATAAATTTATTTATTATTTTTAATTTAATTATTCTTAATCTGAAGAAATTATGTCAGAAGATAAAAAAGAAGTTGTAGTGCCAGCTAAGTTTGAGAAATTAGTGGCCGAAATAGAAAAACTTTCGGTACTAGATTTGGCTGAGTTGGTAAAAGTGCTTGAAGAAAAATTCGGCGTTTCCGCCGCCGCTCCAGTTATGGCCGTAGCTCCAGCTGCCGCCGGCGCTCCAGCTGCCGCTGAAGAGAAGGATTCTTTCAATGTGGAGTTAACCGAAGCTGGTGCTAATAAAATTAGCGTCATTAAGGCTTTGCGTGAAATAACCGCTTTGGGCCTTAAAGAAGCCAAGGATATGGTAGATGGCGCTCCTAAAGTAGTTAAAGAAGGCGCTCCTAAAGAAGAGGCTGAGACTATGAAGAAAAAATTGGAAGAGGCTGGTGCCAAAGTGACTTTGAAATAAATAATTCAAGCCGGTTTAAAAAACACCTTGTGTTATATAACACAAGGTGTTTTTGTGTAGTTAATTATTTATTTTTTATTGTTAACTTAAGTAGCCAGCCAGTTCTATTTTATAAATAGACCCTATGGAATCAAGCAGGTAAATAATTTGGCTTTTGGTATCCAGTGTAAAATCCTGTAAGTTATTAATTTCCGGGAAGTAAAGTTGTATTATTAACTGGCCTTGTTTATTTAGTATTATTAGGCGTTTGTCCTGACGACTCAGTAAAAAAATATAATCGTTATTTATTTGTGTCCAAAGTTGCGACAATTTTTGCAGGGGTGGATCAATTTGTTGCAAGGAAAAGTCGTTTAATAACCCGGAGGTATATTTTTTAAGATCATTGGCTGTAATAATATAAATAGAACCATCCACACCAATAGCCAAACCGTCTGTTATTTCACCTTGTGAGGCTTTAAGCCAACGAGCAGTATTTAAGTTATTACCTTGAGGGCGACTACGAAAAATGGTTTTTAATTCGGCATCCAAGTAATAAAGTTTTCCATCATACCAAGTAGCGGCTAGGAGAGCGGGTGGGTTTGATATTAAACTAACTTGGCTTTGTAAATTATTAAACAAGGCTAATTTGTTATTAGTGCCTTGAAAAAGTAAAGGGCCGTCATTGTCGGTGATAAAAGCATTTTTTAATTCTATCAGTTCGGTTGGCAAGTCGAATAATTTTTTAGTTTTACCTTGGTTGTCCGTTTGGTAAAGTTGGCCTTGAACGCTATAGCTTAAAAGAGAATTTTGTTTAAAATTTAAGCCAAGCCAATTTTGTTCTTGAGGAAGCGTACTGAATTTTTTTAAGTTGACCAAGTCTGCTTTTCTTTGCAGTCGATTTTTTAGAGTTGTTAAATGTTCTTGTAAAACTTTATATTGAGCTTGCCTAGAAGAGGAGTTGCGCGGTAATTGTTTAAGGAGGTTTTCTGCTTCGTTTAGATAATTTTGTGCTTTATCATCATCGTGATAGATTAAGGCTGCTTCTAAACCAGCTTGTTGTTCGGTTAAATTAGTAACTAATTCATTGTAAAGTTCGCTGTCTTTTAGGTTAAGCCGGTCACGACCTAAAGAAATAATACTGGTAGAAAAAGCTGTTAGTAAAAGAACGGCCAAGATAAAGGTTATTTTTTTTGTTAAAGATAGTCGACGCCATTCTTTTATCTTATGGCCTAAATAATTAGCTAAAGTATTTTTGGCTGTTTCCCGGCTGGTTAGCCAAATTAGTTTAGCTAATGTTTTTTGTAAATTTTTATTAAAGGTTTTTATTTTGGCTAATATATTTCCTTGGTTTGGTTTAATTTTAGGAGGGAATACTGGGGTTGGAGTAGCAACGGGTTGATTAATGATTTCTGGGGAAACTAAATTATCTTTCATTGGTTTGACTGGAGCTATGGACGCAATCGGTTTAGTTTGGTTTTTTAGTAACTTATTTTTTAAATATTGCCATAATTTTGGTTTAAGCAGTTGAGAGGTGGCTGATTCGGTGCTAATTAATTTATCTAAAGATGGAGCAGTACCGCTAGGTAGAAAAACTGAACCAAAACGTAAAGCGATTATACCCAAAGGTGTGCTATGGGGTAGTTGGTTTATGTATTTTTCTATGTCTCGTAAGGCGGCTCCCGGATTTTGTGAATTAAGTGTTTTTTGTAATTTAGTTATAGAAAAATAATCAAGCAGGCAAGTGCTGGCTAAAATAAAACTTTCACCAGCTTCCAGTCGGCCACTGGTAATTTGTTCAAAGGTTGGTTTACTTATTGGTTTACCGGTTGGCCCACTTTGATTGATTAGGTTATTTATTTTATCGGATGTTATTAGAAGGGCATTTACTCGACCGACAATAGATAAAGCTAAGTTATTTTCTTGTAATAAAGCCACGGCTAAGTGATAGCGTGGTGCTAAGGGGTTACCCATTAATCTTTTTTTTGCTTCCAAAACAAAATTTAAATGAGCTAATAATTGTTCCAAAAGATTATCGGCCGGCAGATTTTGTAATGATAGTTGAGGCCAATGTTTTTCAATTGTTTGTGTTAAGGTAGCTACAAAATCTTGAGCTAAGGCTGGTGAAATATTTAATTCAAAGAGTACCAAAAGAGTACCGTTAGTGGCTGGCCAGACGGAAGTGGTAATTTTTGTGTCTTTGGTCGGTATATTTAAAGTAGCTACTTTGGCCGTCGGGCCAATGGCGTTGTTAGACATAAGGACTTTACCTATAATTATACTTTGAGTATACTATAGCTGTTCTCTTAAGTTTAGGGTAGACCATTCTACTAATAGCTTAGGACATTTGTTAGTTTATTAAAAGTCATAATATAATCATGCTTGAACAATTATTTGGTTCGCGGACAAGAGTGAAATTATTGAAGTTTTTTTTGGAAAATCAGGACAGTTCTTTTTACGTGCGTGAGTTAACTCGTAAAATAGACGAGCAGCTTAATTCTGTTCGTCGTGAATTAGCCAATTTGACTAATTTAGGCATGATTACTCACCAGCAAAAAAACGATAAAAAGTTTTATCAGTTAAGTCCGTCTTTTGTTTTGAATGCAGAGTTAAAAGCTTTATTAACTAAGTCTCAGCTTTTAATTGAACAAGATTTAATTAAGCGACTTAAAGAATCGGGTAAGTTACGTTTTTTGGCTTTGACCGGACATTTTACTGGTGCGAAAAATATGCCAACCGATATAATTATAGTTGGTCGAGTGGATAAAACTTTGCTTAACCGAATAATTCAACGTTTTCAAAAAGAAGTTAACCGAGAAATTAATTATACTGTTTTATCTACTCGTGAATATAATGAAAGACGTAGTTTAGGTGATAAGTTTTTGGTAACAATTTTAAATAGTAATAAGGTTGTAGTGGTAGACGATATCAACCAGGAAGATTAGCGGGTTATTTATGAATGGGCAGTCTCTTTTTATAATTGGTGCCGCTTTACTTTGGGCGACGGATAGTCTTTTGCGTTTGCCGTTAACTCAAAATTTAACTTCGGCTGCTATTGTTTTTTGGGAGCACGGGATAGCTATTTTTATAGTTGGACCAATTATTTTTTATAATTGGTCTAAACTGAAGGAAATTAAGGCTCGGGAGTGGTTGGCTATTATTTTTATCGGTTTAGTAGCTTCGGCCTTGGCTACCTTGGCTTTTACCGCTTCTTTTAAATATTTAAATCCTTCGTCCAGTATTTTATTAATAAAGCTTCAACCGTTAGTAACTTTTTTACTAGCGGCTATTTGGCTTAAAGAAAAATTACCCAAGCATTTTTGGTATTGGGCGATTTTAGCTTTGGTTGGTGGTTATTTGGCAGCCTTCTCTTTTGCTTGGCCGGTTTGGCCAATAGGGTCTAAGCTGGCTTGGTTAGGGGCTTTATTGGCAGTTACGGCGGCTGTGAGTTGGGGGTGCGCTACAGTGGTTGGTCGTTATTTGGTTAATAATCTTGATTATCGATTAGTAACAGCCTTACGTTTTTTAATAGCTTTGCCAGCTTTGGCTATTTTATTATTTTGGCAACAAGGGTGGTTAGGTTTTTCTTTGCCCCAATCAAGCGATCTTATTAAATTAGGACTTATTTTGTTAGGTCCTGGTTTGGGTGCAATGTTTTTATATTATTTTGGCTTGCGCAAAACACCAGCTTCTTTGGCGGCTGTTTTAGAATTACTGTGGCCGGTTATTGCTGTGGTTTTAAATTGGTATTTTTTAAATCAACCTTTGTTAGCTGGGCAATTGGTTGGTGGTTTTATTTTGTTAGCAGCCATTGGTCGTTTGACAGTTTGGCCCTATTTTAGGATTAAATCCATATAATTAATTATGTATTTATTAGTGGACGCTGTTACAACCAGGGATTTATTGTTGCTTCTGGTGGATGGTCAGGGTAAGTTAATTAGTCGTCGTTTAATAAAAGAGGGTAGTTGTCGTGAAGTTTTTTTAAATAAATTGGTTGATTTTTTATCTGACCAGCAAGCGACTAATAAAATAATAGGTTTAGCTGGTGTAAATGAGGGAGGTACTTTTTCTCAAGTTCGTCAATCTTGTGTTTTACTTAATGCTTTGGCTTGGGCTTGGACTGTGCCAGTAATAACTTGGTCAGGCCAAGACAAAGTTTTTTTGGCTATTATCCAAAGAATAAAAAAGGCTGAAATAGGTTCTTTTATTCAACCTCGTTATTCAGGTCCGGGAGTGGGGTAGGTAGGTATAAGTTGTTTAATTTTGTTTTTTTAGTTTAGCTATAAAAACGTTACAGGAATAATTTCCGTAACGTTTTTGGTTTTTTAAGCTATCCGATATTTACATTTAGCTTAGTTTATGGTGTTGACAGTTGGAAATAGGTGGTGTAAAATGGGATAAGAAGGTAGAAAGGTGGATAAATGTGGGGATAAGTTGATAACTGGCCTAGAGAATTGACTTTTTGTTTATTTTTTAGTTTTTTAAGGGCTTAATCGCAAATTTATGTTTATTGGCGAATATCAACACGCGTTGGACGACAAAGGGCGGTTAGCCGTACCGGTTAAATTTAGACTTGAATTAAAGAGTGGAGCAGTTGTTACCAGAGGGTTGGACAACTGTTTATTTGTTTATACTAAATCAGCTTGGAATGTTTTGGCTAAAAAATTAGCTAATTTACCGATTAGTCAGGCTAATACTAGAGCTTTTGCCAGGTTAATGCTGGCTGGTGCCATGGATGTGGAAGTAGATAGTCAGGGTCGGGTTTTGTTGCCTGATTATTTAAGATCTTATGCCGGTTTAAAAAAAGAAATAGTAGTAGCTGGTTTATACGATAGATTGGAATTATGGGATAAGTCACGTTGGGCAATTTATAAAAAAACAACCGAAAAGTCTTCTACGGCTATTGCCGAAGCTTTGGGTGAACTAGGTGTTTAATAATTGGCTCTAGATGCCATGACTTATCAGCACGAGCCGGTTCTTTTACAAGAAGTAATAAATGGCCTGAACCCCCAGCCGGGACAAAATTTTATTGATGGCACGGTGGGGGGTGGAGGTCACGCGGCTGCCTTATTAGCTTCAACTGGCCCTAAGGGTCGTTTGCTGGCTATGGATAGGGATAAAGTCGCTTTAGCCGCCGCGGTTGTAAATTTAAAACAGTTTAACGGCCGAGTAACTTTTATTCAGGATTCTTATATTAATGTAACTGATTATGCTTTATCTAACGGCTTTAACAACTTGGCTGGAGTGCTACTCGACTTGGGCTTATCATCGGCTCAATTATCTGATACCACTAGAGGATTTTCTTTTAAAAATGATGGACCACTAGATTTACGTTTTGATGTTAGCCAAGGGCAAACAGCAGCTGACTTACTTAACAATTTAACCTTTGTTGAATTATGGAAAATTTTTGAAGTTTATGGACAATTGCCTAAGTCTAAAACTTTAGCCCGGATTATTGTGGAGCAGAGACGTTTGGCCCCCTTTCGTACGACCGAGGATTTATTATCGGCCGTAAATAAAATTAAGGGAGGTGGACGCCACTCGCTTCAACCAGCCGCTTTAGTTTGGCAGGCCTTAAGGATAGTTGTTAATAACGAGTTGGATCAGTTGAAACAGGTTTTGCCCAAAATTTTACAATTAGTATCGTTGGGTGGTCGGTTGGCTATAATTAGTTTTCATTCTGGCGAGGATAGAATAGTAAAAGATTTTTTTAAAACAGAAGCTAAAAATTGTTTATGTCCGCCAGCTTATCCGGTTTGCCGCTGCCAGCACCAAGCGCGTTTAAAAATAATTACAGTTAAGCCCTTAGAGGCAACGGCTCAGGAAATAAAAATAAATTCTCGAGCCCGTAGCGCTAAATTAAGAATCGCTCAAGTTATCTAGATATTAAAATAATAAAAAATAAAATGTTACCACATAGCCATAAAAATTTTTTTAACCAAAACAGCCGACGGCCAGAACCTCAGCGGTGGTTTGGTTTATTTTTGGCTGTAACTTTGGTGTTCTCCGGTTTAGTCTATTTAGTCTTAACTAATTCGGTGGCCACTAAGGGTTATGAAATTAAGGGTTTAGAATATAAATTGAGTACTATTAAGGAGTCTTATAAAAAATTGGAAATTAAAGGTACAGAATTACAGTCTTTAAGTGCTATTAAAGAAGGTTTGGCTCAAGCTGATTACGTTAATGTGGAAAAGATTGAATATTTAGCCACCTTGCCACCAGATATCGGTGTAGCTATTAAATAATTTAAAATGCCAGAGTCTAGCAAAGATAACGCGACAGCTTATCGGCTGGCCTTTATTAGACTGGTATTTTTTGGGTTTTTGATTGTGATAGTTTGGCGTTTGTTTCAGTTGCAAATTGTAAGTTATGGTTGGTATAGCGCTTTGGCTTCAGGACAGCATGATATCTTTTCTGAATTAATTCCCGAAAGAGGAGAAATATACGTTAAAGATTCTTTAGCAGTAAATCGGGTGTTTCCAGCGGCTGTAAATAAACCAATGAATTTTATTTTTGCTGTACCTAGAGAAATAAAAAATGTTAATGAAGCCGTGGAAAAACTAAAAGTTTTTTGGGGTGATGATACGGAGAAATTAAAAGCTATGTTGGCTAAGCCAGATGATCCTTACGAACCCTTAAAACATGCTGTCGATGACAAGCAAGCTCAAGAGGTGGCTGATTTGGCAATTGAGGGGATTCATATAGTACCTGAAGTGGTTAGGTTTTATCCCGATGGAGGGATTTTGTCGCAGATCTTGGGGTTTGTTGGTTATGTTGGTGAACGTAAAGAAGGTCAGTATGGTATTGAACAACAGTGGGAAAAAGATTTAGCCGGTTTGCAGGGAGAGCTTAAATCGGAAAGGAATGCGGCCGGTGGAATAATTTCTATTGGCCAGCGGCAATTAGTACCGGCTCAAGACGGGGCGGATTTGGTTTTAACTTTAGACAAGAATATTCAATATAAGGCTTGTAATTCTTTACAAGAGGCGGTTAAGAAACACGGGGCGGCTTCCGGCAGTGTGGTGATTATTGATCCTAAAACTGGCGCTATTAAGGCCGCTTGTAATATGCCGTCGTTTGATTCTAATAATTATGCCAAAACAACCAATTCAGCTTTATTTAGTAACCCGATAGTTTCGGAAGCTTACGAGCCGGGATCGATTTTTAAACCATTTACCATGGCAGCGGCTTTAGATGCCGGTAAGGTTAAACCAACCACGACTTATGTGGATACTGGAGAGGTGGCTGTGTCTGGTCATGTTATAAGAAATTCGGATTTAAAAGCCAATGGGGTTCAAACAATGACTAATGTTTTAGAAAAATCTTTGAATACGGGAGTAATATTTGCTATGCGTCAAACTGGTCGACAAGTATTTGCCGATTATGTTAAAAGATTTGGCTTTGGCCAAAATACCGGAGTGGAATTACCTCATGAAAAACCGGGTAATATAAATTCTCTTAAAGATCCCAATGACATTTATCCAGTTACAGCTTCTTTTGGACAAGGTATAACAGCCACACCTTTGCAATTAGTAACCGCTTATGGGGCATTGGCTAATGGTGGGCGTTTAATGAAACCTTATATAACCGAAGAAATACGGTATGCTAATGGTAAAATAGAACAAACTAAAACTCATTCAGTTCGTCAGGTAATTTCTCCGCAGTCAGCTGCAATGGTTTCGGCTATGTTGGTTAATGTGGTGGAAAAAGGGCATGGTAAAAGGGCTGGTGTGCCCGGTTATTATGTGGCTGGTAAAACCGGTACAGCCCAAGTGCCACTGCCCGGTGGCCAAGGCTATGATCCTAAAAAAACCATTGGTAGTTTTGTTGGTTTTGCACCAATAGATAATCCTAGATTTGTTATGGCGGTTAAAATTAGCGAACCGAAAGATGTGGTGTTTGCTGAAAGTTCGGCCGCTCCGTTGTTTGGAGAGCTGGCTAAGTTTCTGTTAGAGTATTATCAGGTGCCACCAGAGAGATAAATTTATGAAAAAGATATTAAGATTTATTTTAAAGATTTTAGCCAAACTGACTTTATACCGTTATCGTCCGGTGATTATTGGTATAACCGGTTCGGTTGGTAAGACCAGCGTTAAACAGGCAGTGGCCGATTTAATATCAACGAGTGGTCGCACTGTTTGGCACAGCCAAAAAAATTTAAATAATGAAATAGGCTTGCCTTTAACTGTTTTATTGGCTAAGGATTCGGCTTATCGAAATTTAGGTTTGTGGTTGGTTATTTTTACCAAGTCGCTTGGCCGGTTAATTAAAAAGGATCTTTATTATCCGGAATTTTTAGTGTTGGAGTATGGCGTGGATCATCCCGGGGATATGGATTATCTTTTAACAATTGTTCGGCCCCAGGTGGCGGTGTTAACAGCTGTGTCAGCCAGTCATTTGGAGTTTATGGGTAGTTTGGCAAAGATTTTGGAAGAAAAAAGTAAATTGTTAAAAGCTTTACCGCTTGATGGTACGGCCATTATAAATGGTGAGGATGAAAAAGTATTGTCTTTAAAAACTGTTTTAAAGTCGCGGGTTTTAACTTATGGTCAAGCCGCTGGTTTTGATATTTATACGGAGTCAGCGGCTGTAACCATGAAACCGTCTTTGGGTATGAGTTTTAAATTAGCTTTACAAGGTAATAATTTACCGATTACTGTTTTGGGTACGGTGGGTAGTCCGGTGATTTTGACTGCTTTGGCGGCGGCGGCTGTTGGTCAAGCCTTGGGTTTTACTAATTTACAAATATTGGAAGGTTTAGAGAAGTTAACCTTGCCAGCGGGTCGGTTGCGTTTATTGCCCGGTATTAAAGAAACAATTTTATTGGATGATACTTACAATTCTTCACCTCGGGCCGCCGCCGCGGCTTTGCAAGCTTTAGTCAGATTGCCTTTACCTAAGGTAGGCGGACGGCGTTGGGCAGTTTTGGGTGATATGCTGGAGTTGGGTTCACAAAGTGAGAAATTACATTCAGAAGTTGGGCAAACAGTTGCTAACTTGGCCATAGATTTTTTGTTAACAGTCGGCAATGAATCAAGAGTCATTGGCCACGGCGCTTTGGCTAAGGGAATGGATCAAGATAGAATTTGGCATTTTGCTAATGTTCAAGAAGCTGGTTTGTTTATTCAAGATAGATTAAATCAAGGGGATGTGGTTTTAATAAAGGGTTCTCAGGGTGTGCGCTGCGAAAAAATAACCAAAGAATTAATGGCCGAACCCCTAAAAGCCGGGGAATTATTAGTTAGGCAATATGGACCTTGGCTTAATAGTTAATAGATAAACAGTTTATAAATAGTAACGTTTATTTTATAGTTTTAAAATAATTTAAAGTATTAGCTTTGTTTTGGCTTGACTTGGGTTATTTTCTAATTTACTGTTATTTAGCTATCAAACTTTGGTTATAGGTTATTTTGGTCCCATCGTCTAGTCCGGTCCAGGACGTCTCCCTCTCACGGAGAAAACTGGGGTTCGAATCCCCATGGGACTACCATTTTTAACACTCTACCTGTTTAAGGTGGAGTTTTTTTGTAAGCTTTTTTATAAAATAAAACGGATTTACTTTTGTAAAAGGTTTAAAAGTAAATCCGAGGTAATTTTATTATTGCCATTGCTTATGGCAGGCTACTATAAAATCAACAGCTTGATTATGGGTTATCTTTTGTTCAGCCGCTGAAGGATTAGTGGACATTTTGATGGGTTGACCAAAGGCAATATGAATTTTCTTATTAGGATTAATCTTACCAAAATCTTTTAGCCTTTTTCCATTAGCCCAAAAGTCTGTTTTAAGAGCAATAGGAATTATGGGTACATTGTTAGCGGTAGCTATTTTAACAGCTATAGAATTAAATTGACTGGGAATTATTTTGTCACGACGCGTATGTTGGGGAAAAATTATTATTGAGATGCCTTGTTTTAACTTTTTTGAACAATCAGCCATCATGGTTTGTAAATCTTCTCTAGGGTTTAGTCTATTTAAAGCTACTGGATTAGTAGCCTTCATAATATGGCCGAAAATAGGATAGGTTAGAAGTTCTTTTTTTACAACAAAGGTAATATTTTTAAAACTTAACAAAATAACCGGCAAACAGAAATTTTCTAAAGTACTCATATGGTTAGCCATAAACACCACTGGACGGTTAAAAGTTTTACTAATATTTTGTAGTCCGTTTATATAAAACTGGCCACCAACTGCTTCAGCCGCTTCAATCATTTTTAAGGAAGTTTCAGCCCAAGTACTTTCATTAAATTTTCTTTTTTTAGCCAGCCAAGCACCTTGAAGAATAGCGACAAAAACTCGTAAATAAAAAAAGAAATTCGGGAAGATAGATTTATCTTTTATTTTGGATTGGTAAGATAAATCATAGCGCAGAGCTGTGCGAAAATTATAATAGTTTTTCATTGTTAAGTTCCTATTGTTTGTTTTTAAGTCTATCTAAACAGATAGATTAGAAACTGTCAATTGTTTAAACTTAAGGTAGGTATGATATAATATTTTTATTATGCCTTGGTATTTTTTTGCTATTATGGCCGCTTTGTTAGGCGGCTTGGCCACCATCACCCAAAAAAATGTTTTGCGAAAAGAGCACGCTATGTCTTATGCGGCTACTTTGGGTTTGGCTAATTTATTGTTGTGCCTGCCTTTGATTTTTTTTGTTGATTGGCGGGGTATTGATTTAAAGGTTTTTATATATTTATTATTAATTTCTTTTGTGGCCGCCGCAGCTTTTTTGTTGGTAGCTAAAGGGGTTAGGCATATGGAAATTAGTGCCTCTTCTCCTTTATTTATTATAGGTCCAGCCATTACGGCGCTTTTAGCTTATCTTATACTGGGCGAGTCTTTTAGTCGTTGGCAAACTTTAGGTTTAGGTTTTTTAATCCTTGGGCTTTATATATTGGAAAGTCATAAGTCCGCCGGTTGGTTGGAACCTTTTAAAATTATTCGAGGTAATAAATATATTCATTATATTTTTTTGGCTTTAGTGCTTTATGGTATTACCGGTATCGTTGATAGAGTAGTTTTGGGTTATTATCAGTTGGATACCCTAACTTATATTTTTTTAATTCATTTATTTTTGGGAATAAATTTATTGGCCATGATTTTTATTTGGCACGATGGTTTTAATGATTTAAAAATAGGTTTTAAACAAGCCGGTTGGTGGATTGTTTTGGTGTCTTTTTTAACTATTAGCTATCGTTGGTTTCAGGCCGAAGCCATCTCTATGGCTTATGTTGGTTTGGTTATAGCCATTAAAAGAACAGAATCGTTGTTTTCTACTTTAGTTGGCGGTGAAATTTGGCAGGAAAAAAATTTGTTTCATAAATTAATGGCCGCTGGTGTTATGATTTTAGGAACTGTTTTGATAGTTTTAGGTTAATTAAAAACTACCGGACTTATAAATCCGGTAGTTTGTAGTTGGTAAGGATTAAGTATTTTTAGGTGTAACTTAATTAGTCAGTTGTTTTGGTTGGGGCAATTATTTTTTTTATAGTATCTATTAAACCCTGGTAATTAAAATGGGCATAGAGTTGTTCGGGCCAAGTCGGGTCGCTTAGGTTTATTAAAGGGTCCACACCTTTGCCTTCAATGGGTTGGCCGTCGTCGCGCAAGGTTAAACTGTGTACCATAAATATAGAATAAGCTTCATTAGGGTCGATTATAGTATTAAGTGGAAAAGTGTTTTCTACTGTGCCCCAACCTTTAGTCGGACTGCCCAAAACAACACCGACATTGTATTTTTTAAGACTAGCGGCAATAACTTCAGCCGAGGATTGGGTAGCGCCATCTGTTAAAATAACTACTTTTTTATACTTTACTAAACTGTTTAGCCAGCCGGTTTTGGTTTTAAAGGGTTGGGGTTCGCCTTGGTGGTAAAATTCATAAGCGTAGGTATTTTCACCCACAAAAAAGCCTAAAAAGTAGGGCAGGATATCAATAGCGCCACCAATATTACTACGTAAGTCCAAAATAAGGTTATTTAGGTTTTTGTTGTTACTAACGCTGTTGGCGACTTTTTGAAATTCATCAAAAGTTGTGGGGGAAATACGTTTTATTTGGATGTAGTAAATATCTGGTTCAAATATTTTTCCCAGAACAGTTGGTTCTATGCCGGTAGAATCATAAATTTGGCGGCTAGCTTTATCGCCTAAAGCCTCATAAGCTCGTTTGACTTGGGCCAGTTTTTGTTGGCCTTCAGGAGAGGTGTCTTTAGTTAGTTCAGCCGCTTTGGTTTGGAAAGTATCGGTTATTTGTTGTTGGGAAGCGTTTTTATCTAAATCTAAATTTTCATAAAGATCGGCTGTACGATCAATGTTACTAACGGTTTCTCTAAGCTCTTTTTCCTTGGTAATTGTAAAAAGTCGGCTACGGTTAAATGGTTTAAGATTAGCTAGTACCATGTCGCCTAAGTTTACAGCCAATTCTTTTTGTTCTTGGTCGTTTAAATTGCTTAGAATTCTATCAGCTAGATTTTTAACTCCCTCTTTATCCAATGAATTCATGCTTTGTGGTCGGTTGGTAATTTTTTCCGCTCCCAGTTTGTATAAACCAGCCAGTTGATCGTCGGGTATTTTTTCCCAATAGTTTTGTTTAATTTTATCGTAGATTTCTAGTAGGAAAGCAGTTTTGGGATTTAGTTGTTCGGTTGTTGGCGGGCCCTTTTTTTGTGAATACCAATAACCACCTAAGCCGCCACTAGCAAAGATAACCAAAATAATAGCAATGTAAAAGGTATTTTTATATCTTTTTTTATTGTTTTTAAAATGATTGTTAATTTGTTGGGTTAGGGTGCCACTGGGTGGGTTAAGTAGCTGATTTGATTCGGAGCTTTGGGACAAATTGGGTATAAGATTGGACATAATAGATTTATTATAGCAGAAGATTTTTATCTTAGGCTAGGTTTACTGTCCGTCCTGGGGTAATTTTGCTATATTTATAAAGGGTAAGCCGTTAATATTTTAATTAGATGAATAAATTTTTTTGTTTTATAAAATCTAAGCCCGTTTGTGGACGTGGATTTGGTCAGAGCCTTATTTTGTTGACTTTTTGTTTATTGGCTTTGTTTTGGTATTTTAGGCTGGGGCCAGCGAAGCGGGCCTTACCTCAGAATAATCAGATTAATCAGGCCGAAGAATTAACAGTTTTTTATAAAAGTTTGGCTCATAATTTTGTTTTAAATTTGCCCACTAGTTGGGCGGGTAATTACGAGGTCGTTAAAAGCGTCTTGGCTGATAAGGTGGATATAGTTTTTTATCAGGCTGGTCAAAAGAAATTTGCGATTTTAGTTTATCCGTTGGATGGTTGGCTTAAGAATAGCCTGTCTGACAAAGAGTTTGTTTTGACTTGGACCAAGGATAAAGTGTTTATTTGGCAGTCTGATATAGCTGACGATTTATTTGCTAGAATAGCCAGGACTTTTAAAGTGGATTATTCTAAAGAGGACCATTCAGTATCTTATGATGTTTATTTTAGCCAGCCAGTAGAAAAAGATTTTGATTGTTCGTTAGTTGAGCCGGTTAAACGTTTAGTGCAAAAAAATTCTCGAATTGAAGAGCAGGCTTTGAATCAATTGTTATTAGGCCCAACGGTTGAGGAAAAAAAGCAAGGCTACAACTCTTGGTTCAGTCAACAGACAGCTAATAAAATAATTAGCATGTCTTTTAAAAAGGGTCGAGTTTATGTTAATTTACGGGATTTAAGAACAATAATTCCTGGCGCTAGTAGTAGTTGCGGTTCAGCTCAGTTTTTAGGACAACTAGAAAATACTCTTAAACAATTTCCTACAGTTAAACAGGTATTTTTTGCTTTTGATGGTTCGCCGGAAAATTTTTATAATTGGTTACAATTAGATTGTAACAATGAAGATAAGTTGTGCGATCCACAATTGTTTAATAATTAATTATTAAGTTTGGTTGGCTTGTGCAGCCGGCCCCATTAAGATGGGGTTAAAATAAATTTTTATGGATTTACCGCAAACAAAAACCCATAGTCGTTTGGTTAGAGAGTTTTATTTTTGGTCAGGTTTGGTGGCCACTTTGGCTTATCGGATAATTATTGTGTTGAATAATTATAGTGCTCTGTGGGTAAAAATATCCTGGTACATTGGTACAGTTGGTTTTATTTTATATTTTATTCATCGTTATCAAATAAGTCAGCACCGGGTCGCTTTGATAAAGAATTACGATTTAGCTAATAGGATTTCAGCTGTAACAGCTTTAAGCAATGAAGAAAAATCCACTTTGCATTATATTTTGTATAGCTTACAGTCTAGTAAAGAAAAATTGAATTATATTTTTATTTTTTTTACTTCGGCTGTCGCTTTGTTAATAGGTTTATATTTTGATTTTTTAGCTTAGCTTAATTTATTCGGTTATGGCTGATAAAAGCAGAACTTGGCGCCAGTGGTGGAATAAAATTGGCCCGGGTATTATTACCGGCGCTTCTGATGACGACCCTTCTGGTATATTAACCTATCTTCAAGTAGGTGTTGTTATGGGTGTGCGGGGATTATGGTTGGCTTTATTAACCCTGCCTTTAATGTCGGCTGTTCAAGAAATGTGCGCTCGATTAGGCTTAATAACTGGTCAAGGCCTTTTGTCTTTAATAAAGAGGAGATACAATCCTTGGTTAGTTAAAGTAGTGGCTGTGGTGGCCGTGGCTGTGATTGTTTTTAATATTGGTGCTGATTTATTAGCCATTGGCGTAGTAGTGGAAAGATTAGTCGGTTGGCCAAGGGAATTGTGGATAATTTTAACTTCGGCAGTTATTATAATATTTACTTTAAAGTTTTCTTATCGGCAGCTGGCTAATTTTTTAAAGTGGCTTACCTTATCTTTATTTTTTTATGTGGCTGTGGCCTTATCCATTCATTTAAATTGGTCGGAGTTATTTCTGCACACCATTAGACCTCAATTAAATTTTAATATTACCGAAATAATGCTCATCGCGGCTGTTTTTGGCACGACTATTTCTCCTTATTTATTTTTTTGGCAAGCTAGTGAGGAAGTGGAAGAAAGGGAAGAATCGATTATTAAACGTTCTTTAAAAAGGTTCACAGTTACCAAACAGGGATTAAAAAATTTAAGACAGGATACGATTTTGGGCATGAGCCTGTCTAATTTGATTATGTGGTTTATTATAGCTAGCGCCGCTACTTTAGCTAGTCGTTATAATTTAAATTCCTTAGAAACTTTTGACCAGGCGGCTTTGGTTTTAGAGCCGTTGTTGGGCCAGCAGGCTTATTTAGCTTTTGCTACCGGTATTGTCGGTACTGGACTCTTGGCTATTCCAGTTTTGGCTGGTAGTGTTGGATATATTTTATCTGAAACATTTGGTTGGCAAGAAGGTATGGCTAAACCCTTTCATCAGGCCAGGGGATTTCATTTAGCTATTGCCCTGGCTGTCTTGCTGGGTTTATTTTTAGCAGTTCTTAAGTTTGACCCGATAAAAATGTTAATTTATACGGCTTTTGCTTACGCCATGATTACACCGCCTTTGATTTGGTTTATTTTGCGTTTATCTAGTGACCGAGTTTTAACCAAAGGGCATGTTAATGGTTGGTTGGTAAAAGTTTTGGGTTACTTGGCTTTATTTGTCAGTTTGGCTATAGTTTTGTTTTATCTTTATTTATAGAATAAAGCTGATTAATATGATAGAATATAAACTATGAATCAGTTAAAAAAAGCTAGTTTTTACAATAATTTATTCATTCTACCCTTTGATCATTACTCAGCCTTTACGGAATTAGTAGTTGCTCCGGGGGCTGTGGTGGAGGAAAAAGATATACCAAAAATAGCTGAGTTAAAGATGTTAATTTATCAGGGTTTTTTGCGTTCTTGGCAATTAGGTGTTCCCCAAACCAGTTCAGCTATTATAGTTGATGAATTGTTTGGTCAGCCTATTTTACAGGCTGCTCAGCGCGACGGTGTGGCTGTTTGTTTGGGAGTCGAAGAACATAATACTAAAGAGTTTGGTTTTGTTTATGGTGCCGCTTGGCCAGAAAAAATTAATCAGTTAAAACCAGCTATTGTTAAGGCTTTAATAAAATATAACCCTTCGGATGATTTAGAGTTAAATAAGCGCCAAGCTTTGAAACTTAAATTATTGTCGGATTTTTGTCAGACTAACGGTTATATTTTTATGCTGGAGCCTTTAGTGCCTCCGACAGAATTTCAGCTAAGGGAGGTTAAAGGCGATAAAGAAAGGTATGATGAAGATGTTAGGCCACTTTTGGCTGTAAAAATGCTAGCAGAATTATATCAAGCCGGGGTTAAACCGGATATTTGGAAGCTGGAAGGTTGCAGTCGTTTGGATTATTGTCAAAATATTTTACAAACCGCTCGTCGTTTGGGCGGTCAGAATGTTAATATTATAATGTTGGGTAGAAATCAACCGTTGTTAAAGGTGGAAAATCAATTAAAAGCGGCTGCTCAGGCTGGCTGGTTTGGTTTTGCCGTTGGTCGGACAGTTTTTCAAGAACCTCTTCAACAATATGTTAAAGATAATAATTCGGCGGCAGCTATTCAGGTTATAGCGGCTAATTTTTATCATCTTTATAAATTTTTTAAAGATCAATCAGTCAGTTAATCTTATAAAATTATATGATGGAACAAGCTATTCGGGATTTTCCCAAACAATTTTCTTTTCAACCAAAAATTCAAGGCGGGCAAATTGATTTAAAACAATTTTTTAATTATTTGGTTTGTGGTATGGGGGGTTCGCATTTAGCAGCGGATGTTTTAAAAAGAATTAAGCCGCAACTTAATTTAATAATTCATTCCGACTATGGGTTGCCGGAATTTATAACGGTTGAACCAAGTGGAACTTTGGTTATTATAAGTTCTTATTCTGGAAACACCGAGGAGGCTTTGGACAGTTTAAATCAGGCTTTAGATAGAGGATTAAATTGTTTGGTAATTAGTGTTGGTGGCCAGCTTTTGCAAATAGCTAAAGAAAAAAACTTACCTTATATCCAATTGCCCGATACCGGAATTCAACCACGATCAGCTTTGGGTTTTAGTTTAATAGCTATGTTAAAAGCCACTAATCAGGAAGATATTTTAAGCACTATTAGTCAATTAGCTAGTACTCTTAATCCGTCGGTTTGGGAAAGTCAGGGAGAAATTTTAGCTGAGGAGCTTAAGGGCCATATTCCTGTTGTTTATGCTTCGTCTAAGAACTATGCTTTGGCGTATAATTGGAAAATAAAATTGAATGAAACAGGCAAGGTGCCGGCTTTTTATAATTTATTGCCCGAACTCAATCATAACGAAATGACTGGTTATGATTATACAGATCTTAGTCGTTCTTTGTCAGATAAATTATTTTTTATAATTTTAGTTGACCAAGCGGATAATCTTAAAATACAAAAAAGAATTTCTGTTTTAACTCAAATATTAGAAGATCGGGATTTGCCGGTGACTACTATAAAATTAACAGGTCAAAACGATTTAGAAAAAATTTTTAATTCTTTGATTTTAGCTGATTGGCTAGCTTACTATACGGCGCTTATTTACGAAGCCGAACCTACAGCCGTACCTTTGGTAGAAGAATTTAAAGCAAAATTGGTTAATTAAAATTGTGAAAAAAATAAGAACCTATAGAACCAGATTTAAGAAAGATATAGTGGCTGAATGGTTGTTACCAGTTAAACAATCTAATAAAGTACTAATATTGTGCGATGGCTTGCCAGTAGTTCCTGGCAAGAATGATTTGTTGGATTTTTTTTCCAAGCAGGGTTATTGGGTTTTTTATCCTCGGTATCGGGGTAGTTGGGAAAGCGGCGGAAGTTTATTAGCTAGGTCGCCCCATTTAGATATCATTGATGTTATTGACGGTTTGTTTAAAAAAATTGAGAATTTACATACTGGCCAAAAATATATTATTAAGAAACCTAAAATTTTTTTATTAGGTAGTAGTTTTGGTGGTTCGGCGGTTATTTTAACTAGTCAAGATAAACGGGTTACTGCTGGTGTGGCTTTTTCTCCAGTGGTAGATTGGCAAGCGCCTAGTCAAGAAGAGCCGTTGGAAAAACAATATGATTTTCTTAAAGCAGTTTATGGTATGGGTTACCGTTTAAAAAAATCTAATTGGGATAAATTAATTAGAGGTAATTTTTATAATCCTATAAAGCAAGTATCTTTAATTGATGGTAGAAAGTTGATGATTATACACAGTCAGGACGATAAGGTGGTTAGATTTAAGGATGTTAAAAAGTTTGTCAAACAGATTGGTGCCAATTTTTATCCTTTAAAAAGAGGTGGGCATTTATCTGCTCGTTTGATTATTCAGCCGGTTTGGTTTAAAAAAATTAAAAAGTTTTTTAAAGTATGAGGGGTTTAAAAATTTTAAAAAAATCCAATAAAAGTCGAGCTCGTTTAGGCCGACTTATGACCGAGCATGGTGAAGTTCTGACGCCCAGTTTAGTACCAGTAGCTACCCAGGCGACTATCAAGACTTTAAACAGTCAACAAGTGGTGGATACGGGTACGCAGATTCTTATTGCTAATACCTATCATTTGCATTTGCGGCCCGGTGAAGCTGTTATAAAAAAACAGGGTGGTTTGCATAAATTTATGAATTGGGCCGGGCCAGTGATGACTGATTCGGGTGGTTTTCAGGTTTTTAGTTTGGGTTTTGGTCGGGAACTTAAAATTAATAAGGTGGTTAAGCAAAAAACTAAAGCCGTTGTAAAATCAGGTCAGCAACCGAATAATTTAAAAATTACCGAACAAGGGGTGGAATTTAGATCGCACATTGACGGTCGAAAGATTTTTATTGGGCCTACGGAATCAATGAAAATACAAAAACAATTAGGCGCTGATATTGTATTTAATTTTGACGAGTGTCCACCGCCTTTGGCGGATTATAATTATACCAAGGAAGCTATGGCGCGAACGCATCGTTGGGCCAAGGTTTGTTTAAAAACCAAAAATAATCAGCAGTTATTATATGGCATAGTTCAAGGCGGGGCTTACACTAAACTACGTTCCACTAGCGCCAAGTTTATGTCCAAGTTACCTTTTGACGGTTTTGGTATTGGTGGTGAATTTGGTAGCCATAAAACTAATATGGCTAAAACGTTAGATTTAGTAATCAAAGAATTACCCGACAGTAAACCGCGACATCTTTTAGGTATTGGCCATTTGGCTGATATACCCATACTTATTAAAGCCGGTGTAGATACTTTTGATTGTATTACACCTACTCATTATGCTAGGCATGGCACGGCTTTTACTACTCAAGGCCCAAAGGATTTATTTAAAAAAATTTATCAGACTGACAAAAAACCTTTAGATTCTAAATGCGGTTGTTTTGTTTGTCGTGACTATCAGCGTTCTTACATACATCATTTATTACGGGCTCGGGAAATAACCGCTTTGTCTTTACTGACTTTTCATAATTTGTATTTTTTTAATGCTGTGGTGGCCGGTTGGCGTAAAATGATTAAATCGGGAAAATTGTGAAGCAGTCTTTTAAGCAACTTCTTAAATCTTATTATTACCAATTACCTAAAAATTTGGTGGCTTTGCGTCCGGTTAGTCCTAGAGACGGCGCTCGTTTATTAGTATTTGATAAGCAATCAAGCAAAATTAATTTTGATTATTTTTTTAATTTAGGTAAGTATTTACCACCCAATTCTTTGCTGATTTTTAACGACACTAAAGTTTTACCGGCCCGTTTAGAATTATTTAAACCGACTGGTGGTAAGGTTAATGTTCTTTATTTAAATACGGTGGTTGGTTTGGTTGAAGTTATGTCCGATAGACGGCTGTTGGTTGGCCAAAAATTACGTTTAACTAAGCGACTTTATTTTGAAGTTGTTAGGCAAAGTGGTGGTAGTTATTTTTTAAAACCACCTGGTCAGGCCAAAGAATTTTATCGCTTATTACAGCGTTATGGCTTAACGCCTTTGCCGCCTTATTTAAAAACTAGCGGGCTTAAAGAATCAGACAGGCGGCGTTTATATCAAACAGTTTTTGCTAAAGATTTTGGTTCAATAGCCGCTCCGACAGCTTCGCTTCATTTTACCAAACGTTTATTTAATAATTTAAAAAAACAAGGTCATCAAGTTTGTTTTGTTACTTTGCATGTTAATTTAGGTACTTTTGCCTCCTTGAAGGAGGGGCAGGTTAGAAAAAATAAGTTGCATAATGAATTTTGGCAAGTTCCTGCCAAAACGATTAAAGCTGTGGCTGTGGCTAAAAAGCGGGGAGATAAGGTTGTGGCCATAGGTACGACAGTGGTACGGACTTTGGAATCGGCTTTTAATCAGCAAGCTGACTGTTTGAATAAGCAAGGTTCAACCCAACTTTTTATTAGTCCGGGGTATAGATTTCATATTGTTGATTGTTTAATTACTAATTTTCATGTGCCATCTTCCAGCTTAATGATGTTAGTGGCAGCTTTAATAGGTCGTAAAAGACTTTTAAGTATTTATCAAAAAGCTATTAAGAAAAAAATGCGTTTTTTTTCTTTTGGAGACGGTATGTTTATTAGGTAACAGGTTGACTTATTTATAAAAGTATGCTATTATTAATAAGTATGAATTTTCATACTTATCTGTATAATCAGTTTTTATAAACTTATGAAAACATTTACAAAATCAAAGAATTTATCTATTAAAAATACTAATAAGAAAATAAAAAATTTAACTAAGTCCAAGGCGGTTGGTGATTTAAAAAGTTTGTTGCCTGGTAATTTTGAATTTTTTAATACTGTAACAGTCGGTCAAAGAGGCCAAATTGTTATACCAGCTGATATTAGGAAGGCTATGGATATAAAAGTTGGTCAAAAATTGATGATTTTTGTAAAAATGCGTAAAGTAGCGGCTATTTTTAAAATGGACGACCTGGAGGATATGCTGGTAGAATTTACCCGGCATTTATCCTCTTTTACTAATAAAAAAAATAAATTTTAATTTAAATATACTATGTGGAAAATATTAAAGCTCAAAAAAGTTTGGATTCCTGTTTTGTTGGTGTTAATAATAGTTGGTTTGGTGTTTTATAGTCGTAATCAACAAGCCAAGCCCAAATATACTACGGAAACAGTTAAGCAACAAGATTTAAAACAGACTGTTTCGGTGACCGGTACAGTTAAAGCCGCCGAACAAGTGAATTTGAATTTTAAAGCACCTGGACGATTAACTTCTTTAATGGTTAAGGTGGGCGATAAGGTTAAAGCCAATACCGTAATAGCTCGTTTGGACAGTAAGGATGCAGCAGCTTCGGTATTAACAGCTCAAGCTAATTTAAAATCAGCCGAGGCTAATTTAGCCAAATTAAAGGCTGGTGCTCAAGATGAGGATGTGGCGGTTAGTCAGGCTGGGGTGTCAGCGGCCGAAACCACTTTAAATAATGCTAAGCAATCTTTAATAAATATTAAAGCCAGTCAAGATCGGGCAGTGGCTAATGCTTTAGCTCAGTTGGTTGGTTTAACACCACAAGCTATACCAGCTAGAACCAATATCTCCACAGGTAGCTTTACTTTAAGTGGTACTTATCAGGGAACTAATTTTGGTACTTACACTATTAGGTTTGATAATCGTTCTAATTTGGCCTATTCGGTGTATGGTTTGGAAAATGATTATCAAGAAGGTAGTTATACTACTTCAACACCAATTGGTGTATTAGGTTTGCGTTTGCAGTTTTCATCTACTGGTGTTTTGGCAACTGGTGATACTTGGACCATAGATATACCAAATACTTCAGCTGCTTCTTATACTACTTATAAGGCGGCTTATGAAGCGGCTTTGGTTAATAAACTGCAGCAAATAGATACGGCTGAGGCAGTGATTAAAACCGCTGAACAAGTTTTAGTTCAAGCTAAAGCTAATTTTAATTTTAAAACAGCGCCACCTAGGAGTTATGATATATTAAATGTTGAAGCACAGGTGGCAGCTGCTCGGGCTACTTTGGTTCAAGCGCAAAATAATTTAAGTGATCGTTATCTTACGACGCCGGTTAATGGCACCATTACTAGAGTCAATTATGAAATAGGGGAAACAACTTCTTTGTCTTCGGCTGTGGCGGTTTTATTAACCGATAGCCAAACAGAAATTAAAGTTCAGGTTCCTGAATCAGATATTGCTAAATTAAAAATCGGTCAACCAGTTGATATTACTTTAGACGCTTTTGGTAGCAGTGAGCATTTTAGTAGCCATATTGCTTTTATTGATCCAGCGGCTACGGTCATACAAGACGTTGTTTATTATGAAGTTACAGTAACTTTTGATGATGCTCAAGATGATAGAATTAAACCTGGCATGACGGCAAATCTAGATATAATGTCGGCGGAGGTTAAAGATGTTTTGGTGGTGCCTTTGCGGGCTGTTAGGTATGATAGTGGTCAAGTTTATGTAGAAGTTTTACTTAATAATGAGTTGGTAAGAAAAAATGTAGTTATAGGTTTAAAGGGTGATGATGGTTTAGTGGAAATTAAAGAAGGTTTAAAGGATGGGGAGGCAATTATAACTTTTAAATCTAACGGTTCTAAATAACATGTCTGATTTAATTACAGTTAAAGACTTAAAAAAAATTTACGAAAATGAGGGTGTGGCCACACCGGTTTTGCATGGAGTCTCTTTTACTTTGCAGGCCGGGGAGTTTGTTTCTATTATGGGCCCTTCTGGTTCAGGTAAATCAACCTTAATGCATATCTTAGGTTTTTTGGATCGCTTAACTAGTGGACAATATTGGTTTGAAGGTAAGGAAGTGGATACCTTAAGCGAAGATGAATTGGCTTTTATGCGTTCTACTAAAGTAGGTTTTGTTTTTCAGCAATTTAATCTTTTATCTAAAACTTCGGTTTTGCAAAATGTCAGGTTACCCCTGCTTTATGTGACTATGCCAGAATCCAAAAAAGATGAACTAGTCAAACAAGCCATTGAGGCGGTTGGTTTAACGCATCGTTTGGATTATTTATCCAATCAATTATCAGGTGGCGAAAAGCAGCGGGTGGCTATTGCTCGAGCTTTGGTTAACGACCCTTCAGTTATTTTTGCCGATGAGCCAACAGGTAATTTAGATTCTAAATCAGGTCTTCAGATAATGAAAATTCTGGATGATCTGAATCAGCGAGGTAAAACTATTATTCTAGTTACTCATGAAAAAAATACAGCTGATTATGCTCGTAGGATTTTACGGATTAAAGATGGTTTAATTGAGTCAGACGAGGTTGTGCCAGAACAAGTTAGACAATCAGCTATCAACGGTCAGCTTAAATAGCTTTAATTATTGCTAATGGAAGCACGTAATACTTTAAAACTTACTTTAGCTAATTTATTGGGCAATCCGTTGCGCTCTTTTTTAACCATGCTTGGACTTATTATTGGTATAGGTTCAGTAGTGCTTATTATATCGGTTGGCGCTGGTGCTCAGGTTTTAATTTTATCTCAAGTTAACCGAGTGGGTAGCGATTTAATAGCGGTGTTACCCGGGGCTTCCGATGCCAGCGGTCCGCCAGCTTCGGTTTTTGGCATTCAGGTTAAAACTTTAATTAATGACGATATTAAAGCTTTGGAAAACAATGCTCAATCTTTACATTTACAAGCCATCTCCGGTTATGCCAGCGGTTTGGGTAAAATGACTTATGAGAATAGAGTGATTGAGGGCGGAACTTACATGGGTGTTTCACCATCTTTTCCTCAAGTAGAAAATATTACTTTAGTGGCTGGTCGTTTTTTTACACCGGAAGAAGATGGTGGTTTGGCCCGGGTGGCTATTTTAGGTAGTGGCATAGTGGAGGAGTTATTCCAAGGTGATGATCCCATAGGTAAAACTATTAAGATTAAAAAAGAGTCCTTTAAAGTTATTGGTTATTTAGAAAAAAGAGGTTCAGCTGGTTTTAGTAACCAAGATGATCAAGTAATTATACCTTTGCAAACAGCTCAAAAAATAATGTTGGGTTGGCGTCATTTGTCTTTAATCAGGGCTAAGTTAGGTGATCCTGTTTATTTAGATTCGGCAATGGCTGGCGTAAAACAAGTTTTAAACGCTCAGCATAAAATAGATACAGCTGATGAGGAAGATTTTTCCGTTCGATCTATGGCTCAGGCAGTGGACATGCTTAAAAGTATTACCGATGCTTTTCGTTATTTTTTGGCAGCCATTGCTGCCATTTCGTTATTAGTTGGTGGTATTGGTATGATGAATATAATGTTGGTGGCCATTACCGAACGAATCAAGGAGATTGGTTTAAGGAAGGCGGTTGGCGCTACCAATTCTAGTATTCAAAATCAATTTTTGTTGGAAACTATAATTATTACTTTAATCGGTTCAACTTTGGGTATTTTGGGCGGAGCTATCTTATCTGGTTTGATCACAGTAGTGGTTAAAGCTCTTAATTATGATTGGGCGTTTATTGTGTCACCACTATCTGTCATAGTTGCTTTGTTGGTGGGTTTATCAATTGGTTTGGCTTTTGGTTATTATCCTGCCAGGCGAGCTGCTAAGTTAGATCCCATAACAGCTTTACGTTACGAATAAATGAAATTTAAAGAGTACATATCATTAGCTATATTTTCTTTTAGCCGTCAGTTAACGCGTACGATGTTGACTGGTTTGGGTATAGTTATTAGCATTGCGGCGGTTATTGTGGTTATTTCGGCGGCTCAAGGTGTTAAGGGTTTTATTATTGGTCAGTTTGAAACTTATGGTACCAATATTTTGAATGTGGAAGTTAAAGTTCCGGAAACAGCTAAAAATTCTTCCGAAGGGGCTAATGCCCAAGCTTTTGGCACTGTTATTAAAACTTTAACCCTGGATGACATGAAAGCTTTACGTAAGTTGCCTAATATAAAAAATAATTATGCCGGTCAAATGGGTCAGGCTGTGGCTAATTCTGGTTCAGCCAAAAAAACTATAACTTTATTTGGTGTGTCACCGACATTTTTAGAAATTGACACCAGTAAAGTTGCTCAGGGACGATTTTTTAGTCCAGAAGAAGATGATTCATTGGCTAAAGTAGCGGTTTTAGGTTTTAATGTGGCTAGTGAATTATTTGGTGATAGTAATCCTATTGGTCAAGATATAAAAATAAAGCAGAAAAATTTTGAAGTTATCGGAGTGTTTGAATCTAAAGGAGCTGTGATGTTTGTTAATTATGATGATTTTGTATATTTACCAATACGTACTTTGCAAAAACAAATTTTGGGTATAGATCATGTGTCTTATATTTTGAATCAATATCAAGATGAAAATAAATTACCCCAAACAGTGGCCGCAGTAGAAGATTTGTTACGTGACCGTCATAATATAGACGACTCTAATCCCGATAAAGATGATTTTCAAGTTCAATCCAATGATGATTTTGTAAATATTTTAGATACGGTGATAGGTGGTTTTACTATACTACTGATTATTTTGGCCGCCATTTCATTGATTGTCGGTGGGGTGGGCATTATGAATATTATGTATGTGTCGGTTTTGGAAAGAACCTTTGAAATAGGTTTAAGAAAGGCGATTGGCGCTCGCCCCAAACAAATATTGTTACAGTTTTTAACTGAAGCTGTTTTAATAACTACTTTGGGTGGTTTAAGCGGTATTTTAGCTGGTGTGGCTGTGTCTTATTTAATATCTTTAGTTGCTGCTTGGCAGGGTTTTGCTTGGGATTTTGTAGTGCCTTTGTATTCAGTAGTATTGGCCACTTCTTTTTCGGTTGTTTGTGGTTTAGTATTTGGTCTTTATCCAGCTAGGCAAGCTGCTGCCTTGGACCCTATCGAAGCTTTACGTCGAGAATAAAAAGGCTAATTTTAGCTAAAAATATTATTTGGAATCCTGTCTCTTGACAGGTTTTTTAGTTATACCTACAATGAATTAGCACTCTAAGCTGGAGAGTGCTAATAGAGGATAATTTTATGAATGAACGGCAACACACTTTATTAGCGGAAATTATAAGAAGTTACATAAAAAATGCTGAATTGGTAAGTTCTAAAGCTTTGCAAGGGAACTTAGGTATTTCTTCAGCGACTATTCGTAATGAAATGGTGGATTTAACCGATCAAGGTTATTTAGCACAACCTCATACCTCAGCTGGTCGCCAGCCCACTATTAAGGCTTACCGTTATTATTTAGATAAGATAATGTTTCCGGTGGAGCCTAATCAAGATGACAAAAAAAAGTTAGAACAAATTTTTTATGGAAGAACCTCTTTAGAGCCAGAAACTGTTTTACGACAATTGGCTAAGGAATTAGCCAGCCTAACAAATCAGGCGGCGGTTATTGGTTTTAGTGGCCACGATGTTTATTACACTGGATTGTCTAATTTGTTTTATCAGCCAGAGTTTAGCCATTTGGATATGATTCGTTCTATTAGTTCGGCAATAGATCAGTTGGATGAATCTATGGCTCAGCTTTATAAAACTATGACTAGTGATGTGCAAATAAAAATTGGCCGTGATAATCCGTTTGGTGCTGATTGTGCCGTTGTTTGTTTGGCTTATCCTGGTAAGCATCATCCGCAATTAGTCGGTTTATTAGGACCCTTAAGAATGGATTATGATTATAACGTAGGAACTTTGCAATATGTTAAAAAACTTTTCCAATAATTCTTTAAAAAACCAAGAAATGTCTGAAGATATTAAAAATAAAAGCAATTCGCCAACCTCTAGTCCGGATGATTCTGAGTTAGAAGACTTGGTGGAATTAAAAAAACAAGTTCAGGATTATTTATTTGGTTGGCGACGGGCTCAAGCTGATTATGCTAATTTAAAAAAAGAAACAGAGCACCAACAAGTAGTTTTGGCTAAATTTGCCAACAGCCAGCTTATTTTGGAGATTTTGCCAGTGTTAGATTATTTTAAGCAGGCTCTTAAGACAGTTCCTAAGGAGCAATCAACTGAATCTTGGTTACAAGGAATTGTTCATATTCAGAGTAAGCTGTGGCAGGTTTTAGCCGGTCATGGTTTGGTAGAAATAGAATCAGTAGGTAAAAAATTTGATCCTTACTATCACGAAGCTGTTCAAGAAGTGGCCGAAACGACCAAAGAATCAGGTTTGGTGGTGGAGGAAGTTAAGGCTGGTTATTTACTGCACGACAAGGTTTTGCAGCCAGCCCAAGTAAAAGTTGCTAAATAAAAATTAACATTAAAATGTAATATATGGACTATATTTGTCCGGAATGTGCCTACACCGATGATGCCAGAGGGCGTTGCCCATCTTGCAATGTTCCTCTTATTCACATTGATGATGTGGGTGAGAGTGAATCGGATAGTGAGGCCGATAACAATGATTCTTTTTAAAGAGTTGGAGAGGCGATAATAGATCGCCTCTCCGGCCAGGCTAATTTTACATTAGTTAGTCTGGCCGGGGAATAAAGACTCCATTTATTTCTGTTAGCTGATAGTTTTGTTAAAAAGCTAATTAAATTTTTAAAGAAGGGAGGTGTTAATATGTCTATCATACGTTACAGTCCAATAATGCCTAGCTGGTTTGATGCGGATAAATTTTTTGACGATTTTGGCGCACCATCTTTAAGCGGCTTTGTACCAGCCTTAGATGTTTACCAAACCAAGGATAATGTTGTGGTGGAAACCCAATTACCTGGTTTAGATCCTAAGGATGTTAACATCGCCATTGAGAACGATGTTTTGACTATTGAAGGTAAGTTTGAAAAAAAGACAGAAGTGGATGAGCGGGATTATTATCGTAAGGAAATTCGTTCGGGTGGTTTTCATCGTTCGGTGGCTTTGCCTACAGCTGTTAATGGCGATAAAGCTAAAGCAGTTTACGAAAAAGGTATGCTTAAAATAGAAATTCCCAAAGAAGAAAGAGCTAAACCAAAAACAGTTAAAGTAGAGATTAAATAATTAAGTTTATTCCCGATTCGTATTTTTAATTAAAAATACGAAACTCGGGCGAGGTTTTAAGATAATTTAAAATTTCGCTTGAGCCTATATTAATAATTATTAGCAAATAAAATTTATGCCTAAGATATTAGGAATAGACCTTGGAACAACCAACTCTTGTATGGCTGTTATCGAGGGCGGCCAGCCTAAAGTGTTGGAAAATAAGGAAGGAGCCAGAACAACTCCTTCGGTGGTAGCCATTAATAAATCAGGTGAACGTTTGGTTGGTTTATTAGCTAAACGTCAAGCAGTTACCAATCCACAAAATACTCTTTATTCGTTAAAGCGTTTAATCGGGCGTCGTTGGGAAGACCCAGAAGTTCAGCGTGATCTTAAAGTTTTGCCTTTTAAAATGGTAAAATCCGGAGAAGGTGTTAAGGTAGAAATGAACGGCAAGCAATATAGTCCCCAAGAAATTTCGGCTATGGTTTTGCAAAAATTAAAGGCCGATGCGGAAGCGAAATTAGGTGAAACTATAACTGAAGCGGTAATTACTGTGCCAGCTTATTTTGACGATTCTCAGCGCCAGGCTACTAAAGATGCTGGTGAAATTGCCGGTCTTAAGGTAAAACGTATTATTAACGAACCAACAGCTGCTGCTTTGGCTTATGGTTTTGATAAGAAAAAAGATGAAAAAATAGTTGTTTATGATTTAGGCGGCGGTACTTTTGATGTATCTATTTTGGAAGTTTCTTCCGATACAGTGGAAGTTAAGGCCACTAATGGCGATACCCACTTAGGCGGGGATGATTTTGATCAGGAAATAATTAATTGGATAATCGAAGAGTTTAAAAAAGAAAACGGTGTAGATTTATCTAAAGATTCTTTGGCTTTACAGCGTGTTAAAGAGTCGGCCGAAAAAGCTAAAATTGAATTATCTACTGCCACGGAAACAGAAATTAATCAGCCCTTCATAACTTCGGGCGCCGAGGGTCCTAAGCATATGGTTATGAAGATGACGCGGGCTAAATTGGAAGAATTGGTTGGTGATTTAATAACTAAAACTTTAGAGCCGACTAAAAAGGCTTTGGCTGATGCGGGTTTAAAACCTGGCGATATTAACGAAATAGTTTTGGTGGGCGGTATGACTCGTATGCCTTTGGTAATTCAAACTGTGGAAAAATTCTTTGGCAAAAAACCTAATGTCTCAGTTAATCCAGACGAAGTGGTAGCCATTGGGGCGGCTGTACAAGGTGGAGTATTGCAGGGGGAGGTTCGGGATGTTTTATTGTTGGATGTTACACCGCTATCTTTGGGTATAGAAACTTTGGGTGGGGTAATGACTAAGTTAATAGATAGAAATACCACTATACCAACTTCCAAGAGCCAAACTTTTTCTACAGCTGCCGACGGTCAAACCAGTGTGGAAATTCACGTGTTGCAAGGTGAACGAGAATTTGCCAAAGATAATAAAGCTTTAGGCCGATTTATTTTAGATGGTATTCCACCGGCACCGAGGGGTATGCCTCAAGTGGAAGTGAGTTTTGATTTGGATGCCAATGGTATTTTATCTGTCAAAGCTAAAGATAAGGCCACTAATAAAGAACAGCATATCACTATTACAGCTTCTTCTGGATTGTCTAAGGAAGATGTGGAAAAAATGAAAAAAGAAGCGGAAGTTCATGCGGAAGATGATAAAAAACGTCGTGAATTGATAGATATGAAAAATGTGGCCGAATCCACTGTTTACCAAACAGAAAAAATGTTAAAAGAACAGGCGGATAAAGTGCCGGCCGAAGTTAAAACTGAAGTGGAAGCTAAATTGGAAGAAGTTAAAAAAGTTAAAGATGGTGAAGATGCCGCAGCTATTAAAACCGCTTTAGATGCTTTGCAGCAGGCTGCTATTAAGATAGGTGAGGCTATGTATAAGGCCCAACAAGCCGCTGGCGCAGCCGAAGCTAAGCCTGGTGATGATGGAGAACAGCCAGCAGGTGACTCTTCAACAACCGAAGGCAAAAAAGACCAAGGTCCAGTAGAAGGTCAATACGAGGAAGTTAAAAAGTAAATATTATGCTTAAGAGTAAGAGTTCTTAGCGTTTACTCTTAGAGAAATTATCATTATTATTAATCAACATTATGTCAGAAGCACAACCCCAACAAATTCAAGTTAAAATAACCGACGAAGTATTAAAAGGCGTTTATGCCAATATGGCGCAAATTGCTCATACTAAAGAAGAATTCGTGATTGATTTTCTTAATCTTATGCCGCCTCAGGGTATTGTGGCAGCTCGAGTGTACCTGAATCCGGCTCATGCCAAACGTTTGGCTGCAGCTTTAACAGAAAATATAAAAAAGCATGAAGAGCAGTTTGGTAAAATAGAATCTACTGGACACAATGCTCCAGAAATTGGTTTTAAAACTGAGTAAAAAATTATTCATTCTCCCCCTTATCTTAAGGGGGAGTGAGAGGGGGTTATTACTTTGTCTTAATAATTTCCTCTTACTCCTCTTTTTTAAAAAGAGGTTTAGTTATAAGCTCTTTTACAATTTGACAATTGAACTGCGTCTTAGTAGAGTAATAAACTAAGATAAAAAAAGTTAATTAACAAATCAATACATAAAACTAAATTAAGAGGCACTTGTTATGGCTAAAAATGATAAGTTTGTAGTTATTTCTAACCTCGGTCAAGCAATTGAAATAGCTCAATTGCCGGATTCTTTTCACGCTTCATTCAAAAAATTTGACCCTAATACAGGTAATCAAGTTAAAAAGTTTAAAGGTGTTAAAAATGAATCTGGTCAGATAAGTTTGAGTTTAAATGGTTACTGTGGAGTAACAATAGTTACTGAGTTAATTATTGGAAATATAATTCCAATAAATCAATGCGGTAGTATGACACTTCAGGATATTATTATTAAAAAAAGCCAATTTTCTCAAAAAATGTTAAAATAGGGAGCTAAAAATGTCTAAAAATAATGGCTACGTGTCTGTTTCGGAGTTGGATATAACTGAATTGCCAAAAGGTAGAAAATTTTTTTTGTGTGTTAAAGCTTCAGAGAAGTCAATAGAATTTATAGTTCAAGTGGTAGAAAAAAACAGATTAAAAATTTGTTTTAATAAAGCTACATGGATTGTAAAATTCGAAAAAGTATTTTTAGAACAAATTATTGATATTCCTGATAATATTTTTTCTTTTTCTGGAAAGATGATGGTTGTTAATATATTAGTAAAAGAAAAGATAAGGCTTATTGTTAAAAATGTAAATGATGATGATAGTAATGAAGAAAATGATAAAGAGGAAAATTTAGCAAAAATTGCTTCATATAGTTATAGCAATAAACCGTTTAATATACACATATCACATCAAAATCCATTTGGAGGCAAGTAAAATGAGAGGCAATAGCAATAGTTTGTTTCATCTTAGGGGTCAGGCTAGTATGCCAAAATCAACATCGGTTTATTTAACGATTAATATTAAACATTTAAGAGGTTCATCTTCAATAATTAATCGAAGCTACCTCAGGATAAAAAGAAAAAATAGTACCGATCATCGCGGTACTCATTTAAAAAATTAATTTTTTTAGACGCAGTTGTAGTATTGACTGCGTCTTATTTAATGTCAGAGTAAATTTCAGAATGCAAATTAAGTTTATTGTGAATTTTACTTTGCCATTTTGATTATTTTGTGTTTAAGGCACAATTGGTTTTTTGGTAAGGATTTTATACTAATTAAATTATGTCCACAGATTATTATAATATATTAGGCGTAAAAAAAGACGCCTCAGCCGAAGAGATTAAAAAAGCTTATCGTAAGTTAGCGCACCAACACCATCCAGACAAAAACGGTGGCACAGATAATAAGTTTAAAGAAGTTAATGAAGCTTATCAGGTGTTAGGTAATGCCGAAAAGCGAAAGCAATACGATCAATTTGGCGCCAACTTTAATCAAGCTGGTTCGGGACCTGGCGGTTTTAACTGGCAGGATTTTCAACGTGGTTATAGTAATCAAGGTGGCGCTAATGCCAATTTTGATTTTGGAGATTTAGGCGATATCTTTGGTGATATCTTTGGCGGCGGCGGTCGTTCTAGCAGACGGGCCGGGCCTAGGCGCGGTAGTGATGTGGAATTTGTAACAGCTGTGGATTTTAAAGAAGCTGTTTTTGGCGCGTCTAAAACTTTGCGTTTTGAAAAAGCCATAGTATGTAACAATTGCCAAGGTTCTGGCGGGGAACCAGGAGCCAAAGTAACAACTTGCGTCACTTGTGGCGGCCGGGGCCAAGTAGAACAAATTCAACGCACTTTTTTGGGTGCTATGCGTAGCGTGGGTGTTTGTCCTAATTGTGCGGGTGAAGGCAAAAGCGTTAGCCAAAAATGTAAAAAATGTGATGGCCAAGGAGCGGTTATGGGAGTGCGAGAGTTAAAAGTAAAAATTCCAGCTGGTATTAATGATGGGCAAGGTATTAGATTAGCTGGCGAAGGCGAGCCGGGAATTAAAGGCGGTGTAGCTGGCGATTTATTACTTACTATTCAAGTACGACCGGACAAGGTATTTAACCGCCGCGGTTATGATTTACTAACCAGACAACAAATAAGTTTTACTCTAGCAGCTTTAGGTGGTAAAGCTACAGTAGTTACTTTAGATGGTGATATTAAGTTAAAAATTCCAGCTGGTACGCAAAGCGGGCAAGTATTTAAAGTGCCAAGTAAAGGCGTGCCACATGTTCGGGGTAAAAATAGGGGAGATTTACTGGTTACTGTGCAAATACAAACTCCGGATAAATTAAGCAAAAAAGCTAAAGAATCTTTAAAAAATTTACCCGAGCTTAATGGTGAGGATATTGACAATAGTGGTTGGTTTTGATATAGTTGCTTGTTAAATTAATAACAGATATACTAAACAAAAAATAAAAACAATCCACGGAGGCAAAAATGCAACTTAAAATATCAGGCGAAATGTATCGTCAACTGTTGGTTAAACTGTTTGGCGCGGCTTATGCAGGCGCTTATCGATATTTAGCTTTCTCTACAGAAGATGAAAAGAGGATGTTAAGTTTTCTAGTAATTGATTGTGAAAATTTGTTAGACACAAGGGAAAAAGAATTATTTTTTGGTTGTTATGGAATCAATAAAAACGGTGAGCCAATTATAATTCCCGATGCTAATCAGGAGATATCTTTAAATGAAATTCATAACAAATTAATCAAATCTAATTTTGTTAAGTTGTTTAAAGAATATGCTTCTTCAAGTAAAATTACGTCTGGTCATTCACCCGAAAGCGTTACAGAAATAATTTTCAAAGTTGAGGAGGAAATATTATGTTAAAACCGGGAGAAGAAATAGTAATTTCGTCTTTGGTTGGAGCTAGTTATTATAGTTCTGTTTCTTATCTATTGAATAACCAGAAGGTGACGGAAGCAACTCAAAAATTATTAAAAAATATTGTTAGTGAAGTAGCTTCTCCGGAAGAATTAATTGTTTATGATAATTTTATAAATTTTTGTCAGTTATCTAGTAGTATAGCCTTTTCATTTTCTTTTGCTTGGGATAAAATTTCTAAATATTTAGAAAGAGACCAGGTCGAATTAATGGTAATTTATGAGTCTCTTATATCCAAATTGGAAAAAACTAGATTTAATAGTTTTTTCCACAGTAATATAAGCAGAGCAAAAAGAATGGTCGCTTAAAAATATTAAAAAGCCCTTGGAATATTATAATTTCCCCAAGGGCTTGATTTTTTTAAAGAAATGTACTAGAATAATCTATTAAAATAAAAATAACAATTAAAAATTATAAACAACAATCGGAGAGAAAATGAGTTCTTTTAAAAATGATTTAGTGGCTAGCCACGAAACCCAAATAGTTGAACTTAATTCGGAGCTTTCTACTTTGGCTATTAATAATCCTTTAGCTGAAGAGGTTTTAAATGAGGTTCAATTTGAGTTGTTTAATTATTATGAACCTATTTTAGTTTATTCTTACGTGGTTGATTTTATTTCTTCATTACTAGGTAGTAATGAAGAAAAAGAAGAAATTATTAATCTATTGAAGAAATATCTATTATAGGAGGCTAAAATGACGCTGGGTATAAGTTTTTCAACGGGTTTTATAAAATTAGTTTATTTTTCTTCTATAATTTTTTCTTTATTGTTCGTTATTAAAAATGTAGAAGCCAAAGAAATAGCGGAGGTTTGGTTTAATTCTTTGTGGATTTTTTGTTTTCTTCTTGTATTTAGAAAGACTAATAATAGATTACTTAAAGAAGAATTTAAATATAGCCAAGTTATAAAAAATCCAGTTAGTAGACTATTTAGTTTGTTATCAGTTATAGTGATAAGTCATATTATTATTTGGACAATAAATTCAGATGTCAATTTTGCCGCTCCAATAATGATTTGGCTAGGAATTACTTTATTTTCAATATTATTAATGTATTATTATGATTGGAAATTAAAGTTATATAATAAAAAATAAATTTTAAACCAAGCGTTTTTCTGTGAATAATTAAACAGAAGAACGCTTTTATTTTTGTAACAATAGTGAAATTCCGCGGTCGCGGAATTTCACTATTGTTGATTAAAATAGGTAGTAAACTTTTAGTTGTTATATTTTTAGTTAACAAAAAAATACCTGCGGGGAAAAGTGTCCACGTGGACACTTTTCCCCGCAAAAGAAAGAGAAGGGAGTAAAAATAGATTGTTTTAAAAATTAAAGACTCATATTAAAATTAACTAGCCTTTAAAATTTTTTTAACATCGTCTAAGGTTTTAATTTGTACTAATTGAGAGCGGATGTCTGAGGCGTTGGTAAAGCCTTTAACATACCAGCTTAAATGTTTTCTAAGTTCAATTAAGCCGTGCTCTCCTTTAGTTTGTAAGGCCAATTTAGCATGTTGGAGCATAATTTGTTTAATTTCTGGCCACAGAGGGGTATGGTAGGTATTAGTTGCCAGATAATCTTTAATTTGTTTGAACAGCCAAGGTTTACCCCAAGCGCCTCGGGCTATTCCTAAGCCGTCTACTTTAGTTTGTTTAAGTGTTTCTATGGCGATTTCTGGTGTTATTAGGCCGCCATTGGCAATTAATAAACCCGGCCAAATTTGCCGAACTTGCTCTAAAATTTCCAGTTTGGGTTGTCCGTCAAAAGGTTGTTCAAAAGACCGGGCATGGAGCATTATGGCGCTAACGGGTAGGTGTTTAATTTGGGAAACTAAATCTACGGCTGTTATGGAATTGTTTAAGCAGGCTGTAGAATCACTGTCGTTTCCTTGTCCGCCGGCGGTTATTTTATCTTTAGTGTCTTGCCCTTTTTTTATACTAGCTCTTATTTTTATAGAAACTGGTAAGTTAGAGCCTTCACAAGTTGCTTGAACAATTTCTTGGTAAAGCTTTAAATTGCGCATCAGGCTAACACCGCCGCCGTTTTTTACTACCTTATAGGCCGGACAGCCGAAATTTATATCTAAACCATCAAAGCCCATTTGTTCTAAAATAGCGGCGGCTTTATAAAATTTGTTAGGTTCTCGGCCAAAAATTTGGCAAACCACTGGTCGCTCCGAATCAGTAAACGATAAAAATTCCTTGGTTTTTTTATTTTCGTAAATTAAAGCATCGGCCGAGGCAAATTCGGTATATATAACATCAGCGCCGTATAATTTACACATTTGTCTAAAAGCCGTGTCGGTTACGCCGGCCATGGGCGCTAGAGCCAAAAAGGGTTTAGGCAGGTTTTGCCAAAAATTTACCATATGGCCTATATTCTAACTATAAAGTCGACTGGTTGACAAATGAATAATAAAAATATATTGTGTTATAACTTTCTCCAACAAAAAGAAGGAGGAAACAAAGGAGAGTGCTAAACTCTATTGGGGACGCACCTTACCCACTTGCCAACCAAAAATCTAACATAAAAGCACTCTCCTAAAATTTTTTAAAAACAAAAACAAAAAGGAAATAAAATGATTATATTTATAATATTGTCTTATATTACTTGGGTTATTATTTGTCTGGTGGGTCCTTTTGCCTTATTATCTTGGTCTCATAAAATGGACCAAAAAATCAAAAACAAATAAATATTAAAGAGCGGGTCTTAAAAAATAAGACAAAACCGCTCTTTATTTATTTAATTTAACTACGGGGCCAGCTTCGGTATCTTCTAAGTAAAAACCTTGGTTTTTTATAACTTCTCTTAGATCATCGGCCCTAGGCCAATTTTTTTGTTGGCGAGCGGTTTCTCTTTCAGCTATTAATTTGTCTATTTGTTTGGGAATGCTAATAGTTTCTATGTCTTTTAAGCCCAAACCTAGTATGGTATCAAACAAATTAATGGATTTTCTTTTGGCTTTATCCGGTAAATCGCTTTTAAGCATTTGCCAAACTATAGCCAGTGCTTGGGGCATGTTTAGATCATCATTTACAGCCTCTTGGAATTTTTTTTCAAACTCGGCACAGCCGACAGCCGGTTTACCTTTTAGCATAGCTACTTTAGCTTGTAGATTGTTTAAGGTTTTTTGAGCCGATTCTAAGGCGGTAAACGATAAATTAAGTTGACTGCGATAATGAGCCGAATAAGTAAAATAGCGATAAGCTAGGGGAGAAATATTCCGTTCAATTAAAGTAGTCAATGTTAATAGGTTGCCTTCAGATTTACCCATACGCTGTTCATTAATTACCAAAAATTCACCATGCAGCCACCAATTAGCCGGCGGTTTATTAGTCGCGGCTTGGGATTGGGCAATTTCATTAGTGTGGTGGACTGGTATGTGGTCTATGCCACCACAGTGGATATCAAAAGTTTTACCCAGATACTTCATACTCATAGCCGAGCATTCAATATGCCAACCCGGAAACCCAACTCCCCAAGGGCTGGGCCACTCCATTTGTCTTTGTTGTTTTTGGGATGAAAATTTCCACAAGGCAAAATCAGTCGGGTTCTTTTTTTCTTTATTAATAACTAGGCGGGTGCCTTGTTTTTGGCCAGATAAATTAAGACGAGCTAATTCGTGATAATGAGAAAATTTACTAGTATCATAATACAAGCCGTCTGATGTTTTATAAGTAAAACCTTTATCTTCTAATTGTTTTATCAACTGGATTTGTTCTTTTATGTGGTCGGTAGCCTGGCACCAAATAGTTGGTTCTAAAATATTTAGGTCTTTAAGATTTTGTTTAAAAAGATTAGTGTATTGTTCGGCTAATTGCCAGACAGTTTGGCCAGAGGTGCGCGAGCCTTTTTCCATTTTGTCTTCGCCATCGTCGGCATCGCTAGTTAGGTGGCCAACATCGGTTATGTTCATAACGTGTTTTACCTTGAAGTCGTTAAATAACAGAGTTCTTTTTAGAACATCTTCAAAAATATAAGTACGCAGATTACCAATATGAGCTGGTGCATAAACTGTCGGTCCGCAAGTATATAAACCCACCTTACCTTTAGTAAGTGGTTTAAATTCTGTTTTTTTTCGGGTTAAAGTATTGTAGAGATATAAAGACATAGTTTAATTCTACTTTTTTACGCTTAAGTTGACAAATCGGTCTAGATGTATTTAGATGTGTTTAATAAAAACAATTGGAGAGGTAAAAATGTTATTTAAAAAAATAATAGATAAAAGGTTGCTGGTGCCGGCGGTCTGTTTACTGTATGTTGTTTTGTCTCAAGTATTGGTGAGTTTTATTTTCAGTTACGAGTTATTGATTTTTTTATTGTTATTGATGCTGGATTTTTTTGTTTTTTTGTTAGTGCCACATATGTTGCTGTGGTATGCTGATAAAATAAAAAAATTAGACGCACCCGAGGTAAATGGTAGTTTAGGCGAAATGTTTAGCCAGTTTTTACTGACTACGCTTTTGGCCCGCTTGGTTTGCTTGATTCAGGTAGCTATTTACAGCTCGGGGGTAGGTGAATTAAAAGTTATAATTTTGTTATCCTTTTCAGTAATTTTGATAGGGACAAGATTATTTGTACTGTATTATTCAGAAAAAAATATTAAATTGGTTATTAGTAATTTAATCTTATTTATAATAGTAATTTTTTATCATCAATTTGGAGTCTAAAATGAAAAAAATTCATTTAATATTCGTTGTAATACTTGTTATTTTCTTGTATTACTTAGCTCGTTCAGTGGAAGTGGCTGCTCATACCAGTTTCTGTCTGATTGGTATAATTGCGGCCATAACCGGTGTTATGAAAGATGAAGAAAAAAAGTTAGCCAATGGTATTAATTATTTAGTGGCGGCTTTTATTTCTTTTACCATTGGTTTAATAACATCGATTCAACATAGCATTAATTTTGGGGTCGGATTGAATATTTTAGTGGCGGTTGTTTGCTTAATAGGCTTTTTATTAAGCCTAATGGTTTATAGTGATAATACTGACGAGCACAGGCTGGATCTAAAAAAACGTCACCCGAAATTATTCGGTTTAACTATGCTATTTGGCTTAATCTATTTCGGCGGCCTAGCTTTAAAATTATTTCAATAATAAAACCAAAACCGGACGATTCTGTAATGGAATTGTCCGGTATTTATTTTATTAAAATTTCGGAAGGACTAAAAGCTACAGCGGACAAGTCGTTATTCTCGCAACAACAAAAAATAGATTAATTCTAGTTTCTTTGTCTGGCAGAGTAATGTATTTCCAGTTCTTTTAAGTGTTTAGTTTTATCTACCAAAAAACGATTTTTATTTACCAGTTGATTTTGTAGCATTAAACTAAAGTGTTCACCGGATAAATGATGAGGAAAGATAACATAATCGGCGCCTGCTTCGTATAAAGTTTTGGTGTCGGGCCAGTTATTAGCTGTTAAATACACCGGGGCTGTAGCTTGCTGTTTTTTCATATCTTTAATAAGTAGCAGGTTGTCGTTGACATCGGGTACTGTAGAAATTATCATTTTAGCCTGGTCAATGCGGGCTTTTTCCAAAATATCCAAGTCGGCCATATCGCCATAAATAAAACTAACTTTTTCAGGAGCTGTTTTTTTTATAACTTCAGGATCAAAATCTATAACCAAAATTTCCTGGTTAAGTTTTTTAAGGGTGGCTACGATTTTTTCGCCTAAACGATGATAACCAAACACCACAGTATGGTTGGTTAAAGGCCCGGTTGATAAATCAACAGGTTCGTTAGTTTTGTTTTTTTCAAATATTCGCAAAATAGGTTTTAAGAAGCGGTACAGTTTTTCGTCATAGGTAATAAAATAAGAGGACAGAGTAATGGTTATTACTCCAATAATGGTTACTAAAGAAACTTGTTCAATGGATAAATGGCCCAATTTTTCACCCAGACTCATTAAGATTAAAGAGAATTCACTAATTTGGGCAACTGTTAAACCAACTAAAAAGGCGGTTCTTTTGCGATAACCCATTAAACCCATAATAACCATAACAATAATGGGGTTGCCTATGAGTACAAATAAAGACAAGGCGATTATAGGAAGCCATAACGAAGAGGCGGCGCTAAATACTAATTGACTGCCCAGACCAACAAAGAATATGGTAATAAAAAAATCGCGCAAGGGGCGTACCCGGCCGACCATTTCTAAATGGTAGGGTAAGGAGGCTAAAGATAGGCCAGCAATAAAAGCGCCTATTTCCACAGAAAAACCCAACCAAACGGATAAGATAGCCAGGGCAAAACACCAGGCAATGCCCGACAACAGTAACAACTCACCCGAACCCGCTAGCCACCGGAATAATTTTTCTACCAAAAAACGATAGGCTAACATAACAACAGCTAACAAAGCTAGGCCCTTACCAGCGATGAATATAAAATTTACCAAAGAAGGCCCTTGGCCGTTGTTAAAGCCAGACAAAATAATTAAAGCAATAATAGCCATAACATCTTGTACCAAAAGCATACCAATGGCTATACGGCCGTATAAAGAATCAACCGCTTTTTTTTCCGATAACAATTTAACGATTATTATGGTGCTGGAAAAAGTTAAAGCTACTGCTATGTAGGCTGAAGGAATAAGGCCGTTGCCGAATAAGGTGGCTAAAAAAAAGCCAATGGCCGCTGTGAATAAAACCTGGCCCACGCCTAAGAATAAAGATACTTTGCCAATTTCCCCCAGTTTTCTTAAATCCAATTCTAAACCGACCATAAAAAGCAATAGGGCAATGCCAAAGGTAGATAGAGTATGTATGAATTCAGGCTCTTTAATAAGCTCAAAACCAAAAGGACCCAGTATAATACCTACAGCCACATAAGCTAAAATAGCTGGTTGTTTAATAAAGTGGGCCAGTAAACCTAAAACTGAGGCACCAATAACAATAAAGCTAACGTCAGTGAACAAATTTTGCATATATTTTAAATACTTAAGATAGTATATCAGTTTTTATTGTTAGTTGGCTAGAAAAGTGGTATAGTTAGACCATCTATGCCTGAAATTATAAAGACAGAGCATAAAATTTTACGACCCGATACTCTACCCGAGCAGCCGGTTAAACCGGAAATGGATCCTTTGGTTAAAAAAGCCGAAAAACCAGACCAGGCTGAAATAGTGGGTGGCGTGGTTTTAAAACCAACTCCGGCAGATGGTTTAGGTTCGGTTAAGCCTACAGATTTAACATCTTTTGAAAAAAAAGTAGAAAATGTTTTGGAAGAAGATTTGGCCGATGTTTATTTAAGTTTAAGTCCGGATAAACAACAGGAATTTAAAAAAGCCGGAGAAATAGCTGCTAAAAAAATAAGCCGACTTATGCGGAAAGTTAAAATAAGTTTAAGTCAGATTATAAAAATAATTCGCCAGTGGTTGTCGGTTATACCGGGCGTTAATAAATATTTTTTAGAGCAAACTGCTAAAATTAAAGCAGATAAAATTTTAAAATTGCATTAGTTTATGCTAGTCGGTTTTTTATTTCAATATCATTTGGGAAATTCTGATTTAGCCGATGCCTTAGCCAGCGATTTAAGCCAGGAAACCTCTTGGTTGTGGCCAGTGGTGGGGATTATTTTGGCTTTAGTGTTTTTGTTGTTTTTTTTACGTTTTTTATTTAATAGACTAAGTGCCTTACGAGCCAGTTTAGATATGGTTTTATTGTTGGTCTTGTTACCCAGAGAAATCGGCTCGCCAACAGATAAGGACCATAAAACCAACCAGACTCCAGAAACTATAGAGGATCAAATGGGTGTGGCCGAAGTTCTGTGGTCGGCTTTAGGCGGTTTAAAGCCACAATCCAGATTAAAACGTTGGTTTATGGGCGGACGGGACCATTTATCTTTTGAAATGGTTTATCAGGGCGGTTTAACTTCTTTTTATGTGGCCGTGCCTAAAAAATTAAGAATTTTTTTGGAACAACAAATTCAATCCAGTTATCCTTATGCTATTTTGGAAGAAGTTGCTGACTATAATATTTTTTCTGCTCGCGGAGTAACTGCGGCAGCACGCCTTAGGCTTAGTCGTTCGCCGGCTTTTCCCATAAAAACTTATAAACAGTTTGATAGTGATACTTTAAACGGATTAACTAACGGTTTAGCTAAAATACCAGCTGATTCAGCGGCTGCTGTGCAGTTGGTTGTTCGGTCGGCTCATAAAAGTTGGCGTCGGCGCGGTGTGTGGCTGGCTTCGCAAATGCAACAAGGTAAAAGTTTAGTGGAAGCGGCTGGTTTAAGTTGGGGACTACGGGTTATTCAAGGTTTGGGTGATTTTTTTAGCACCGTAAAGAAAAATAAAGCTAAAGTTACCGGTCAGGAAAATTATCGCCTGTCACCTCTGGAAGAGGAGATGGTTAAAGGTTTGGAACAAAAAGCCGCTAAAGCCGGTTTGGATGTGGTAATTCGTTTAGTGGTAGCGGCGCCCAATCGCCAAACAGCGGAGAGTGGTTTACATAGTTTAGTAAATTCTTTTGCCCAATTTAATTTTTATCAATATGGTAATAGTTTTAAAGCTCGTCGGCCATTAAATTTAAATCGTTTTCTTTATAAGTTTATACATCGGGTTTTTGATAACAGATTTAGAATGGTTTTAAATACCGAAGAGCTTACTTCGCTTTATCATTTTCCTTTACCTAATAGCGAAGCACCCAATATACGCTGGTTAACTTCGCGTAAGGCCCCACCGCCCAATAATATGTTGGCCGATGGTGTGGTTTTAGGCACCAGTGAATATCGGGGAACAAAAACGGAAATTAAATTAAGTCGGGAGGATCGGGCCAGACATTTTTATGTTTGTGGAAAATCCGGTACAGGCAAAAGTGTCTTAATTGAAAATATGGCAGTGCAAGACGCGGCTAATGGTGAAGGTTTGTGCGTTATTGATCCACATGGCGATTTGGTAGAGGCTATTTTAGGCCGTTTGCCAGCCCACCGGTTAAAAGATGTTATTTTGTTTGACCCGACTGATAGCGAGCGGCCACAAGGTTTGAATCTTTTGGAATACGACCCAAAATATCCGGAACAAAAAAGTTTTGTTATTAACGAAATGATTAAAATATTGGATAAGCTTTACGACCTTAAACAAACCGGTGGTCCGATGTTTGAGCAGTACATGCGCAACGCCATGTTGCTTATTATGGAAGATCCGGAATCTGGTTCCACTTTAATGGAAATACCTCGAGTGTTAGCTGATGCCGATTATCGCCGAGCTAAATTAGCTAAAGTAAAAAACCCTGTAGTCTATGATTTTTGGGTAAAAGAAGCGCAAAAAGCCGGCGGTGAAGCGGCTTTGGCCAATATGGTGCCTTATATTACTTCTAAACTTACACAATTCGTAGCTAACGATTTAATGAGGCCGATTATTGGCCAACAAACCAGTGCTTTTAATTTACGGCAAGTAATGGATGAAAGAAAAATTCTTTTAGTTAAACTAAGTAAAGGTAAATTAGGCGATACCAATGCTTATTTATTAGGGTTGGTTATGGTGGGCAAAATTTTAATGGCCGCTTTATCTAGAACCGATGTGCCCAAAGAACAGCGACCGGATTTTTATTTGTACATAGACGAGTTTCAAAATTTTATAACTGATTCTATAGCCACTATTTTATCTGAGGCTAGAAAATATCGCCTTAATTTAATAATCGCGCACCAATATATTGGCCAATTGGTTAAACATAACGATACTTCCATTCGCGATGCTGTTTTTGGCAACGTTGGCACCATTGTTAGTTTTAGGGTGGGTGTGGAAGACTCCGAGTTTTTGGCTAAAGAATTTTCTCCGGTTTTTACCACTTATGATTTAATTAACTTGGAGCTTTATAATGCTTACGCTAAGTTGTTAATAAACAATATACCGTCTAGGCCTTTTAATTTTAAAACTTTAGCGCCACCGCCCGCCGATTTAACTATAGCTAATCGCTTAAAGGAAGAATCCCGACAAAAATATGGTAAGCCGCGGCAGGAAGTGGAACAAGAAATAATTAATCGGGTTAAGGCTAGCACCGAAGTTGTTTAGGTTAGCAGACTTTTAAACAGCTGAATAATTTTTGTGTTCAGGGCGGTAGCAGGAACCGCTGTTGTTTGTTTGACTGTCTTTAAGTTATAGCTATATAATTTAGCTATAGGTTCTTATTTAAAATAAAACTTAAAAAGTTAAACCAAAAAGGTTTGCTAAAGGAAACAAAAGTATGCCGAGCACAAATAAAATTACGCTGATAAAACAACTGGTGGAAGCGGCCAGTAACAATCTTATAACAGCCAATCAATTATTAAATGATGTGGCTGGAACTCCAACTACCAGCGGTGGTAAGAAAATTTTGCCTCCTACTTCAAACGAAGAGGGCGGTGGCGGAATTCAAAGAACCGAGCAGGGTGCGGTTATAATTGAAGGCGTGTTTGACGGGCAAAATATGGTCGGTCCGGATGGAAAAATGTACAGTGTGCCAGCCAACTATGCTTCTAAATCTAAATTAGTTGAAGGTGATTTGCTTAAGTTAACCATTAGCGCTAATGGTTCTTTTATTTATAAACAAATTGGTCCGGTGGATCGGGATAGATTAATGGGTGTTTTGGTAAAAGACGAAGAGAGTGAAGATTTTAGAGTTTTGTGCCAGGGTCGTTATTATAAATTATTGTTGGCCAGTGTTACTTATTTTAAAGGTGAATTGGGCGATGAGATTGTTATTCTGGTGCCCAAGAATACTACTTCCACTTGGGCGGCTGTGGAAAATGTTATTAAAGCTGGCCAAGAAGCGCCAATTTTGGAAAATAGTTCAACAGACACCTTAGAAACAACTTCTAAAGCCCCGCTTAAAAAAACCACTAAAACAGCGGTTAAAAACGGTTTAAAGGTTAAAGTTGGCGAGCTGAAAGCGGAAAAAATAGAGATTTAATCCTATCTTATTTTAGTAAATTAAGCGCCCGTCTTGGTTAAACTTAAACAAAGGCGGGTGTTTTATTTGGTAATTTTTTAATTGTTTGCTTAAGCGGCAGTTACGCGTTACAATAAGTTTTGCTATGACTGAAACAATTTACCGTAAATATCGTCCCAGCACCTTTGCCGAAGTTATTGGGCAGGATCATGTAAAAACTATTATTGAACAGGAAATTATTAATAATAAGCTAACCCATGCTTATTTATTTTGTGGTACCAGGGGAGTTGGCAAAACCACTATGGCCAGACTTTTAGCTAAATCGATTAATTGTGAAACCAGAAAAAATAATCTGGCCGAGCCCTGCAATAAGTGTCAGTCTTGTTTGGAAATAAATAAGGGGCGTTCTTTGGATTTAATCGAGATTGACGCGGCTTCTAACAGGCGTATAGACGACATTCGGGAAGTTAGAGATAAGGTGCCTTATGGTCCGGCCCGGTCTAAATATAAAGTGGTTATAATTGACGAGGTGCATATGTTAACTAACGAAGCTTTTAATGCTTTGTTAAAAACTTTGGAAGAACCGCCAGCCCACGTTATTTTTATTTTGGCCACCACCGAGCCGCATAAATTACCCGAAACAATTTTATCCCGTTGCCAAAGGTTTGATTTTCATCGTTTAGCCGTGGCTAACCTGATGATTCGTTTAAAAAAATTAGCCGCTGCCGAAAAGGTGGATATAGCCGAGGATGTTTTGCGCGAAGTGGCTCATTTAGCCAATGGTTCTACGCGGGATGCCGAAAGTTATTTAGGTAAACTGTTAAGCTTAAACGAAGCCACTATTACTTATGCTCAAGCCGGTTTGGTTTTACCCAGGGCCGACGCGGCTATTGCTTTGGGCTTTATTGGTCATTTAGTCAATAATTCGTCAGCTCAGGCTATTGCTGAATTAAATGATTTTTTATTAGCTGGCGGAGATTTAGGTTATTTTTATAGCCAGGTTTTGGAATTATTGCGTAAATTACTTCTTTATAAATTAGGTGGCAATTTAACAGATTATTCTTCCTTGCAACTAAAAGAGGAGCAAGAAAAAGAACTGGCTCAGTGGGCTTTAAAGATAAGCCAAAATGCTTTGCAAAGGATGATGGTTATTTGGCTGGAAGTGGATAATTTAAGAAAACAATCGCAGTCTTTTCAAATTCCTTTGGAATTGGCAGTTATAAATATTTGCCAGAACGAAGAAAGTATTACCAAGCCATCTAGCAAGATTAATCCGCCAGCGGCTAAGACTAACCAGCCTCTAGAAGCGGTTAAACCTATTCTGGCGCCAGTAGTGGAACCAGCCGAGCCACAACAGCCTAAATTAGGGGCCAAAACACTTTCAGCTGAATTAACCTTGGAAAAAATAAACCAAGACTGGGCCGAGGTAATAAATAAATTACGGGACCTTAATCATTCATTATCTTTTATTCTTAGTATTGCCAAACCGTTTAAATTGGTTGGTAATGAATTAACTATTAGTTTTCAATATAAATTGCATCAGGAAAGAGTGCGAGATAAAAAAATAAGACAGCAGGTAGAAGATGTTTTAAGCCAGGTTATCGGCGGAACTATTTTGGTTAAGACTGAAATGGAAGAAGTTACTAAGGGAAAAAGCGGGGATTTGCTTAGTAATGTTTTAAGCACTTTTGGCGGTGAGTTAGTCTAAGAGTCTTGATTTTTATATTGTTAAACATTACAATATTGGTCGTTGGCTTTTTTGGTATTTGTGTTTAAAGCTGGGAGATCGTCTAATGGTAGGACGCCAGGTTCTGGCCCTGGTAATCATGGTTCGAATCCATGTCTCCCAGCTTTGTACATAAATGGTTTATAAGATGACAGACATTAGTCTGTTTTTTTGTTTGGGATAAGTTAATGGATTCGAAGGGCGCGATGATATTTCCTTTGTCATTGCGAGGAGCACGGCGACGACTTGTCCGCCGTAGCTTCTAGTCCTGCCGAAATTTTAATAAAGGAGGATAGCGAAGGAGGAAGCAATCTGATAGGATTTTATAATTTTTTGAATTTTGGCCTAAATTTTCCTCATAGGCTAATTCGTACGAATTAGCCTATGTTATCCACAGGCTGGTTTTGGCTGATTTTAGCTTAGTTATCTTGTTTGGTAATTTTTGGTATAGTAAAGCTATATGAATATGCTAACTATGGCCAAAATCAAAGCCGGCGCCACCCCTAATCCGACTATTGAGATAGTTAAAATCTGTCCTCCTCTGGCGGAAAATCGCTAAGGCTCTTAGTGTTACCTTAGATGATTTAATAAAGTAATTATGCAAAAAAGAAGTTACAAGGGCTCGTTACGGCTGGATTGGATAAACAAAGACCTTTCGCTTTACTACGAAATTGACGAAAAGGAGGGCAAGGGTGTCCGGCCGGTTTGGGTGCCGAAAAATGATATTCGCGTTGCCGAACCGCGCATTTTACGCTTTGCCAAAGACTTTGGCGACAAGACAGGCGATAACATGCTTATCAAGGGCGATAACTTGTTAGTTTTGCGAAGTTTGGTTGAGATGTTTAAGGGCCGACCGGATAAGGAAAAAGTGAAATGTATTTATATTGACCCTCCATTTAATACAGGGAACGCCTTCAAACACTATGACGACAATCTTGAACATTCTGAATGGCTAACAATGATGCGCGACAGGTTGTTTCTGCTACGCAAACTCTTGAGAAAGGACGGGATTCTTTTCGTACATTTGGATGATAAAGAAGTCGCGTATTGCCGTGTTTTGCTTGATGAGACATTTGGCAGACAGAATTATCTAAATACTGTGACTATAAAAGCAAATAGTCCTTTTGGTTTTAAGCACACTTCAAATCAGCTTTTCAAATCAGCAAATAACCTTTTGATTTTCGCAAAAGACTCTGCTCAACTGAAATTCAAAAAGACATTTATTGAAAAGGGATATGATCAAGCATATCGTTGGGTTTTTGACGATATAAAAAAACCAGAAGATAAATGGTCATGGAAGAATATTGATGAAGTTGTGGCGCTAGAGCTTGGATTTTCAAATGCAAGGGACGCAAAAAAAGAATTAAGAGAGGATGAATTTAATGCTGAAAGAGGAGTTTTTGCAATTAAAAATGCCGAGAGAGTCTTTCGTACGGCGTCGGTTACTGGTGGAGCTCGTCTCAAGAGGATTAAGACTCTTGAAAAGTCGCGCAAACTCAAGAATAAAATTGTTAGACATCCAAATGATGATATGGACTATTTATTCATTGGGGGCGAGAGAGTCCTATTTTATAGAGAAAGATTACAGGAAGTGGATGGAAATCTATTGCCAGTAGAGGCGATAACAGATATTTGGGACGATATTTCTTGGGAAGGAATTGCGGGCGAAGGAGGGGTTGACTTTCCCAAATCAAAAAAACCTGAAAAACTTATACAGCGTATTATCTCAATCTCGACTGAAAAAATGATTTGGTTTTTGACTCTTTTGCTGGTTCTGGGACCACGGGAGCCGTGGCGCACAAAATGGAACGTCGTTGGATTATGGTAGAAATGGGACGTCACGCTGACGAACTCATCATGCCACGCCTACAAAAAATCATCTCTGGGAAAGATCAAACAGGGATAAGCAAGGATGTGAACTGGAAAGGTGGCGGAGGGTTCAAATACTACCAACTAGGCGAGAGCGTGATACATGAACAAGATATGAATTGGTCGCTGAAAGCAGCAGAAATGGCCGAAGCAGTATTTTTACATTTCCAATACAGACCGATAGAGACGAAGTGGGTGGAGAAGGAAGGTATGTATCTCGGCAAGCACCAATCTGCACGCTATCATTTCGCCATTTCTTTTGCTTCAAGAGAAGTAAAAACACTAACGGCTGATCTATATGAAAAAATTATTGCCGAATTGGAAAGAGAAAAATTCAAACACCTAACAATTTTTACCAATGTCGCCGTTTCCGTGCCGCCAGATTCGTTGGACGATCGCGTTATGGTAAAAAAGATACCGGCAGCAATTTTGAGAGAATATAAATTACTATGAGAACAAAACCGCAAACATTTTACGATTTAGTGAGCCAAGACCAGCAATACAAAATTGCCGTCGGTTCGCCGTCGCCAAAAACGATTGAGAATTACGAAAAGATACAGCATTTGCTTAAATTTGCCTTGCGCCCGTATCAAATAGAAGCATTGAGCGCATTTCAACTTTTTTGGAAAGACAAGTTTGACAGCCGGAGCTTAAAGCAGAAAACACTTCAACAAGGAAAAGACGATGACGATAAGATTGTTGGGTGGAATAAGGTCGGTTTTGAAATGGCGACCGGTTCCGGCAAAACCCTTTTGATGGGCGCGGCGATTTTGGACTTATACCACCGAGGTTTTAGAGATTTTCTTATTCTCACTCCGAACACAATTTTGTTTGATAAGACGATAGAAAACTTTACGCCGCGCGCAGTAAAAAGCATTTTTGGCGACGGTTGGAATTTAACCTACAACTTGGTTACGGGAAATTCTTATCGTGATAAAACCTGCAATTACGAAGATGATCGCGACGTTTCTTTCTATGTTTTCAACATGCAGAAGTTTTACGATAAAGCGGCTTCATCGAACAAAAAAGACGGTGAAGATACAATGAAAGGGACACCATATGTTCGCCGGCCGCTTGAAGAATCATTGTGGCGTGATAAAAGCGGGCAACACACCATATCGTTTGTGGAATTTTTACGCGAAAAGCGGCCAGTCATTATTTCTGATGAAGCACACCACTACCAGCAAAAGAAAACCGCAGAAGCAATTTTTGAGCTCTTGCCGAGCGCTGTGCTGGAATTTACCGCAACATCACTTGAAAAAGGTGGTAGCGAGAGTTTTGGACAAGACAACTTATACAAGTATCCAATGCAAAGATATATTGGAGAGGGATATGGCAAGAGGATTTTTGCGGTTGGTTGCGGAACAAGCGACGAGAAAATTTCAGACGAAGTGACCGATAGTGATAAGCAGAAATTGGTTTGGGGCATGTTGATTCATTTGCTAAAAACCGAGTCGCTTGCCGCCGCTAACGCGCCAGTGAAAAAAGCGATGTTGCTTACCAAAGCAAGAACTATAAAACACGCGGACGCGATTGATGATTATCTCAAAAATTGGCCTGATTCGGTTGCGGGCGAGCTTGATGATGTGTTGGAACAAGTAAATCGTGAAGGAACCGATATTGCTAAAATTGTTCGTACGAATATACCAAAAAACAAATCAGAATTAGTAAAAAAATTGTCGCGAGTGGCAAAATCTGTTTTCACCATTCATAGCGAAAATAAAAGCGAGGAAGAGGTCTGGACAGATTATCAATCGCTCGACGACAATAATGCCGAAGTTGTAAACCAAGTCCGTATATTCACCGAGGGCGTTGATTACGACAATTTTTATACAATCGTTGTTTTGGGCGATACTGTTGAGAAAGTTGGTCTCGCGGCGGCCCAACTTATCGGGCGTGGTCTCCGACTTTACAAAGAAAAACGGGAGTTTGATATTTTGGGCGATGAACTAAAAGAGCAGAGCGAAATTTTACATGTTATTTGCGAGAGGGGCCGCCGCTTTGATCAAATCGTAGAAGAAATTCGGCAAAAATTAGCATTGTCGCCGGCAAATGTTGAAATTCCAACCGAGGAAGAAGACCGCGAGAATAAAGTAAACAGAAAAATTATTGATGACTACGAAATTCCAATTTTGCAGATCAAACCAACTGCAACCGGTAAAAGTTTTGAAGACGCGCTAAAAGATCAATCGTTAAGCGTTAAAGCGTTTGTTGATGAGGTGTGCGGGCTTTCCAAGGGTGACAAAGTTCTAAAGCCAGAAGTTTTGGCAATGATTGACTATGCGGAAATTACAACTGATGAAATCGCCATGCAGACTGACAAGCCAGCGACTACCCGCAGAACAATAGCTTTGCCTAAAAACGAAATTGCGCGCTGGGCGTTAGATTTTATAGAACAAACTGGCTCATTTATCGGAAATAACTCATTTGATACTGCAAAGAAGCTGATAGAAAACATTATTGGTGCCGGAATACAGGTTGATACCGCCTACGCGGTGGACTATAAACGCGCCTTGAAAGCTCTAAAAAAGAGTATTATTGAATTTTACGGACAAGGCGCATTTGAATTGATGTTCAAGAGACAATTTATATTCCGAAAGAAAAATGTAAAAGATATTTTTGTGGATGGCAAAATTACTGTTAGAAAACGAGACGGACTTACTCTCAACTTGATTCCTTCTCATCAACCCATGTCCTCGCACTTACAGCAGAAAGGTATTATTGTTGAAGGATATAAATTTTCTGCTCGTCCGTTTGTAAAGTTTGATTCGCCGCCCGAAAAATGGGTCGCTGACGCTTTGGAGCATCTTTGTTCATTGGACAAGAAAAAGAAAAGTTTTTGGGTTAGAAATGATCCTTTTGAGTATCCCGTTGAAGTAAAGCCAGCACCATTTTATCCGGACTTTCTTGCGTTTATCGAAGGCAAGTGGATAGTCGTTGATGTTAAAGGCAAGCATCTTGCCGAAGCGAAACAAATTGATGACCGCAAGAAAGCCCTAAAACTTTTAGAAAAAGAGGGCGGCGTTCAAACTTTTTTCCTCGTGGACAAGGCAATGGAAAAAAGAGGGTTCAAGGCAGTTAAAATTGCGAGCGTGAGCGATTTTGAGGGATATGACGAATTACGCCACAAGGAATTGGCAACCGAAGAATTTACAAACGGACAGAAGCCAACATTGTTTGATAAAGAATAATTTTACTACAAACTTGTTATCCAAAGCGGTTGGTTGGGAGATAGTTTTGAATGGCAATCTTAATTTGTCTTTATGAAAAAATTTAGCAAGCAAACAAAATTCCTATTAAACTTATCCAGCAAAGCTAGTCGGCTAATGCTTAAGTATTACAATCCTTGTGGGGTAAGTTATACTATTAAAAATAAAAAGGCTGATTGGGGATTGGATGCCGTAACCAAGGCCGACATTGCTGTTAACCAAATGGTTCTGCGCGAGGTGGCCAAGGCTTACCCGGATTTTGATGTCTTGGGTGAAGAAATAAGTTCTAAAACAATTGGTCGTAAATTATTTGTGGTGGACCCCATAGATGGCACGCATATGTTTATTATTGGCGCGCCGTTGTTTGTTTTTTCGGCCGCTATTGTTATAGATGGTCGGCCAGTGGCTGGAGTGCTGTGTAATCCTTTAGCCAGGCGCACAGTACTGGCCGAAAAAGGCAAGGGCGCTTATTTGGTGGAAAAGAATTTTAAGTTATCAGTAAGCAATAAAAAAATTTTGGCTGGCGCTTTAATAAAAACCGGTTGGAAAAGTTCGTCCGCTTCTGTTTTACTTCATAAACAAAACGCTCGCACGCCCGAGGTTTATTCGGTAGCTGAAGCGGCTTCTTTAATAGCTACTGGCGGGTTTGATGGTTGTATATTTAATGGTAAATTAGCCCATGACATTGCGGCGGCTAAAATAGTGGTGGAGGAAGCTGGTGGTAAGGTAACAGATTTATGGGGGAAGGAACAAAAGTATAACGGGTTTATTAAAGGCGCTTTATTAAGTAACAAACATTTGCATAAAAAATTGTTGTCCATAGCCAAAAAATCTGGAGTCCTAGAAGAGTTTAAAAAGTCTCATCCCTTTAAATAATTTCTTTATAGGCTAATTCGTACGAATTAGCCTATGTTATCCACAGGTTAATTTAGGTTATTTTGTTGTTTTTAATATTAAAAAACCAAGTTGTTTTTTAAACAACTTGGTCATAATAATTATTATTTTACCGATGGCCAAAACACTTGGTCATAATTGAATTCCGTGCAGGTACAGGTAGTGTTATGACACTTCCAGCAGCCATTACCATAACGTTCCAAAACAGCTTGTTCTAAATCAACTGTCAATAAATTGGCTATAGCTATTGTCCAGGCTAGAGTATCAGCTAGTTCTTTGGAAAATTCTATTTCTATGTCGTCTATGGTTGTATGGGCGGAAAAAGTGCTGGGAGTTTTCATAGCTAGTATCAATAGTTCGCTTATTTCCTTGAACAAGCGGTTAAGAATATTTTCAAGACCCTTGGATTTATTTTTAGCGCCGTAGATTTTTTTAAAATGTCGGCACCATTGTTTTAAGGTCCAGTTCAGTTGAGTAGGGTTTGGATTTGTTAATATACTGCTAGGTCTTTTTTCTGGACACTTACAAGGTAATTTTTGGCAGTAACTGCAATGGCTATTGGGGTATTTTTGAGACATAACAACCGCCAGTTGGTCGCTAGCAAAGTAATCGGCTACGCAGAAAATTCTAGACACTATTCTTGCTAAAGCTATTTTTAAATCAGCTGGGTCGGCTTGTTTTCTGATAGCTTCTTGTAAATCGGCTATAGCCAGATTTAAAAAGACTATGCGCTGCAATAAGTTTTGCAGGAATATTCTATTTCTTTTGCCGTAGAGTTTAAAAAAATGCTCCATTAATTTTTGTAGATTCATTTGGCACCTTTATATGTTGTTTTTAATAATGCTTTATTTATTTGCCCTTACCTTAAAGCCAATACTTAGAAAAGTCAATTTATTAGTTTTTCTGTGATTATTTATTAAATTAATGTTATATTTTGAGTATGACTAAATTTAAAGAAATAATCGGTCTGTTGATTTTACCCATTATAGTGCTGAGCACTTATTTGGTTGTTTACGTAATTTGGCGCCTATTGGGATTGCCAGTGGATGAATCAGTCGCTAACATGATTTTGGAAAAGTTTTCTGAATTAGGTTTGTGGGTGGTATTTCTGGGCGCCTTTTTAGAAGGGTTTTTTATTGTTGGCCAGTATTTTCCGGGTGGAGTCATTATTTTTTTGGGAGTAATATCTTCGGGTCAGGATATTTTAAAAGTCGTTACTATGGTGCTTATTGTTATGCTGGCTTTTGTGGCTTCTTATTCAGTCAGTTATTTATTAGGTAAGTATGGTTGGTACAAACTATTTATGAAATTCGGTTTTAGCAAAGCCATTGAACTGGCTAAACAAAAACTAGTTAGTAAGGAATCCACAGCGGTTTTGTTTACTTACTGGAATCCTAATCTAGCCGCCATGACAGCTACGGCCGCGGGAATTTTACAAATTCCTTGGCGTCGTTTTGCCGCTTATTCTTTGGCTGGCATAGTATTTTGGGAAACTTTTTGGGGTATATTGGTTTTTAAACTTGGTCCATCGGCCCTTAAAATTATGGGTTTAAAGTGGGTTTTAATTATTTGCGTCGCGTGGGTGCTGATTATTTTATTAAAACATTATTTGTTTGATAAGGAAAAGGCAGGTTAAATTATTTAATTTTAGCCAAAAAATCACTGAACGGCTCAGTGTTTTTTACTTTGAGGTGTTCGTCAGTTCCTTATGTTTTTGTGAATTTAAGAAGGTTAGCGGGTTTTTTTGATACAAGCTCGGTAGTCTGCTAAAATAGATGGACGTTTATGTTAAATAAAAACCCTAAAACAGCAGCGGAAATTATAGTGGAAGCCTTGGAAACAGAAGGCGTAAAATATGTTTTTGGCTTGCCTGGTGAGGAAAATTTGTCTTTGTTACAAGCTTTAAGTAAATCAACGCAAATAAAGTTTATTTTAACCAGACACGAGCAAACCGCCGCTTTTATGGCGGCTACTTATGGCCGTTTAACAGGTAAAGCTGGCGTGGTGCTAAGTACCTTGGGCCCCGGTGCTACCAATTTGGTAACCGGCGCGGCTTATGCCAATTTAGGTGGTATGCCACTTATTATAATTACTGGGCAAAAAGCTTTGCGTAAATCTAGGCAAGGTCATTTTCAAATATTAGATGTGGTTAGAATGATGGAGCCGGTTACTAAACTGGCTAGTACTATAGTTAGCGCTGATCGGGCGCCCTTTATGGTGCGGGAAGCTTTTAAAGTGGCCGAAAGCGAACGGCCGGGCGCGGTTCATTTAGAACTGCCTGAGGATATAGCCGAAGATATAACCGACAAGCAAGTTTTGTTGCCAGTAAAAGTTAGACGACCCGGGCCCGACCCCAAAGCTATTACCGAGGCGGCTAACAAAATAATGTCAGCTCAACGGCCGTTAATAGTAATTGGCGCTGGGGCCAATCGCAAAAGAATTCATAAGCACTTAAGCGAGTTTGTAAAAAAAACCGGTATTCCTTTTATAACCACGCAAATGGGTAAAGGCGTGCTAGACGAAACCAAAGAATGTTATATCGGCAATACAGCTTTAAGCGAGGGAGATTATATTCACTGCGCTTTGCAAAAAGCAGATTTATTAATTGTTGTTGGTCATGAAACAGTGGAAAAACCGCCGTTAATTATGGCTCAGGGTGACAGAGAGGTTATTCATATAAATTTTTCCGAGGCGGATGTGGATTATGTTTATGCGCCAACCTTGGAAGTGGTAGGCGATATTGCTCATTCTTTGTGGGCGCTGGCCGAAAAAATTAAACCTAGTGTTGTTTGGGATTTTTCTTATTATAAAAAGTTAAGCCAAAAATTAAAAGAACATATTTTAGAAAAAGCTGACGATTCAGCTTGGCCTTTAAAACCGCAACGATTAGCTAAAGACTTGCGGGATTTTATGCCAGCAGACAGTATTTTGGCTTTGGATAATGGTATGTATAAATTGTGGCTGGCTAGGAATTTTCCTGCTCGGGAACCTAATACAGTTTTGTTAGATAACGCTTTAGCTACTATGGGCGCCGGCTTAGCTTCGGCTATGGCGGCTAAATTACTTAATCCGGAAAAATTGGTGGTGGCCGTGGTGGGTGATGGCGGGTTTATGATGTCTTTAGGCGACTTGGAAACAGCTGTTCGTTTGAGTTTGGATTTAGTAGTGGTTGTTTTAAATGACAAAGGCCTGGGTATGATAAAGTGGAAACAACAGCAAATGGGTTTTACTGATTTTGGTTTAGATTTTACTAACCCCGACTTTGTTAGTTTAGCTAAAAGTTTTGGCGCTGGTGGTTTAAAAGTAGAATCGGCTGAAGGTTTTACCAAGGCTTTAGATAAAGCTAAGGTTTTAGGCGGGGTGCAAATAATAGATTGTCCTATAGATTACAGTGAAAATAAAAAAGTTTTTGATGAAGAGCTAAAACAAAAAACCTGTGAACTGTAAGAATCAAAAGTAGGGTCATTCTGAACCCTTCGTTCGTAGGGTGAAGAATTTTGTTAGCAAATTTTTAGGTGTTGAGATCCTTCGGCTAAGGCCTCAGGATGACATCTAACGTGTCAATTAATTAGGATTTAAACTTTATGCCTTTTATTTCCAAAAATCCTTTTACTTTAAAAGTCGAAGCTGAGTATCAAGAAATTTCTTCAAGCGAACTTGATAATAAGCTGGCTTTGGCGGCGCAGGCCTTTACCGCTTGGAGTGCTTTAAGTTATAAGGAGCGAGCAGAACATTTAAATGAATTAGCTGCTTATTTAAGAAGCCATAAAGAAGATTTAGGGTTTATTATTACTAAAGAAATGGGTAAGCCGCTGGCGGCCGCTAATAGTGAGGTAGAAAAAAGTGCTTGGGTGCTGGAGTATTACGCTGAAGCTGGAGAAGATTTATTAAATAAAGAAGTCATAAAAACCGACGCTGGTTCCAGTTATGTTGTTTTTGAACCCTTAGGCGTTATTTTGGGAGTAATGCCTTGGAATTTTCCGTTTTGGCAGGTTTTTCGGTTTGTGGCGCCTACTTTAATGGCTGGTAATACTGTGGTAGTAAAACATGCTTCCAATGTGCCACAATCAGCTGAATTAATTGCTAAAGTTTTTAAAGATAGTGGTTGTCCGGAAAATATTTATCAAAATTTATTAATAGGCTCAACCAGAGTAGCCGAGGTGATAAAGGATGACAGAATACAAGGAGTTAGTTTAACCGGCAGTGAAGCAGCCGGGCAAAGCGTGGCCGCTATTGCCGGCCAAGCTATTAAAAAATCAGTTTTGGAATTAGGCGGTAGTGATCCTTTTATAGTTTTACAAGAGGCGGATGTGGATTTAAGTTGCCAGGTGGCTGTAACAGCCAGGCTTAATAATGCCGGACAAACCTGTATTTCGGCTAAAAGATTTATTGTGGAAGAACCAGTTTATGATCAGTTTGTTAGTCAGTTGTTAAAACATTATCAAAATTTAATAGTGGGCGATCCGGAAAATAAAGAAACCAATGTTGGCCCTTTGGCTACAGAGCAAATTTTATTAGAAGTGGAAAAACAAGTGGATCTTTCGGTTAAATTAGGGGCCAAAATTTTGTGCGGTGGCCGGCGCTTGGCTAAAACCGGTTATTTTTATCAGCCAACTATTTTAACAGATGTTAAACCAGGTATGCCGGCTTATGAGGAAGAAGTTTTTGGTCCGGTAGCGGCGGTTATAAAAGTAAAAAATTCAGCCGAAGCTATTACTATAGCCAACGACACCCGTTTTGGTTTGGGCGCTTCGTTGTGGACTAAGGATGAAAAATTAATACAAGAATTAGTGCCACAAATAAAAGCCGGTTCGGTGTTTGTGAATTCTATGGTTAAATCTGACCCCCGGTTGCCTTTTGGCGGCATAAAAAAATCCGGTTATGGCCGGGAAATGGGTGCCTATGGTATTAAGGCTTTTACTAATATTAAAACAGTGTGGATAAAGTAGTTATTATGATTCGCAAAATTAAAACAAAAAATAAAATAAAAGCTGTTTTATTCGATTATAACGGGGTTATAGTGGATGATTTAGGCGCTTGTGGTCGGGCCGAGTGTGATGTGATAGTCGATTTAGGCGGAAAAAGATTGTCTATGGCTTATTGGTTTAAAAACATACACCAAGATTGGCAGGGGTTTTATTTGGAGCACGGCGTACCTAAAAATAAATTATCTAAAGTTCATAATTTAATGAACAGTCGATATAAAAAATACGAAAAATACATTAAAGCAAATTCGGGTGTTAAAAGTTTATTACAAAAGTTAAATAAAAATAATATAAAAATGGGAATTTTAAGTGCGGCCGGGCAAGATATTGTAAAAAATGGTTTGCAAAAATTTGATTTAGAAGATTATTTTTCTTTTATTGTGGCTGGGGAAGACGTTGTTAAGCCCAAACCGCACCCGCAAGGCTTATTAAAAGCTATTAAACTTTTTAAATTACAACCCACAGAAATTATTTATGTTGATGATATGCCGAAAATGTTTCCTGTGGCCAGTAAAATCGGTTTTAAAACAGTAGGTTTGTATTCGCAAGTCAGTGGGGATTTATCGGCAGCTGATATTCAGATAAAAAAGATAAAATCTTTAGCTAATTATTTAAATTAATAAATTTATGTTTAATTTAACAGGCAAGGTCGCTCTTATTACTGGAGCTAAGCAGGGCATGGGTTTAGCGCATGCTAAAGCTTTAGCTAGTCAGGGCGCTAAGGTGGTGGTAACAGATATAAATTTGGCAGAGTGCCAAAAAGTAGCCGAAGAAATAATTGGCGCTGGTGGCCAGGCTATAGCTTTTAAAATGGATGTAACTGATTTACAAGAAATTAATCAGGTATTTGCTGAAGTGGAAAAACACTATGGCCGGCTGGATATTTTAATAAACAATGCCGGAGTTTATCTGCCTAAAGCCGCCACTGAATTAACAGAAGGCGATTGGGATAAAACTATAGATATAAATTTAAAAGGTCAGTTTTTTTGCGCCCAGGCGGCCGCTAAGTTGATGACTAAGAATAAATGGGGTCGCATTATAAATATTTCTTCTATAGCTTCGGGGCAGGTAGGTGTGGGTATTGCTGGGGGTGTTCATTACACCTCTTCTAAGGGAGGGGTTATTGGTATGTCCGAAACTATGGCTATAGAATGGGCGCCTTTGGGTATTACAGTTAATGTTATAGCCCCCGGCGCTATAGATACGCCTATGGCCTCTTCCTCTGATATACCCAAAGAAGCTTTACAAGGGCTTATGGCTCGCATACCGCTTAACAGAATGGGTTTACCCGAAGAAGTGGCGGCCGCGGCTGTGTTTTTGGCTTCAGGGGAAGCTGGGTATGTAACCGGCGCCACTTTACATGTGGACGGCGGTTGGCTAGCTACTTAGTTTACGTTAATTAGTTTTATGGGTAATGAGGTACATAAAGCGGCTAAAATATTGTGGAACTACCACCGGCTTAATCAATCGTTGAAAAAAGCTGATTGTATATTTGTTTTAGGCAGTCATGACGTCAGAGTGGGCGAGATGGGTGCTGATTTGTTTTTGGAAGGTTATGCCCCTTTGATTATTTTTTCCGGTGGATTGGGTAATTTGACTAAGGATATTTGGTCAAAAAGTGAAGCGGATATCTTTGCTGAAATTGCCGTTAACAAAGGAGTACCTAAGGAAAAAATTATTATCGAGAATAAATCCACTAACACTGGAGAAAATATTTTGTTTACCAAAGAGCTTTTAAGGAAAAAGAACGTCAATCCTAATTCTTTTATGGTGGTACAAAAGCCTTATATGGAGAGAAGAGCTTACGCAACTTTTAAAAAATTATGGCCGGGAAAGAGTTTAATAGTTACTTCACCTAGAATATCTTTTGAAGATTACCCTAACGAGCAGATACCCGAAATCGATTTAATAAATATCATAGTTGGAGATTTACAAAGGATTAAATTATATCCAGAAAAAGGTTTTCAAATACCGCAAGAGATTCCTGATGACGTTTGGGCAGCTTATGAATTTTTAGTAAAAGAAGGATATAATAGACACTTGATAAAAGACTGATTTATGAGCCAACGAATTTTTAAAATTTTGTTTGATATCGGCGGTACTTATGTTCGAGCTAGCTTGGTTAGTGGACAAAAAATAATTAAGACCATTAAAATTAAACAGTTAGCTAATTTAGTAGATTTTAAAAAAAATTTTAGCAAATTGTTTAGTCGATTATCAGGCGATCAGCAGATTAGTGTGGTGGATATTGGCGTGGCCGGGCGGGTAAGTGGTACTAAAGTTATAAGTTGCAGTAACATCCCTTTTTTAAAGAATTTTAATTTTAAAACATTACTGCCAGTTGGTGTTAAATTAATAGTAGATAATGATGCCAGATGGCGTTTGCGGCAAATTTTAAAAACTAAACCACTTTGGCAAACTAAGAAAATTTTGCTTATAACTTTAGGTACGGGTGTGGGGAGAGCTGTGGCCGAGAACGGTCGGGTTAAGAAAATAAAAAAGTTGGAACAGCGCGAACCGTGGGAAAGCGAGTATAAAATTAAAAAATCTGACGGATTAGATAACTTTGTTAGTTGGTTACATCCAAAAATAGCTGATCTAGCAAATAAATATAATCCGGAGATATTAATATTAGCTGGTGGCTTATTAAAAAGAAAAAAGGATTTGTTATTTGTCTTGTTAAAAAAAATTAAAAAATTTGGTAGTAAATTAGTGGCTGTTTATGATTAAGAAAAAAGCCAGGCTTTATAAGGTTTTACACGGTTTGTTTGATATTACGATTATTAGTAAATCTTTGGAAGGTTTGGCTGAATTATTTGCCGGCTTAATACTTTGGTTTAACCCGACCGGATCGATTGTGGGTTTAGTGGGTTGGTTATTTTGGCGGGAATTAGCTGAAGATCCATCAGATTTTATAGCCAATTATTTAACCAATCTTTCCAGCCATATTTCTTTTAAAGTGCAGTTTTTTTTGGCTGTATATTTTTTATTACAGGGCTCAGCTAAAATAGTGCTATCGGCAGCTGTTTATCGTGGCTGGCTTTGGTCTTACCGTTGGTATGAATTATTTTTGGCTATTATATTAACATACCAAGCGTATCATTGGTTAATTAGGCCAACTTGGTGGTTGGCTGGTTTTATAATTTTTGATTGTTTAGCTATTTGGTTAATAGAAATGGAATACCGGAAAAGATTATTGAATAAAATATCCAGCTTGTAGTAAGCTGGATATTTATGGTTTGAATTTATTAATCTGGAGGAGAACTTAGGAAACAGTTTTGATCCAAAGATCACTGTTTCGAATTAATTGACCTCTGGTTAGAGCTAGTTAGTACCAGCTAAACAGACCAGCACAATTAATTTTGTCTCCCCTCCAAGTTATTAAGCACAAAACTTGATTGTTAAATAACAGTTAAATATATAATTAGAGGTGAGAAAGTCAAGGGTTGTGGAACAGGTAAATTAGGTAAATTATTTTTAAGCTTAGAGTAAGGTTTAATAAGATTGTTCTACACTAGTTTGTCAAGCAAGCGGTTTAGGTATTAAACTACAGTAGCAGAGAGTTTATTCTTGATAGTTGCTTTAATTTATGGAAAAAGAACCTTTAGCAGAAAAAAATAAATTAGAAGCGTTGCGTAATGTTTTTAAACAAACTCCAGCCGCCGCCCAAATGGAATTTTATAATAGGCCAAAGTCTCCAGAAGGTTTACCGGCTTATAATTTAGCGGATTGTTTTATTACTAGCTTTGACGCTATTTTTTTACATTTGCAAGCAGCTCAAGGGGAATTGGATCCGAATGTTTATGAAACAGTTAAAATGCAATTAGAAACAATGCGTCAATGGGTCGAAGATAGGGCTAAAAAATATAGCGGGTTTGTTGATAAAATACCTGAGGAAATAATGATTGAGTTTCAAGAAAAATTAAATGCTTTGGAAAAAATTATTTTTGATTAATTTTATGCCTAAAGATCAAATTTTTACCGCCAGCGCCATAGTTTTAATGTTATTTGTGGCTTTTGTAGATTGGACAGTTACTTCTTGGTTGCTTTTGGCGGCTGTTGTGTTGTTGTTAATGGCCTGGTACAAAAGGGGAAAATTTTAATTTTTAAATAAAGTTGATTATAGTTAACAAAAGTTGTCTTTTGTGGTTTAGTTTGCTAGCCTTAGAATATGTTGCAATCACAATTATTCAGTAAAACCGCTCGGCAAGTGGCCAGTGAAGAACAATCAACTAATGCCCGTTTATTAACCCAGGCCGGTTACATAGACAAGCAAATGTCTGGCGCTTATAGTTATTTGCCTTTGGGTTTAAGGGTTTTTAATAAGATTTGCCAGATTATTAGGGAAGAAATGAATGCCGTGGGTGGCCAAGAATTGGTTATGACTTCTTTGCAACCCAAAGAATTATGGCAAACAACTGATCGTTGGGTAACGCCGGAAGAAATAATGTATAAATTTGAAGAAAAATCAGGTGCCAGTGTGGGGCTGGCTTGGACTCATGAAGAGCCCATAACGCAAATTGCCAAACGTTTTATCAGTTCTTATCGTGATTTGCCTAAATACGTTTATCAATTGCAGACCAAATTCCGCAATGAGCCCAGGGCTAAATCGGGCATTATGCGTACCCGGGAATTTGTTATGAAGGATCTATACAGTTTTCATACTACGGAAGAGGATTTGGATGCTTATTATGAAAAAGTTAAACAAACTTATTTAAAAGTTTTTGAACGTTGTGGACTTAAGGCTTTAGTGGTGGAAGCTTCGGGTGGGGCTTTTACTAAAAAATATTCCCATGAATTTCAGGTTTTAACTGAAGCGGGTGAGGATTACGTAATTTATTGTCCAAATTGTAGCTATGCTCAGAATTTAGAAGTAGCCAAAGGCCAGGCAGGTGAAGAGTGTGTTAATTGCCACCAAACCAAGTTGCTTAAAGGCAAGAGCGTTGAAGTTGGAAATATATTTAAATTAGGCACTAAATTTTCCGAAAGCCTTAAACTTTATTACAGCGATGAAGCCGGCGAGTTAAAACCGGTTATTATGGCTTCTTATGGTATTGGGCCCGGGCGGGTAATGGGTACGATTGTAGAAGTTTTTAATGACGAGGCGGGAATTATGTGGCCGGAAGCAGTGGCGCCTTTTAAAATTCATTTGCTTAATTTGGGTAAAGAGGCTGGTGTTAGTCAATCAGCCCAAGAATTATATACTTTACTAAGTAAGGCCGGAGTGGAGGTATTATATGATGATCGGGATGAATCAGCCGGGGTTAAATTTAAAGATGCTGATTTGTTGGGTATGCCTTGGCGAGTTATAGTTGGGCAAAAAAACTTGCCCAAAGTAGAATTAAAAGCTAGAAATTCTCAGGAAAGTATTTTGCTGACAGTGTCGGAAGTACTGAATAAATTTAGTGTTCAATCTTAGTCTGGACATAAGGCTTAGCATCAGATAGAATTAGGCTGTATGTTTAAGTCTTTCTTGGGTAGATTTTCCCGCGATATAGCAATTGATTTGGGTACGGCTAATACCTTGGTTTATGTTAAGGATAAAGGGATAGTCGTAAACGAACCTTCGGTGGTGGCTATAAACACCAGAACCGATCAAATTGTGGCCGTTGGTCATGATGCCAAAAAAATGATAGGCAAAACTCCACCGCATATTGTGGCCACCAGGCCATTGGTTGGCGGGGTAATTTCGGATTTTGAAGTTACCGAAAAAATGCTTAAGTATTTTATTGATCGCGTGCATAAAGAAAGTTATGCCATTTCCCCCCGGCCCCGCGTAGTCATAGGCATTCCTTTGGATGTTACTGAAGTGGAACGCAAAGCAGTGGAAGATGCTGCACAGTCGGCCGGAGCCAGGGAAGTTTTGTTAATAGAAGAACCAATGGCGGCGGCTTTGGGCGCGCGTTTGCCAGTCAGGGATGCTACCGGTCAGTTGATTATTGACATTGGCGGCGGCACTACCGAGATTGCTGTTATTTCTTTGGGTGGCGTGGTAATGTCACGCTCTTTGCGTATTGCTGGTGATGAAATGACGGACAATATAGTTCAATTTGTTCGTGATCATTTTAATTTATTGTTGGGCGATAGGACAGCTGAAGAAATAAAAATGAAAATAGGCAGTGCTGTAGCCCTAGACGAACCAATAGAAATGCGAATTAGGGGACGCGATTTAATGACTGGTTTACCCAGGGAAGTGGTTATTAATGATACGCAAGTTCGTGAATCATTACAAAAGATTTTTCGGGCTATGGTGGAAAATGTTAAATCGACTATTGAAAACACCCCGCCTGAATTAGTAGCTGATATTTATGAAAGAGGTATCGTTATGACTGGCGGGGGTTCTTTACTTAAAGGTTTGGACAAATTGTTGGCTGGTGAATTGGCTATACCGATTCAAGTAATCGACGATCCTTTAACCGCTGTGGTGCGCGGGGCTGGAGTTATTTTGGATGATATTGAACATACTAGGGATTTATTATTGCCTTCCACTAAATAATGGACAATAAAAATTATGCCAGTTAGTTTAGGGCGCCGCTTAGGTAAAATAGGAGCGGCTTTACTGATTATTTTTCTTTTAGCCAATCCTTATGTTTGGGGTTTTATAGTTGGTACATTTCAATATGTTACTGTTCCAGTGGTTACCACTTGGAGCCGGACGGTTGATTGGTTTGGGGTATTTTTAAAAGCTCAAGAACTAAAAAAACAGAATAACGAATTAATAGATCAGGTAGCTGGGTTATCTTTTTTAGAGGCGGACAAAGAACAATTAAAAAAAGATAACGTTGAATTAAAATCTTTACTGAATTTATCTAAACCTTTAGATTGGCAAGCTCAAGCTGTTGAAGTGCTTGGGCGACAAAGCGATGATAGTGGGACATTATATTTAATAAACGCTGGTCAGCAACAGAATTTACAGCCTGGTTTGGCTGTGGTCGCTGGACTTAAAACTAATGAAGGTTCTTACGGTGGATTATTAGTAGGTACTATAAAAAGTGTTAATGAAAAAACAGCTGGTTTTATTTTAACTACTAGCCCTAATAGTCGTTTAGTTTCCCAAGTCTTAAATGATAGTCGTACTCAGGGTTTAGCAGTGGGTGAATATAATTTAGCTTTACGTATTCGTTATTTACCTCAGGATCAGTCGGTGGAGGTAGGAGAGTTAGCTGTGACTAGTAATACTGATCCGCAATTACCGAGCGGTCTTTTGTTGGGAGTGGTTTCGGCTATTGAGGCTAACGAAGGATCCTTTTTTAAATCGGCTGTGGTAACTCCGCCAGTTAAATTAGACCGTTTTAAATATCTTTACGTTTTAAAAAAACCATAAGCTATTATGTCTTGGTGGTTTAATATTATATTCGGGATTGTTTTATGGTTAGTGCGCCAAGCTTTAGCCACTTTTAATCCGCTGTTGGCTGATGCTGTATTGTTAGCTTGGCCAATTTATTTAGTTTGGCAAATGGGTTTTTTAAAACCTTGGACGGCTTTATTAGTAGCCAGTTTTTTAATAGATGTTATAACTTTTTCTAATTGGCCGGTTTATACTATAGCCGCTTTTTTATCCGGCATAATTTATCGTCAATTTATTGAAGATTTTTTAGCCGAATCTTCTAATTTAGGTCGGGCACTTAATATGTTTGCTTGGGTTATTAGTTGGCGGCTGATTCGTTGGGGTGTGATGTGGTTAGGTTGGCGTTTGGGTTTTGATTATTTTTTGCCAGTGTCTTTTAGTTGGTTATCTTGGTTAAGTTGGTTGGGCTATATTGCCGGAGTTTTAATAATTTTGAGTATAATAGGTTGGTATAAAGTTAAATTTAAAAAAACTTTTAATTATGTCTAATTGGCGTCGTGATCCCTTTGTTATAAAAGAATATGGCGGTAACATAAAGGACCGTAAGGTGACTGGTTTTAGTTGGCGCAGATTAGAGGGTACTACTTTGGGAGAAAGCGGTGTTGGTACTTTGCGACGAGTTATTAGTCAGGCCGTGCCTATGGTTTTGGCTGTGGCTGTGGCTTTAGTTTTGTTTATATTTTTTATAAAACTTTTTTATTTACAAGGTTGGCAAGGCCAAAGGTGGCGTAGCGTGGCTGAGGGTAACCGTATTAGGTTAGAAATAATTAGCGCTCAACGAGGCTTGATTACCGATCGGCAGGGCCAACCTTTAATACGGAATAATTCTACTTTTAGCGTGGTGGCTATTCCAGCTGATATGCCACGCGATGAAACTGTTCGTCAGCAATTTTTAAACGAGATTTTGGCTTCGGTGCCAGCTGAATACATTGATAAAGATGAATTAGTTGATTTGTCTACTTTTTCTTATTTACCGGTTATTATTGCCCAAAATATTCCTCATGATTTGGCTTTAAAACTTATGGTGGTTAGCCGTGATTACCAAGGCTTAAGAGTTGAGCCTAGCAATATTCGAGATTATTTGTCTGGTGAATCTTTTGCTCATTTATTGGGTTATGTAGGAAAAATTTCTGCTCAACAATATACTGATTTAAAAAATCAAGGTTATCAAATAAATGATTATATAGGTCAAGCTGGTTTAGAAATGCAATATGAAGAGGCTTTACGCGGTCAGCCTGGGAAAAAACAAGTGGAAGTGGATGCTTTTGGGAAAGAAAGAAAAATTTATGCCGCCCAAGCTTCTGTGCCGGGCGCTAAATTGGTTTTAACAGTAGAGGCCGGCTTACAAAAAGTTGCTTATGAGTCTTTAAAAGAGGCGGCTAGTCCAGCTAAAAAAGGTGGCAGTGTGGTAGCTTTAAATCCGCAAACCGGTGAAATTTTAGCCCTGGTTAGTTATCCTAGTTATAATCCTAATATTTTTACTATTAATCGTGATAATAATAAAATTAGGGATTTGCTTAAAGATCAAACCAAACCTTTATTTAATAGAGTTTTGGCTGGCGAGTATCCGCCTGGTTCCACTATTAAACCTTTTTGGGCAGCCGCTGGTTTAAAGGAAGGTGTTATAACCGAGCAAACTACTTTTTTTAGTAGTGGAGGGGTTCGTCTGGGAGATCAATATTTTGCTGATTGGAAAGCCGGTGGGCATGGTTTAGTTAATGTCTATAAGGCGATTGCTGAATCTGTTAATACTTTTTTTTATTTGTTGGGTGGCGGTGGTGAAGCAGACAGCGGTTTAGGTATAAGTCGTTTGACCGCTTATTTGGAAAAATTTGGTTTTTCGCAACCAAGAAACATAGATTTACCTGGTGAAAGGTTGGGTTTTATTCCAACCCCTTTATGGAAGTTAGATAAATTAAATGAGCGTTGGTATAAAGGTGATACTTATAATATTTCTATTGGTCAAGGTGATTTATTGGTTACCCCTTTGCAGTTAGCTGTTAATTATTCAGCCTTGGTTACTAATGGTCGAATTAAAAAACCTCATTTACTAAAAGAAATAGTTTGGCCGGACCGTCGGACACAACAAACACCTGTTACAGAAATGGAAGATTTTGGTTTAAGTGATGAAATTCTACAAATTGTTCAAAAAGGTATGAGGCAAACCGTTACCGATGGTAGTGCTAGGTATTTGAATAGTTTGCCGGTTAAAGCGGCTGGTAAAACCGGTACGGCTCAAACCGGTAGTCAGACCTTAACCCATGCTTGGTTTATGGGTTATGCGCCTTATGATAAGCCAACTTTATTAGTGGTGGCTATGGTGGAGCAAGGTGGAGAAGGTTCTAGTGTAGCTGTGCCAATTGTGCGTAAAATGATGGCCGAATATTTTTCTAATGCACCTACTGGCTCTGATTTTTTAGATTCAGAAATTTAAGCATCTTGGTATTTATTAAATCTTGACAAAATAAGTGTCGACCAGTATCTTTTAGCTATTCTTAATGACCGGCCATTTTTAAGTAGTATAAATTTAGAGCCGGTTTTTAGATTGTATATATTATGACAAATAATAATGGACAAAATTACGTCACTAAAGACGGTTTGCAGAAAATTAAAATTGAATTAAAGGAGCTTAAAACAATTAAGCGTAAGGAAATTGCTTGGCGCATTCAAGAGGCTAAAGAATTAGGAGATTTGTCGGAAAATGCCGAGTACGTGGAAGCTAAGACTGAACAAGGCTTTATTGAGGGTAAAATAATTGAGTTGGAGAATATTTTAAAAAATGTTGAGGTTATACCAGATTCAACCGGCGGTGATGAGGTGCAGGTTGGTTCCAAAGTGGCTTTTACTTCTCCTCAGGGTGATAAAGAATACACTATTGTGGGTTCCAATGAGGCTAACCCAGTAATGGGTTTAATTTCCAATGAATCACCTTTGGGCCAGGCTTTTTTAGGGCGCAAGGTGGGAGATAAAGTAGAGGTTAGTTTGCCAGTTGGTCGAGTGATTTATAAAATTACTAAAATAAGTTAATAATTGTTGAATATTTTTTTAATCATCTTTAGTTTTTTAAGATGGCTTGTTTTAGTTTGCCAAGCCGCTAAATAAAGGGTAAAATTAGCCATATCTTTAACTTATGTCTATACGCCAAGATCAAGAATTAAAAAGTCGTCAGGCCAAGCTAAAAACTTGGCAGGATTTGGGTTTTAAGCAATATCCTAGTGATTTTAAAAGACAACAGACCATAGCCGATATTCGTAGCCAAGCTTTTGAACAGGAAATACCTTTATTAACTGGCGAAGCAGTTAGGGGTCAAATTTTTACAACAGCTGGTCGTTTAATGACCTTGCGATCGCATGGTTCATTGTGGTTTGCTACTTTGCAGGACGAAACCGGTAGTTTGCAAATTGCTTTGGTGGAAAAAATAGTTAATCAAAAATTTTGGCAATTAGCCGAGAATTTAGATCGGGGAGATATAATTGGTGTCGTGGGTGTTTTAGTAAAAAGCCGACGTGGTGAATTGACTGTTTTAGTTAGTGAATTAATTCCTCTGGCTAAAGGTTTACAGATTTTGCCGGAAAAATGGCATGGCTTAAAAGATGTAGAACAAAGATTAAGGCGGCGTTATTTAGATTTAATGATGTCAGAGGAGACAAGAGAAATTTTTAAAAAAAAGTCTTTATTTTGGCAAACAGCCCGGACTTGGTTGCAAGCGGCTGACTTTATGGAGGTGGATACGCCAGCTTTGGAAACTATTGCCGGTGGAGCCGACGCCAGTCCTTTTATTACTCATCACGATGCTTTAGATCGAGATTTTTATTTGCGCATTTCTTTGGAATTACCACTAAAACGTTTATTGGTCGGTGGTTTTGGTAAGGTTTTTGAAATTGGTAAAGTTTTTCGCAACGAAGGCATAGATACCGAACATTTACAGGATTATACCATGTGTGAATTTTATTGGGCTTATGCGGATTATGAGGATTTGTTGGTTTTTACGCAAAAAATGTATCAGGCTATTGTTCAGGCCGTTAGTGGTGGTTTAATCACTACTTATGATGGCCGAGAAATAGATTGGTCTGGCGATTGGCCGAAAAAAGATTATTTTGAAATTATTAAAGAGTATACAGGGGAGGATTTAGCTGGGGTAACCAAGGTGGAAGATTTGCGTAAATTATTAGAAAAAAACAAAATTCGCTATGAAGATAGTATGGGTGCTGGGCGTTTGATTGATTTATTTTGGAAAAAATTAGTTCGCCCTAAAGTAGTGGGCCCGTTATTTTTGATAAATCATCCGTTGGAGGTTTCACCTTTGGCTAAAGCACATCGGACTATGCCTGATCGGGTGGAAAGATTGCAAATAATTGTGGCTGGTTCTGAGTTAGGTAATGGTTTTAGCGAACTTAATGATCCTAAAGAACAAAGACAAAGGTTTGCCGAGCAAATGAAATTAAGAGAGGGTGGCGATAATGAAGCAATGATGTTGGATAATGATTTCATTGAAGCTTTAGAGTATGGTATGCCACCGGCGGCTGGCTTTGGTTTTTCAGAAAGACTCTTTAGTTTTATTGTTGATAAACCAATACGAGAAACTGTCTTGTTCCCGCCAATGAGAGATAATTAATAAAGTTTAATTTTATGAACAGTTTTGCGCCAGATTCAGGGTTTGCTCAGGCGTTTGGTCAATTTAAAAATAAACAAGAACAAGAATTTTCTGAAATAAGTAAATACCCTTTTAAAAATGAGGTAATTTCGGTTGATGATTTAAAAAAGTTAAAAGACATTCAAGATTCTTTAAACAATTTAATAAAAGACTATAATCACAACGCTAAATTAACTGGCTCGGGCATTCAAAAAGAAAGTCTTTGTCAACAGTATATAGTTTCTATAGAAAAATTTTTAGACAATCAAAATATTTGGAAATATAAGTTTTCTACAGACTCTTTAAGTGGTGGTGGCACAGAAGAACCATTAAACAAATCAGTTTTAGATTCTTTGTATTATATGTCAGAATCAGGCATTAGTTTGAGATTAAAATTAGTTAATTTTAGTAAGGGGTTGGGTCAAGTTGTCCAACCTTTAATGGAAAAAACTGTTTTTGAAAGCATTGATCAACTGATACAAATTAAAGAAAATCCGGAAGTGGGGTGTGTGGTTAATGATTATGCTTCAGAAGAATTTTATAAAGCCTTGAACGAGTCAACGGAAAATTATAAATCAGTAATTAATATTCATCAAGATAAAGATTTTATAAAAGGGCTGACTTTTAGCGGCTCAATTAAGCATAAGCATTTAGGGGATAGGGTTAATCAGGTGATTTTCTCTCATTAAATATTTATGCCCTACGACAAGCAGAATAAATTGTATATTGTCACTGTCACGGCCGTAATTAGGAATAAAGACGGCCGCTATTTGTTATTAAAGCGCCATCCACGGGAAATTGCTTATCCTAACAAATGGTGTTTTCCTGGGGGTAAAACTGAAGGATTGGAAGATATAGAATCAGTTTTACAGCGAGAGGTAAAAGAAGAGGCAGGTTTAAATGTGTTGCCCGGCAAGATTTTATTGCGTGATACGGCTTTTATTAGGTCGGATGGCCAAGCAGTTAGGGTGTTTACTTATTTGTGTCGTTTGGCTGATGATGGTCAAGCAGTTAATTTTGATGCCCATGATTTTGTGGATTATAAATGGGTAAGTTTGGAAGATTTGAAGGAATTAGACCACGTGGGCGTGGCCGAGGAAATTAAACAGGCAGAAAAATTATTAAATTTAGGTTTAAAGTTTGATGATTTAACATCGCCGTCTGGTCCTAGAAAAAAATAATTATGCCCAAACTGTTAATTGCCACTCATAACCCAGCTAAATTTAACGAGTTTGCTGAATTATTAAAAGATTATTCTTTTGATTTAGTTTCTCTTAAAGATATGGCTATAACTGATAAAGCGCCGGAAGATAGTAAAACGTTTGAGGCTAACGCACTTAGCAAAGCTAAGTTTTATTATCAGTTGTCTGGTTTGCCAACTTTAGCCGATGATAGCGGTTTAGAAATAGATGTTTTAGGTGGTTGGCCGGGCGTATCTTCGCGTCGGATTTTTGAAAATTCAAACAAAGAAGCTACGGATGATGAATTAATAAGTGAAACCTTACGTCGTTTACAGGGAGTATCTTGGAATAAAAGAACTTGTCATTTTGCTATAGCTACCGCTTTAGTTATAAAAGCCAATCAAGTGCACATAGCTGTTGCTCAAGGGATGACTGGTTATATTGCCGAAGCAACCTGTTCTAAAAGGATAGTGGGTTACCCTTTCCGTTCTTTGTTTTTTGTGTCAAAATACAATAAAATGTCAGCGGAATTATCTTATCAAGAATTAGCAGAAGCGGGTTTTCGTCATCGGCCGGAAATTATTAAGCAATTAGATTCTTATCTTTCCCAAATATGATTGATATAAAATATTTAAGAGACAATCCGGATTTAGTAGTTAAGGCTAGCCAGGCTAAAAATCGGACTATAGATATTAAGGTTATTTTGGATTTGGATAATCAAAGAAGGGCTTTGCAAGCGGAAGTGGATGGTTTACGTCAAGGTCGAGGGGATAAGTTGGTAAGCGAGGCGGATCGAGCTGAAGCCAAGGCTAAAAAGGAAGTTCTTAAAACTAAAGAGCAAGAATTAAAACAGTTAACTGACCAGTTAAATGATATTTTGCTTAGCCTGCCTAATCCGGCTCGGCCCGATGTTAAAGTTGGTAAAACAGAAAATGATAATGAGGTTTTAAGGCAGGTAGGTAGTAAGCCGGATTTTAATTTTACAGTTAAAGATTATCTAACTTTGGCGGAGCAGCACGATTTAATAGATATGGCCCGGGCCGCCAAAGTGTCAGGTTCTAGGTTTGGTTATTTAAAAAATGAAGCGGTTTTATTGGAATTTGCTTTAGTCCAGTATGGTTTATCAGTGGTTCTTAAAAATGGTTTTGTGCCAGTAGTGCCGCCGGTTTTAATTAGTGAAAAAGCCATGCAAGCTATGGGTTATTTGGAAAATGGTGGGGAAGAAGAAACTTATCATTTAAAAGAACAACAGCTTTATTTAGTAGGTACTTCTGAACAATCAATCGGGCCTATGCATATGGATGAAGTTTTAGAACTTACAGATTTACCTAAAAGATATGCTGGTTTTTCTTCTTGCTTTAGAAGTGAGGCCGGTAGTTATGGTAAGGATACCAAAGGTATTTTACGCGTTCATCAGTTTGATAAATTGGAAATGGTAGTATTTACTAAACCAGAGGATTCGGATAAGGAGCACGATAAACTCTTGGTTATAGAAGAAGAATTGATGCAAGGTTTAAAATTACCTTATCAAGTTATTAAGATGTGTACAGCGGATTTAGGAGATCCAGCTGCTCGTAAGTATGATATCGAAACTTGGATTCCTTCGGAGAGTAAATATCGAGAAACTCATTCTTGTTCAACTACCACGGATTTTCAGGCTAGGCGTTTGAATATTCGCTATAAAACAGCCGAGGGTAAAATGGATTTTGTTCATATGCTTAACGGAACAGTTTTTGCCATTGGTCGTACTTTGATAGCTATTTTAGAAAACTATCAGCAGGCTGACGGCAGTATTATTATCCCTAAGGTTTTGCAGCCTTATATGGGAGGCCTAGCTAAAATAGGTTAGCAGGCTAAAAACATGAAAGATTATCCTAATTATTCTTGGCTAGAAGTAAGTCGTAAAGCCTTACTGAACAATATAAGTGTTCATAGGTCTTTTTTAGGTGGCCAAGCTAAATTAATGGCAGTAGTAAAAAGTAATGCTTATGGACATGGTTTGGTTTTGGCCGCCAAGGTCGGGGAGTCTTCGGGTAAAATAGATTGGTTAGGTGTAGCTTCTTTAGCCGAAGCTTTTTCTTTACGGGCGGCTAAAATTAATTTGCCAATTTTAGTTTTAAGTTATTACCAGCCGTTACGTCAATTTGATTTACAAAAAGCTATTAAACAAAAAATTTCTTTTGTGGTTTACGAGCAGTCGGCTTTATTAGCTTTAAGTAAAGCGGGGCAGCAAGTTAAAAAGCCCGCTCGTGTTCATTTAAAAATAGACACTGGAATGGCTCGTTTGGGATTACGCGATAAACAAGCTTATGATTTTCTTAAACAAATAAGGAATTCTCTTTGGTTAAAATTGGAAGGTGTGGCTTCTCATTTGGCTACTGCCGAATCAAAACAGTCTGGATTTTTATTAGAACAGTTGGGAAATTTTTCAGCTTTTTTGGAAAAAGGTCAAGCTTGGTTGCCGGATAAATATTATCGTCATATAGCTTGTACAGCCGCTTTGAATAGTTTTAAAAACTCTCATTATGATTTGGGACGTTTGGGTATAGGTTATTACGGTTTGTGGCCGTCAGCAGAAAATAAATTAGTTGTTAATAAATTTAAGCCCAAAATTCGTCTTCAGCCGGCTTTAACTTGGAAAACTTTTATTATTGAACTGCAAAAATTGCCTAAAGGTGCAACAGTTGGTTATGGACGCACCTATACTACCAAACAAGCCATTACTATGGCGGTTTTGCCAGTAGGTTATTGGGATGGTTATCGTCGGTCTTTATCTAACAAAGGGGAGGTTATTATCCAAGGTCAGCTTTGCCCGGTTATTGGTCGTGTTTGTATGAATATAACCATGGTAGATGTAACTAAATTAGCTAAGGTTAGGGTTAATGACGAAGTTGTTTTATTGGGCTGCCAAGGTAAAAAGCAGATAACGGCCGAGCAAATAGGCATTAAATCTGGTACTATAAATTATGAGGTAATAACGGCTATTAATCCATTATTACCTAGAGTATTGGTTAAATAATTTTTATGGTTAAAAAAAATAAATTACGAATTGGTGTTTTGTTTGGTGGTCGTTCGGCGGAGCATGAAGTTTCTTTAGTTTCAGCTGCTTCGGTAATTAAACATTTAGACAAAAAAAAATATCAAGTCGTGCCAATTGGTTTATCTAAAGAGGGTATTTGGTTGGGTGGTTCAACTGTTTTAAAATTCTTAAAAAATCCCCAAACAAGTTTCTTTAAAAAAGAAATTGTTTTATTACCCGAACCGAATGGTGGACGCTTTTATAAAAGAACTGATATAAAAAAAATACAAGGAACTGTTGATGTTATTTGGCCGGTTTTACATGGTACCTTTGGGGAGGATGGAATTATTCAAGGTTTTTTAGAATTGACAGATTTGCCTTATGTGGGCGCTGGAGTATTGGGTTCGGCCGTAGCTATGGATAAAATTATTCAAAAATTAATTTGTCAGCAGGCTGGTTTACCAGTGTTACCTTTTGTTTATACTAATAAGTTTGATTATAAAAAAAGTTCAGCGGTTTTTATAAAAAATTGCCAAGTTTTAAAATATCCTATGTTTGTTAAACCAGCTAATTTAGGATCTTCGGTGGGTATTAGTAAGGTTAATAATTTGTTGCAGCTTAAAATTGCTATTAATTTAGCTTTTAAATATGACAGGCGTATTTTGGTTGAGCAAGCGGTCAAACAACCTTTAGAGATTGAGTGTTCGGTTTTGGGTAATAATGAGCCCCAAGTTTCTGTTTTAGGTCAGGTTATACCTAGCAATGAATTTTATGATTACGACGCTAAATATGTTGATGGTAAATCTAATTTGATAATTCCAGCCCCTTTATCTAAAACTGTCAGTCGGAAAATAAAAAATTTAGCCGTGGCTTGTTTTAAAGTTTTAGATTTAAAAGGTTTAGCCAGGATAGATTTTTTGGTGTCCCAAAAGTCAAGAAAAATTTATTTAAATGAACCAAATACTATGCCGGGTTTTACCAGTATTAGTATGTATCCTAAATTATGGGGGCACTCCGGATTAGGATATTCTGAATTATTAGATCGTTTAATCTCTTTGGCTTTGGCTAATTATCAGGACAAAAAACAATTACAGACTTCTTATAAACCCACTAAACAATGGTATCAGTAAAGCAATTTAAAGCACGTTCAACTGTAAAAAAAAGGCGCGGGCATGATTATGCTCGAGCTAAACATGAAATTCCCGACGTTAATCGTCGGTTGTTTAAAGCTTATCAAACTCAGGCTAAACCGACTTGGCGAAAGAGACTCTATTATATTTTACCTGGATTATTTATTGTTTTAGTTGCAGTGATTATTCATTTACCAATTTTTTCCATAAAGAATATTATTATTAATGGTGTACCTTCGCAAGAAGCCAGAAACAAAATAAGATTGATTTTAAACCAGGAAATAGCTGGACGACGTTGGTTATTGTGGCCTCAGTCTAATATTATTTTTTTTGATACTTCTAAGGCTCGCAAGTTGGTTGGTCAGGAATTTTACAGTCAGGATTTATTTTTTAAAAGACATTGGCCGAATGTTTTAAAATTGAATTTTCGGGAAAGTTTAATGATCGCTCGTTGGCAAACTAAAAATAAAGTATATGCCGTTGACCAAAGGGGGATAATTGTTCAAGAATTAAAAGATCAAGCAGTTTTAAGTACTAATTTAGTTTTAATTAGGGAAGTGGGGGATAAGGGCTATAATTTAGGTGATCAGGTGATTGATGAGCAGGCTATTGCTTTTGTGGATAGTTTTAACAAATTTTGGCAAGAGAATCTTTCAAAAATCAAGTTGGATTATGTTTTATTGGATTTGGCTGGTTTGCCAACTGTTCAGGCTTATACTGCAGATGGTTGGTATGTTTATCTTTCAGTACGTGAAGATCCGTTAGGGCAAATAAATTCTTTAAAGCGTTTATTAGCGGAAAAAATAAAAGGAGACATTAACCGTTTGCTGTACGTGGATGTTCGTTTTGGTGCTCGTTTATTCTATAAATTAAAGTAGCTTATGGCCAATAGATTTTCTGCTTTGCTTTTTGATATGGATGGTTTAATGTTTGACACGGAAACAATTTATTCCAAAGCCGGTCAATTAGTATTAGAGGCCAGGGGTAAAAATTTTACCTTGGATTTGAAACGTCAAATAATGGGTTTGCGTTTGCCTGAGGTTTGGGCTTATATAAAGAAATATTACAATTTGCCTGATGAAGTGCCGGTATTGGTTAAAGAAGCTAGGCAGGCTTATGAAAAATATTTACTGACTGATAATTTGTTGCAGCCGTTGCCAGGGTTACTTGATTTGTTATCTAGAGCCAAGGGTCAACGAATTAATTTAGTCTTGGCGACAGCTTCAGAAAAAAAATGGGTGGAATTGATTTTTAATAAATTTGATTTAGCTAGTTATTTTCCAACAGTTATCACTAGTGAGGATGTAAAATTTGGCAAACCCCATCCTGCCATATACCAAAAAGCCGTCCAAGCTTTAAATTTAAGCCCGGCAAGTTGTTTGGTATTGGAAGATTCGGTAAATGGGGTTAAGGCGGCTAAAGCCGCCGGCTGTTTGGTAGTTGCTGTACCTAATCAGTACACCTTAGGTCAAGATTTTAGCCAGGCTGACATAGTGGTTAGTAGTTTAGCTGATAAAGCATTGCAACATTATATATTTTGCGACACTTAAATAAGTTAATAATTATTCAAGTTAGGCGATTATCTTTAGCACTAAGACTGTATTAAAAAAACTTATTAGTGGGACAGTCATTTCCAAAGTAAACCTAAATTAATTTTAAAGCTAACTACCTTAAGGATTTATTAAATTCAAACCTTAATTTAAGACCATTTTAATGTTAACAACTTAGTTTGGTTGGTGGCTAATTAGTTTAAAGCGAATTTAACAGTTAATAAGGCATCTAAATTAGCTGAGTAGGAGTATTTAGACTGATAATCCTAGGCTAAGGACGTAATTTATAGGCTAATACTGCTTAATAAGCAGTAAGCTTTAGTAGTTTGCCTTAATAAAAGGCTTATGCTAAACTGAGTATAATATCTCTTACACTCAGTTAAAACCTTAATTATTAATATTATGATTACAGCAGCAAAAAAACACCTGTCCCCCAAAACTAAAACAGCTTCTTTGAGTTTGGATTATTTGGATGATTTTTTATTGTCTTTGCAGACTAATAATTATTCCCCAGAAACAATTTATAATTACGAAAGAGATCTTAAAGTCTTTGATAAGTTCTTGTTGGATAATAAAATCCCCTTTCTTAAGGTAGACAAAAGAATTATTGACCGCTATAAGGCTTATTTAAACTCAGTAGACCGATTAACAGCTGAAAAAAATAAACCAAGCTTACGTTTGCGCAGTTATTCTTTAAATCGTATGTTATCCAGTTTACGTGCTTATTTAAGATATTTAATAGATTTGGATTACCAAACACCTTTGTCGCCCGAATCTGTTAAACTGGTTAAAACCGAAAAGAAACATCCGCAAGTGGCAGAACTTAATGAGCTGGTGAAATTAATTGAGTCACCTTCTTTACTAGAAAAAAATAAACAAGTGGCCACTCGTAATCGGGCTATGTTGGAGGTATTATTTGCCACTGGTTTACGTATTTCTGAGTTGATTAGTTTAAACAAATCGCAGATAGATTTAAGTGGACGTATTTTTGTGACTGGTAAGGGTCGCAAACAGCGTTTTGTTTATTTAACTGATCGGGCCTTAAAGCATATAAATTATTATTTAGCTTTGCGCCACGATAGTTGGCCAGCCTTGTTTATTCCTTATCGGGGTGAAAATTCTGGCAAAACTACTAAAAGACTGTCGACTAATTATTTGCAAATGAAAATAAAACAGTATCGGGAACAGTTGCACATTAATGTGCCAACTTCAGCCCACTCTCTAAGGCATGGTTTTGCCACTTATTTGGCGGAAAGCGGGGCTAATCCGGCCGCTATACAAGTATTGCTGGGCCATGAATCACTTGATACTACTACTCGCTATGTTCATGCTTCGGATAAATATGCGGAAACTACACACCGTAAATTTCATCCTTTAAATAAATAATTGACATATCTTTGTTTTTTGTTTAAGATAAGCCAAAAATAACAAAAGCAAGGATATTAAAATGAAAAAATCAAAAGTAGTACATTATCCTAAAAAAATTAAAAATCTGCCTGTTGATTGTAAGGTGGTTTATTTGGCTGGTCCAGTTAAACACGCTCCAGATTGGCACAGCCGGGCCATTAAAATTATTCATGATATTGATCCAGAGGTGATAATTATTTCACCTAAAAAATTGGTTTTATCCGGATTTCATATGACTGAATGGTATAAGGAGTGTGCTTGGATAAAGTATCATATGGATTTAACTGGCGGGTATGCTAAGGGGGTTATAATGTTTTGGTGTCCGCCTATGGAGTGCCAAGAGAGGCCTAATTATAACGGGTCATACGCGCAATCCACTCGTTATGAAGTTGGTAAATGGTTTACTCGTTTAAATGAAAATCCGCAAGAGTGGCCAGGTAAGGTAATTATGGGTATGGAACATGGGTTTTCTGGTGCTAGGTATGTGGATTTTGATTTAAAGGCGGATTATGGCGTAGAAATTTTTTGGGGCGATTTACAGGAATTTTGTTATAAAACTCTGGAAATAATTTAAAAATTAAAAAAAGCAGGCTACAAAATAGCCTGCTTAAATTTATATAAAAATTTTAGGGTAAATAATTTAAGGGATCAACTGGTATACCATTAAGTCTAATTTCAAAGTGTAAATGCGGGCCAGTGGTTAAACTGCCGGCTCCCCTAGTGCCTGGCAGGCCACCAACAGCGCCAATAACCTGTCCTTTGGTAACAAAGCTGTTTTCTTCCACGTCAATTCGGCTGGTGTGCCCATAAACCGTGGCCAGGCCGTTGTTATGGACTATCATTATATAACTGTAACCCAAGCCGGCGTCTTTGGCTCGGGCCACGTAGCCGGCCGCCGCCGCTTTAATGGCTGTTCCTTGCGGATTGGGAATATCAATGGCCCCATGTTCAAAATATTTTCTAAAAATATAAGTAGGGTCGTTAAAATAAGTGGATAGGCCTTTATAAGGTTTGACCGGCCAAATAAAATTAGTATCCAGTTGGTTTAGACTTTGAATACCTTGATTTTTTAAACGCCGTCTAACTTCTTGTTCCAAGTTATTTATGTCGGCATTGGCCTTTTGTTGTTCCTGAATAGCTTGGGTTAAAAGATTTTGATAACGGCTTTCTGATTCTCTGGTTTGCTTTAGGATGTATTGTTTAGTATTTAATTCGCTACTTAATTGACCCTTGGATTCTTCCAGGTCGTTTTTAGTCTTAGTTAAATCAATTTTATATAGAGCTAAGTTTTGTTGTTGGTGTTCTAATTCTGTTTTAGATGTTTGTAGTTGGTTGGTTTGTTGTTGCAGATTGCGTTCCAATTCTTCTAAATAGCTAAGTTGATCAAAATATTTTCCAAAAGAAGTATTTAGAGCGATTATTTCCAACAGACTTTTTTGGTTATTTTGATAAAGTTGTCGTAGTATTTCAGCTATTTTAGAACTTTTGTCGGCAATTGATTGTTCGTGCCGGCCAACATCTAAAGTAACCGCTTGGATTTGTAGGGTGACTGTTGCTAAAGCCAATTCTTTTCCTTTAATATTAAGTTCAGCTTGGGCAACTTTGTCATCCAGAACGGTTAATTGTTTTTTTAAAGAGGAAGATTGGGCTTGTTTATCGGCGATAGCATTACGGTAAGTATCAATTTGTTTTTTTAATTCGGTTAATTGACTTTGTTTGTTTTTTATTTGCTCGTTTAAGTCATCCACGGCGGCTACTTGGGTTTTAGGCAAAAAAGGCGCTAAACTTAAGATTAAAGCGCCAGTAATCAATAATGATTTTATAAATCTATTCATTCCATCTATAATAACATGTTTGCTTCTACCCAAGCCAGTCTTTTAAGAGCCTCTTCTTTACCTAGGGCCCAAGCAGCTGTGTAAAAATCCGGTGATTTATTAAGTCCAGTAACAGCTACTCGAGCTGGCCATAAAAATTCCATATTGGATAATTTATTAGCCTCTTGATTTTTTTGGCAAGCTGTTTTAATTGCTTCAATGGTCCAAGCTATTGTTTGATTTAAGGATAATTGGGCTAACTGTAACGATTTTTTGGTTGTGGCAGGGGTGCTTTTATTTGGGACAATAATTGGTAAAGCGCTTGATAGATCATTACTAAAAAACCAATTGGTTGATTGAACATCGTTTAATTTAACTAGCCTGTCTTTGATTATTTCTGTAAGTCTTAAAGTGCTGGTGATTGGCCGGCCGGATTGTTTAAGAGTTTGGTAATGAGTTTGTAGTTTTTCATCTAGTTCACTAGAAGATAATTTTTGTAAATATAGATGATTAAACCAGTTTAGTTTATCTAAATCAAAAATAGCTCCGCCTTTTTGTACGCGGTCTAAAGAAAAAAGCTGACTTAATTCCTTAAGGTTAAATATTTCTTGATCGTTTGTTGGATGCCAACCTAATAGAGTTAAAAAATTAACCAGGGCGGCTGGTAAATAGCCTTGGGTCTGGTAGGTTTCTAACCACACAGTCGCACCATCTTTTCTTTTGGACAGTTTGGCTTTTTGTTTGTTTAAAACATTGGGTAGGTGGGCAAAGGCCGGCGGTTGCCAAGCAAAAGCCTGATAAAGCAATAAATGTTTGGGTGCCGAAGGTAACCACTCCTCTCCCCTGATAACATGGCTAATAGCCATTAAATGATCGTCGACTACGTTGGCTAAGTGATAAGTTGGATAACCATCTGATTTAAGCAGAACCTGATCGTCTATTTCTTTGTTATTAAAGACCACTGTGCCGCGGATTAAGTCATAAAGAGTCGTTGTGCCAGTCGGTACTTTTAAACGAATAGTAAAAGGTAGTTTATTGTTTAAATTATCTTGAACTATTTCTTTGGTTAATTTTAAACAAGTCCGGTCATAACGGCTGGGTAATTTTTGTTCTAATTGTGTTTGTCTAAGTTCGCTTAGCCTTTGGCTAGAACAAAAACAATAATAAGCTTGATTATTATTAAGTAGCTGTTGGGCCTGCTCTTTATAGATTGGTAGACGTTCCGATTGAATATAAGGTCCATATGGTCCGCCGATATCCGGACCTTCCTGCCAATTTAAACCCAACCACTTAAGACCTTGTAGCAATCTGTTTAAGCTGCCAGGAACTAGTCTTTCTCGGTCAGTATCTTCTATTCTGATTATAAAATTCCCTTTTTGTTTAAGGGCGTAAAGATAATTATATAAAGCAGTGCGGGCGCCGCCGATATGAAGTTCGCCAGTTGGCGAAGGAGCAAAACGTACTCTAACCATAGAATTTTAAATTACCCTATCAAGCCGGCAAAATCAAGTTATAGGACTGATTAATTTGTTTATTTTAAGTTCCTTAATTATTAAACGGCCAATTGGTTTTCTGGAACGAGGCAATTGCTTTATTAAATCAGCTGGTTTTATCCATAGGGCTAAAGCGGCTTCCCTTTTATCTAAAGTTAAATTAACTGTTTGTTTGGCTATTCGTAATACAACTAGACTTTGTAATTGGCCGACATATTGTTTTTTTTCTGGATCTTGACCGTGTAATAAAAGATATTTAGGCCAGCGATAACGGTGTAGGTCTGGCTTAACCAATAAACAACGGGTTTGAGAAACACCCACTTCTTCTTTAATTTCTCTTAGGGCCGCTTGGGTTAAATTTTCTGTTGATTCTACTCCACCTTGGGGTAGTTGCCAGCTGAGTGGCCGATCTTGGTGTTGAGTAAGTAATATTTCATCATTAGCATTAAGTAAACAAATTACCACATTACGTCGAAATTTTTCTGTTTTAAACAGCCAGGTATTAAGTTTTTTATGAATTAGTCCCTGGGGAGTTAATTGGCTGGTTATTAAATTAAGACCATTAGGTTGGACAGTAAAGGGTGGACAGTTTATTTTGGGTAGGACGCCTTTTGTTTTGTTTAGTTTGGCTATAATTAAACCTGGTTGGTAACTACTAGTTGTTAATTCTATTTCTTTTAATTCTAAAGCAATAGTTTTTTGTAACAAACGATAAGCAGAATTGGTAGTAGTTTTAAGCAAAATTTCTGGCTGATTTTGTTTAAGCCAGGCCGAGGAACTGAATTTTAAATCAAAAACAGTTGTTTGGTCCGCTATTTTTTTAAGTTTAAGGGTTAAAGCTGGTAGTTTGGCTAAAGTTACTTCATTTAGAAAAGTGGTAGTTAGTTGATCTTTTTTTACAGGAGTTAAATAACTTTTAAGATCGTTGTGTTTTAATTGATTTTTTAAACAAGACAAATAGGAGCCTGTTTGGCGCCAAGTATTTTGGTCCAAATTTAAAGACAACCATAACTTCATATTTATAGTTTAATTATAGCATTTTTAGTTTATAAAAAACAGTTGGTTAAGCAGAGTTTAATAATTGAAATAAGGGTCAATATTTGTTATAATATATAACATGAAATTACGACTGGTAGCTTGGTTTTTTATTGCATTTTTTTTGTTTAGTCCTAAGGTTGGACTAGCTCAAGAAAATTTCGACTATAATTACATATTATCGGACGATGATATGTTTGATTATGTTTCCATGGATTTGGTACAAATAAATTCTTTTTTAAAAGATAAAGGCAGTGCTTTGGCTAATTATGTTGATCCAATAACTTCTTTAGCAGCTAGTCAGATTATTTATTTATCGGCTCAAGAATTTAAAATAAGCCCGAAATTTTTGTTAGCTCTTTTACAAAAAGAACAAAGTTTAATAGAAAATCCGAGGCCGAGTAATAAAAATTTTGATTGGGCCATGGGTTATGCCGTTTGCGACAGTTGTAGTTTAGATGATCCTTTGTTACAAAAATTTAAAGGTTTTTATAATCAAATTTATAGCGCCGCCAAAAGAATTCGTTTAAGTTATTTAGTGGATTTAGACAGTCAAAACCGTACTATTTCTGGGTTTGGGCCCGGTTTACCCAAATTAGTTGATGGTCAGGTAGTCATACCAGCCAATAAAGCCACGGCTATAGCTTATACTTATACTCCCCATTTAGCTGGTAATCGATTATTATGGACTGTTTGGAATAGATATTTTAGTCGTTATTACCCCGATGGCACCCTACTTAATGTTGATGGTCAAACAGAGGTTTATTATATTCAAAATGGTTTAAGGAGGCAATTTGCTAATCGTTCAGTTTTTTTATCGTATTATGATGATTTTTCTTCTGTTTTAACGGTTAATAAAACCGAATTATCAAAATATCTTGAAGGCAGTCCGATAAAATTTTCTAATTACAGTTTTTTACGTATTCCTAAAGGTACGGTTTATTTGTTAGCTGATGATATGTTGCGAGGTATAGCTTCGGCTGAAGTTTTACGTCGTTTAGGAATAAATCCTGAAGAAATAGTTAATGTCAGTAGTGAAGATATTATTTCTTACGGTGAGGGTGAACCGATAACCGATAAATCAATTTATCCTTTGGGGGTTTTGTTACAGGATACAAAATCAGGAGGAATTTTTTGGGTGCAGGAAGGAGTTAAACATCCTATTTGGTCGCGAGAGATACTGCAGAATAATTTTAAAAATCGTAAAATAAGTCGAGCCACTACCAAACAATTGGAACAATATTTAACTGGTTTGCCGATAGTTTTTCGTGATGGTCAATTGGTGCGATCTTGGTCGCAAGCGACCGTTTACTTAATTTCTAATCAGACTAGGCGCCCCTTTTTATCAGCTGAAGCCTTTTTGGATTTAGGTTTTGATTTTTCTAAAGTTATTGCCACTAGTGACGAAGCTATCAGTATACACGTTTTAGGTGACCCTATTGGTGTTAGTTTTTAAATTAATTAAACAATATTAATTTTTATGCCTATTGTCGGCGCGGCTTTAGTACCCAATTCCCCTCTTTTATTACCTGGCTTAAAAAGCCAGGTGCGAAAGGCTGTTGTTAAAACTACTACCGCTTTAAACCAACTTGGCTCGGAATTATCTTTACGTTCTCCTGATATTATTTTTGTAATATCTAGTGTTAGTTCAGACACCAAACTTACTAAATCTGATTGGGCTTTTTTACAAAACCAGTCAGTTACTTTGGATTATTCATTTTTGGGAGATTTTATAAGCCAGCAATCAATAAAGATGGCCGTTGGTTTTACCCATCGTTTAAAAGAAACTTTGGAATCTTTATTCCCCATTCCTTTGGTTAGTGTAAGTAATTTACCATATACGGCTGGAGTACCACTTTTAATTTTTGGCCAGTCTTTGGTTGATAAACCGTTAGTATATTTACAGGTTCCGCAGAAAATAGATTTAGAAAATTTAAATTTAGTAAGTCAGCACTTATATGAACAATTGCAATCAAGCTCAGAACGGGTGGTTATTTTGGCCGCTGGTGAATTAGGGCGAGTTATTGGTACTAACCAGGTGGAAGCTAAACTTTTTAATCAACAATTCGTAAATTTTAGTCGCCAAGATGATTGGTCGTCTATTTATAATTTTCCAACGGAGTTGTTGGAGTTAAGCGGTCAATCAATTTGGTCGCCAGCGGTTTTGCTTAAATCTTTTTTAGCTAATAAAAAAATTAATTTAAATTTGATATCTTTCGAAGCGCCTTATGAGGCGGGTTGGCTGACGGCGGAATTTATTTATTAGATATTTATGGTTAACTTGTTTCCGATTGTTCAAGTGGTACCTTTAAAAAGATTGCCGCGCCGATTAACGGTTTTTGATTATAGCGCCGGTCCTTTACAGTTGAATCCTGGAGATTTAGTTAACTTACCTTTTCGATCTAGCCTGATAAAGGCGGTAGTAGTAAAAAAAATAATCAAATCTTCGTTACCTAAAAACAAAACTCTCAAAGAGGTTAAGGACTTAGTGGTTGCTAATTATCTTTTTTCTTGGCAGCTGCATTTGGTTAAGTGGTTATCTCATAATTATGGCTTAACCATGTCGGCGGCTATTAAGTTGTTTATTTTATTGCAACCTAATCGTAATTTTAAAATTGAGCCCATAAGCACTAAGCGCACTCGGCCACTTATTAAGAAAACGAATTCTTTTTTAACTAACTTGGTATATTCTTCTCCTAGCAAATTAGATGAAGTTGTTTTTAATTTGCTTAATCGGATTATGCTTCGGCAAGAACAGGTATTGTTTTTGGTCCCAACTAACAGTCGTTTAGAATTTTGGCAAGAAAAGCTAAAAGATAAATTTTCTTTGGTTGTTTTTTCTTCGGAAATTAGTTTAGCCGATCGTCGGGCGGTTTGGTTAAAATTACGGCGGGGAGATAAAGTGGTTGTGGTCGGCACTAGATTGGCTTTGTTTTTACCATTTTTAAATTTGGGTGGCCTGGTGGTTGATGAATCAGCTAGTGACTACTATAAGCAAAGTGATCAAAACCCACGTTATGATCCAGTGAGTTTAGCTATTGAATTGGCCAAGAATTTGTCGGTTTCTTGTTTGCTTTTATCAACTGCTCCTCGTTTAGAAAGATGGTATAAAGCTCAGGCTGGTCAAGAAAAATGGTTGGATTTAAAGGGTCAGCCAGCGGAATTGACTTTAATTGATATGATAGCTGAACATCAGGCTGGTAATAAAAATTTATTATCTTTGACTTCTTTAAAACTCTTAGAAAAAAGTCTTAAGACTGGGCAGTCTGTTTTTGTTTATCTTAATCGTTTAGGTGAAGCTACTTCGGCGGTTTGTACCGATTGTGGTTATGTTGCTAAGTGTTCTAAATGCCAAAGAACTTTAGTCAGCCGGTCAGACAAAAACAATCTTTATTGTTATCATTGTTCCTTAGAGGAAGTTTATCCCCTACCTTGTCCCGATTGTTCTGGTAATAATGTGGCAATGCGGGGAGTTGGTTTAGATAGACTTTATCAATTTGTTAAGAAGTTATACCCGGCCAGTATTGTTTTTAAAGATAGTCTATCTGACAAGGCGCCAGTGGGACCTGTTGTGTTGGTGGGTGGTCAAACGGCTTGGTTAAATAATCAAAAAACTAAATTTGGTTTGATTATTTTAGTTAATCCCGATAATGAAATGTCGGTGCCAGAATTTCGCGCTACTGAAAGATTAAGACACCGGGTGGCTGGATTTTTATCTAGCGGTGCTACGCGGGTATTAATTCAGACTTATCAGCCAGAACATTATGTTTGGCAATCTTTTATTAAGAAAGAAGGTCTAACCTATTTTTATGAAACTGAACTTAAAGAAAGAATTAAATACGGTTATCCACCTGTTAGTAATTTACTCCGCTTAACAGTTGCTTTAACTAGCCAGGCAGCTGCTTTGGCTAGTTGTAGAGTTTTAAAAAAGAAACTACAAACCAATTTACTGAATCAAGAAGTAATAATTGGTCCTTATGCTGACTATTATCACCAGCTTAGGGGCAAATATCGTTTTCATTTACTTGTTAAATTTACCACTAGTTCAGTTGGCCGTTTAATTTGGCCATTAGTTGGTGATGATGTTATTATTGATATAGATCCGGAAAATATTTTAAGTTAAATACTTTTTATAATATGTTACCTTTAATTATCGCTCCCCAGGATATTTTAAGAGCCAAAGCTGAAAGCTTACCCCTACCCTTAAGCAAGTCAGATTTATTATTGGCTCAAGCCATGGAAGCGGCCGTGGTTCATTATAATGGTATTGGTTTGGCTGCTCCACAGGTTAATTTTTCCCGCCGATTAATAGTTATTAGCACTGGAGAGAAACCGCAAGCTTATTTTAATCCGGAGATAGTAAAATCTTCTTGGCGCAAAGTTGTTATGGAAGAAGGTTGTTTATCTTTGCCTGGGGTTTATGGGTTAGTTAAGAGGCCAATTCGAGTATTAGCTAATTATTTGGGTAGTGATGGTCTCAAACACCAAGAATGGTTAGACGGTTTGACAGCTAGAGTTTATCAGCATGAGGTTGATCATTTAAATGGTATTTTGTTTATAGATTTAACTAAGGAAATAATCGCTGGTCAGGAATTGTTGGCTAAATATAAAAATGAATAAGTCATTTGTTTATTTTGGGACTTCTGATTTTGCCGATATTATTTTAACCGGTTTGCTTAAAGCTGGTTTAAGGCCGGTTTTGGTGGTGACTACCTTACCGCAGGCTAAAGGCCGGGGACTTAAAAAAACTTCTTCGCCAGTTGGTCTAAGAGCTGTAGCTAATCAGTTAGAATTATTAGAATCCCCTAGTTTAAAAAATGTAGATATCAAGAAACAATTAGCTAAATTTAAAACAGATTTTGCTGTTTTAGCGGCTTTTGGACAGATTGTGCCAGCTTCAGTTTTGGTTTTATACCCTAAAGGTATAGTTAATGTGCATCCTTCTTTGTTGCCTTTGTATCGAGGGGCCTCTCCTATCGCTAGTGCCTTATTGGCTGGTCAGTTTAAAACTGGGGTTAGTTTAATGCTTTTGGATGATCTGATGGATCACGGACCATTATTAAAGCAGGTTGAGTACCTTATTAAAGAAAAAGACAATGCCTTAACTTTAAGCCAAGCTTTGGCTGGTTTAGCCGGCGAAATATTACCCAATGTTTTAATTGATTATCTATCAGGTAAGATTAAACCAGTTGCCCAAGACCATTCTTTGGCTACTTATACTAAGTTAATTAGCCGTTCGGATGGGCGAGCTAATTTTAATTTAACTGCTGAGCAGTTAAATAATTTAAGGCGGGCTTTTTACCCTTGGCCTGGTTTGTGGACTACTTGGCGAGGTCAAGTTGTTAAATTATTACAAACAGAGGTTTTAGATGTTGAATTAACCAAACCAGGTTTGGTTAAAGAATATCAAAACCAAGGGTTATCTATTGATTGTCAGTCTGGCAGTATATTAGTTAAAGAAATTCAGTTAGCAGGAAGAAAACCAATGCTGGCTGGAGATTTTATTCGTGGCCAGGCTTCTTTTGTGGGAACTGTTTTACAGTAAATATGAATAAAATTGATAAATATTTTTCTTTTGTTGTTTCAGCTTTGTTAATTATGGCCGCGTTCTTCGCGGCTTTTTTTTATTTTAAGTACGGAGTAATCACCAAAAGTACCACGTCTAAGGAATCCCTAAATTTTTCTGACCAGGCGGTTAGTCAATTAAAAAAAGATCAACCAAAAGACCAATACGTAGTTTTTGGGGTGGTGGGAGATATAATGCTGTCCCGTCAGGTAGCTGATCAAATGAAAAAACATAATAATCCCCTGTTGCCTTTTATTGGTATGGGCGAATGGCTTAAAAGTAATGATTTTAATTTTGCCAATTTGGAATCACTTTTTACTGGTTCTAATTTTATACCACCGGTTAATAGTTTATTGTTTAATGCCTGGCCGGACAGTCTTTTAGGTTTAGTAGAAAATAATTTTAAAGTCTTAAGCCTAGCCAATAATCATGCTTTAGATTATGGTCTTAAGGCCATAAAGCATAGTCGTTCTTTGTTGTTAAACCAAGGGCTACAGGTTACCGGTGTTGGGCAAGATAGTGCAGAAGCTTGGCAACCGGCTATTTTAGAAAACAAAGGCATTAAAATAGGTTTTTTGGCCGTTTCTTATAGTTCTTTTAATGATAATGGCGTAGCTAGCAGTCCTTACATAGCCAGGTGGGATGATTGGAAAAAATTAAGCGCCTCAATTGATAATCTTAGACAGCAAGTTGATTTAATTGTGGTTAGTATGCATGGTGGAGTGGAATATACAGATAAAGCTTCCTTGAGTCAGATAAAATTTGCCCATACAGCCATTGATCAAGGTGCTGATTTAGTGATTGGGCATCATCCTCATTGGGTGCAGCCTAGAGAAATTTACAAGAAAAAAATGATTTATTATTCTTTGGGTAATTTTATTTTTGATCAAATGTGGAGTCAACCAACCAAACAGGGTTTAGTTGTTAGAATAACAGCTCAAAAAAAAGAAGAGCCGAACGGTCAAGTAAAGTTCGCTTTTGTTAAATTTGAAGAATACCCTATTCTTATAGAAGACTATGCTATACCTAAATTAAACGGGGCTGTGGAAATTATTAATATGCCCGTTAATTAATTTAAATTGGTTAAGTTGTGGCTCGTTTTTTTTCTGTTACCCAAAAACCTAAATATTTACCCAGCATTAATCTGGTTTGAGCGTCGGTGGCTGGTATAGCGCCAAAAATAATCATAATAATTGGAAAGAGTATCCATTGCAAAATCATTGGTATGTACATGAAGATGGATTTATCCTTGGGTCGGGCTGGTAAAAGCATGGTGGATAAAGCGGCACTGAATATTAAACCAATCATAGCTAAAGTCATTAGCCAACCTAGGACTACTGGGGCGTTATGAGCTAAAATAGTGGTTTTAACTTCATTATCAGCCATCATTAAAGGTAAGCGGCCAAGTATAAAAATAATTAAAGGAGCGGTGGCCCAAGAATAAACTCCCTCTAATTGATTCCATAAATAACGAGTTTTTTTGTTAAAAGGGATTGTTTTGGAGCGCCAAAAATGCCAAGCCATATAAGGAAAATTTTCTACACCATAGGCCCAACGTCTTTGTTGTTTATATTGATTAACCAAACTACGCCACAAGGAACCGGCATAGACCGTATCCATAGAAATAGGCATATACAAGGGCGTTACTTGATAGTTGCCATTGTAACGGACAAAACATTGTAAGAATATTCTAGAATCTTCGGTAACTATGTCATTTTGCCAAAAACCAACATCTACCAAAGCCTTAAAAGGCATGGAATGCGAAGAAAAAGTAAACAAACGTTCTGGTCTGGCCAAATCGGTTAATAACCAAAAAGTTGTGGAATTAGCTACAATTCGGCTAACAGCCGGTGATTGCCAGATATTGTTGTTATAAATGGCTACTGGCTGGTAGCTGGAATGTAAAGGATCGGGGTGAGTTAAATAAACATAAGTTAAATAAGAAAAATATTGCGGGTGGGCGCAAGAATCAATATCAAAAGTGGACACTATTATATTAGGATAATCTAGCCCTAATTGGTCGATTAATTTTTTAGCTTGGTGACCAGCCCAGTGAATATTAGAACCCTTACCGGCTATTTCCCCCACTATGTCACTAGGATGAAGAGTTATCAAAAAATGTCCAAAACGGTGACCGTATTCTTGTTTTATTAAATTGGCTGATTCTAAAAAATTATCTTTATCTCTAGCTTCACCAGCTAAAACGACAATAAATTTATCTAAAGGATAGTCCACATTAACTAACGATGTTAAAGAAGCTCGTAAAACTTCTAAAGATTCTTGATAGGTTGGTAAAAAGATTAAGTGATGAATATTTTGGCTAGCCGGTAAAGCAGTTAGTTTTAGTCGCCAATTTTGACTAACAGTTTGTTTATAAGTTTTCCAGGAACCAATCATGTAAATTAACAAATAAGCTACTCGCAGTAACCAATAAAGGTCAAAAACAATAATTATATAAATGGCCCACAGCGGTTTTATAAAAGACAAAATAACTGCTCCGATTAAAGTAGACCAGACTAATAGGCCGGGTATTATTTCAAATATCCGGTAAACTGTTTCTTTTTTAAATTTATTAAGCAGCCAAGCCAACATGAATTATTTTTTTTCGTTTTTATAATAAAGACTAAGAATGGCGACCGCCAAAAAGACAAAGAACCCCCAAACGCAAGCTGGCACTTGGGCTAGGGAAAAAGTTTGCCAGTAATTCGACAAACCCCTGATTAAAATTGGTAGGCCAATTTCTCGCCAAGCTACCCAACCAGAAAATAAAGTGCCTGCCCAAGCAAAAAATCTAATCGTTTTAGGAGAACTGAACCAATTAGATTTTTGGCGTAAGGCCAGCAAACTACTTAAAAGTAGCAAAGCAAAAAAACCTAAACCAAAAGGGCAAGGAGATAAACCGAATATCTTTAAACCCACACAAGAAAATATACCTGGTTCATTAGCTGGTGCAATATATTGCCTAAGAGTAACGGTTAAAGCGAATAAAGTGCCCAAGCAGGATAAACAAGAAATACTTTTTAAAATTTTGTTCATATTATTGAATTCCAGATATATTATTTAAGTTTTATGCTCTTTATAGTAATATCGGTTAAGGGATGATCGTCAGCATTTCTGGGTATATCTTCAATCTTATTTAAAAGGGCATAACCTTCGCTAATATAGCCAAAATTAGTGTGTTTGCCGTCTAGCCAGGGCGTGGCTTCGGCAGTTACAATAAAAAATTGACTGCCGTTAGTGTTGGGCCCAGCATTAGCCATAGCTACGGAACCGCGTACTAAAGGGTGTTCATTTATTTCGTCAGCAAAGGTATAACCTGGTCCGCCCCGCCCATCGTTAGACCAATCATCGTCTTTAGAATTAGGGTCCCCTGTTTGGGCCATGAAGTCTTTTATAACACGATGGAATTTAACCCCGTCGTAAAACCCCTCCGCCGCTAATTTTAGAAAATTAGCCACTGTTTGCTTAGGTTCAGGATAAAAAGTAATAGTCATCTCCCCTAAATTGGTAACTAAGGTGGCCGAGGTATAGTTTAGGTCAGGTGGAGTTTGAGGTTTAGTCATATTAGTAGCGTTACTAGTTGGATAGTTATTGGGATTAGTTAGTCCGACTTGTTGATAGTCTTGTTTATTAGCTTGCCAGTCTGGCCCTTTAAGAGAACAGCCAGCTAAAATTAAACCGATAAATAAAAAATAAAATAAAGTAAGTTTTTTCATTTTTGAATTAATACATTTGATCTCTTTTTTCTCGTAAAAATTGGAACCATTGCTCAATTAATTTTAGCAGAGTTTTGAACGGTAGTTCAAATAAAAAATCAAGAATAAAGACGAAAACATTTAATTTATCGAAAGTTGTGGATAGCCATTTACCAAAAGTTACCACTGGTAGACTAAAAAAGTCCAAAGCAAAAGCCAACATAGTATCTTTTTCGTTAATCAAACGTAACTGCCTTGCTTGTTGGCGCAAAGATAAACCAAAAAAACTAACAAGGCTTATGAATAATATAAAAAATCCACCAGATAATATATTAAAATTTAGGTTAATTAAGAAAGTTATGACCAAGCCAAAGGAGCTGATTATAGTAATTAAATAAAGTAAGGCGTAAAAGAATTTACCCCAGAAATTATTTTTGAGTGGTTTAAGTTCTTTAATCTTGTAAAAACCGGTATCACGACCGTAGATAAGCTCACTAACCGCTTCGGCTACCCTGGTTTCATTTTGTTTACCTGGTGATTTTATTAAAATGGTAATTAACCCCATTAATAAAGGAGGAAAAAGTAAATTTATGCCTAGGGATAAATAATGAACTTGTCCTAAAAAAATTTTTTCATAAGGGAATTCTACCAAAAGCGCTAGAACCATTTTAGTTATAAATATGTAAAAGATAGCATGGAAACCTTTGTTGCGTATTTTTTTTCTTGTTTTATTCCAAAAGTCGTGATAAGTTTTTTTAATTTGTTCGTTGAGTTTAGTGGGATCACTCAATAAATCTCTTAAGGGTTTGTCGGTTTCGTGGAGCATTTGTTGCAGAACGACTATGGGTATTAGTAATTTACGCACTGTTGGCATTACTCTTTTACCCAAGGATTGTTCACTTATAAATTTTAGATTGTGTAAAACACTGTTAAGCTGTGGTGACAACCAGTTGGCGGCTTCAGTAGTTTTTAAGTTAAACCAATTAGGATAATAATGTACTAACAGATAATAACCCAAAATATCCTGATCAGCTCTTTCTAATATTCTTTGGGTGTTTAAGAGTATTTGAACATTAATAGTTTCAGTATCTGCTTCACCAGCTGGTAATTTTATTAAGTCTTTTATCTGGTTAAAAGCAAAGGCTATGTAGGCATGTCGTTTTTGGGGCGAGACTAAATAAGAATCACATTCTACAGCTGCTAATCCTAAGACAGCTTCTCGCCATTTAGGATATTTAACTTGATTATTGTCGGTTTGTTGTAATAAAAGATAATATTTTTCTAAAACTGGCGAAAGCTCTTTTATCTTTGATTGTAGTACTGAATCATTTTTTAAATAACGCGATAAGATTAATTCGCGAATTAAAGATAAAGCCAGTTGTTCTGATTTATAATTCTTAAAATTAGGCAATAAGAAAGAACGTCTTAAAAATCTTTTAACAGCGTTCTTGCGGAGCAAATATTCATCTTTATAATCAATGAAATTTCTTATTTTTTCATATATAAAAATTGGCAAACTGGCAATTTCGGAAACATGGATTTTTGGCTGATCGTTTGTTTCAGTTGGAGTAGATTCGCTTAATCGTTGTATTAGTTCACTGCTCAGGGGAGTTAGGGGTGTATAGGACATAGCCGGTTAATATATTTGCCTAAGATTAGCTAAAATATCAAATTAGGTTATTAAAAAAAGTACGACAGGATTGTACTCTTTTTTTAAGCCTAAGGCAAGGCTTGGTTAGTATTTAAATTGTTTAGGACTAAGGTTTTAAGGCTAAGAACATTTGTTCACCGCTAGCAAAATGGTCGTAGACCAGTTCATATTTAGCCACGTAGTTTACGGTTTCCAATTTTAAACTGTTTTTGGAATGAAGTTTGTCCCAATTTTCTCCCCAGACAGCCAAGGCCTTTCTTAAACGGCTAGGTCCCCCATTATAAATGGCGGCTAAAAGAGCGCCGATATTTTTTTCCTTTAATTTTTCTTTGGTTCTAAGGTTGCTTGGGATAAAAATTAAATTATAATCCATTAAGCCAATGGCTGCTTTAATAGCATTATAAGGATCGGTCATCCCCTGTACAAAGTCAGTTGGTAAGGTTAAGCCTGGTTGCAATTTTCTTAAACTTTGATAAGTTGTTGGTATAAATTGGACTAAACCACGGGCCGAAGCTGAACTTTTAGCATAGGCATAAGCCGCCTGTTCATTACCAGCTAAAGTTACGTAAAATTGGCTTAAATAATCATAATGATTGTTATTTAAAAGTTGATGGGCACTAACATGTTCAATAGCAATAATTACTTTAACTAAAGCTGGATCTAAAACATCAGCTAGTAATTCTTTAGGATAAGCATAAGACCTAACGCCAGTAACTCTTAACTCTTCATAAACGGCTGCTATTTTATTGGCAAAATATTCTTGGCCAGCCGTTATTAAAGCTGGTTTAAGTAAATAATCGTGAAAGGGCGCATACACTACATTTTCCAACCGGTAAAACGGTCGTTGGGTTGTGCCCTGAGAATGATAAATTGGATGAATAACAGCTAAAACATAAGCTGTTGGCTGGCCGGTAACGCGGTATTGAGAATTTACTCCGTTATTATAAGTAACTTCCAGTTGATAATCGGATTTTTCTTTTAATTGTATTTTATTGCCAGCTTTATAAGCTGATAAATAAATTAATTGATTATTTTCCTCTTGCCACAAGGCTAAGGTAATTTCCACTGGTGCTGAATAACTGGTAACAAAAGTTGGTTTGGTGGGTTGTTTATTATTTTTAATTAATCTATCTTGCAATTCTTGTCGGGCTGTTCGTAAGTTAGACAACATTAAAGAGCCGTCGGTTACGGCGGTTGATGATTTAATTAATGATTGATTGTTGCTTAGGTTAGTTAAAACTGGCGCTGGTGAATTATCATTTGTTTCGTTTGGAGGGAGGTTTTGGGCCAAGCTGATGGATGGTTGCAATAGTAGAGCTATGGTTAATCCCCAACCAAATAAACGATAGTTATTTTTTTTCATCTTTTGTTATTATAACATATCGAATTTTTTCTGCCCACTGTACGAAGTTAAGAGTTTATTTTAAAAGTATCGCCGCGAGCCGGTATAGTAACTTGCCAATTATGTTTAGTTAAACGTAATTTATTTTGTAAAGATTGAGCTTGATTAAATTCACCATGAACCAAGAAAATTTTTTTAAGGTTTGGAGTATTGGTAGCATAATCAACTAAATCTTGACTGTCAGCGTGGGCGCTTAGTTCGTTCAAAACTTCTATACGGGCTCGTACCGGATAGTCATGGCCAAATAATTTGGCTTTATTGGCGCCTTCTACTAGACGCCGTCCTAAAGTATTAGCCGCCTGAAAGCCCGTTATTAAAACAGTATTATTATTATCCCCTAAGCCGTTTATTAAATGATGTAAGACGCGGCCAGCTTCACACATGCCTGAGCCGGCAATTACTATAAAACTGCCTTTTTTAGTATTAAGTTTTTTAGAGTCCTCTGCTTTACTGACGTAGGTTAGGTTTTTAAAAGCTAAAGGATAACGACCGCTTTGTAAAAAATCCTGCCAAGCTTCAGTATCATAAAGTTCGCGGTGAGTTTTAAAAACCTCAGTTAAATGAGTAGCTAAAGGACTATCTACATAAATAGGTAAATTAGGTACTTGGCCTTGGTCCATTAATTTATGGATTAAGTAGATTATTTCTTGGGTGCGGCCCAAAGCAAAAGCCGGTATGATTATTTTTCCTTGTTTAGCGGCTGTGCTGTTGATAACCTCTTTAATTTTTTCCACAGCTAAACTAAAAGGATCGTGCCGGCGGTTACCATAGGTGCTTTCTAAAATTAAGGCGTCCACTGATTCTTTAATATATTCAGGGTCGTCGATTAAAGGTGTATTAGCTCGTCCTAAATCGCCGCTATAAGCTAGAGTTGTTGTTTGGCCCGCTAGTTGGCTTTGAATGACTGTAACGGCTGAACCTAAAATGTGTCCGGCTTGATACATTTTTATTTTTAGGCCGGGTAGAATTTCTTGCCAAGATTGTTCTGTAGCCGAAACAAAAGGCACAATAATAAAACGTTTCATTGTTTTATCTACGTCGGTTTTATTGTAAAGAGGTTGAGCTCTTTTGGCGCCTTTAATTTTATGTCGGCCCATGTATTTGGCATCTTGCTCTTGAATTTTGGCTGAATCTAATAATAACCAACGTACGATATCAATGGTTGCCGAGGTAGCGTAAATTTTACCCTTAAAACCTTTTTTAATTAGTAAAGGCAATAAACCACTGTGATCCAAATGACCATGGGATAAAATAACCGCATTTATCTGTTTGGCATCAAAAGGTAAGGTTTTGTTTAAGAGATAAGTTTCTTGGCGGCGTCCTTGAAAAGAACCGCAATCTAATAAGATTTTATATTGACCGACAGATAGTAAATGTTTAGAGCCGGTGACTTCTTGAGCGGCACCATAAAAAGTAACTTGCATAGTTAAAGTTTATCATAGTTGGTTATATATTAAAAAAACCTCCTTAAAGCAAGGAGGTTTTTTTAAAGATTTATTCAGCTTGGTTAGTATGCTCTTTTACCTCTTGAACCACTTTTTGTTCGCTTTTATAGAATTTTAACATGGTAAAAGTTACCAAACTACCAACCAAAGTGCCTAATAAGTTAAAAAGAAAGACCAAAAAATAATAACGGGCTAATTCAAAATCTAAATTGCCTAAACGTATACCTATTAAAACCAGTGGTGGCACCAAAGATAAAGCAATGGCTGTACCAGTTACAGCGTCAATTATTTCTTTCCGGGTCCAGGCTAAAGTAGCGGCTACACCTGAAGCAATGGCCACAATAAAGTAAAGAATAGCCGTGCGCATGGTGTTTTCAAAAAATAAATTATGCTGATTGGAGCCAAAGACAAAGGACATAACCAGCCCGCCAACGACAATTAACAAAGATGATCTGATAATAAGTAAAGCACCATCTTTAACTGGTTTGGTTTGTCCGACAGCCAAGCCTAAAGCCGCCAGCATGACTGGAGTTAAGACTGGGGCTACTAACATACCGCCAATTACAATAAAGCTGTTATTTATTAATAAACCAGAAGACACAATAATAACAGCCAAAGTCAGCAAGGTATAAAAAACTGAATCCGGTTGGCTTTTTTGAAACAATTCAGCTACCGTGCGATATTGCTCAGCTTTAGTTACTTGGAGTATATTCTCTCCTTTTTTTAAATTATTTCCGTTAGTCACAGGTAAATTATACAGTTAATAATAATTATGGACAAGAGTTTTAGCCCTTCCTTATGACCATTTGGGGGAAGGGTATAATAATACCCGCTTGATCAAAGGATTTTTTTAATCTTTTTCTAAATTCGCCGGTAACTGACCATTGTTCCAGTGGTTTAGTGTCGCCTAGTACTTTTATAATCATGGCCGAATCGGCAAAATCATCCAATCTAACAAAAGCCGGGGCGGTTATTATTTTATCTTGCCAAATTGGATCTTTAGCCAAATCTTGGCCTACTTGGTTGATTATTTTTTCTGCTACATCTAGATCGGTCTCATAAGAGACGGCTATATTTAAATTTATTCGAGCATAGCTTTTAGAAAGATTAGAGACGATTTTTATTTCGCCGTGAGGTACGTGGTGGACCGTGCCGTCTAAATCGCGCATAACCGTAATTCTTAAGGACATATTTTCCACTAGGCCACATTTGTCACCTAAACAAATTACATCCCCCACCCGGTACTGATTTTCTAAAATTAAGAATAAGCCGGTAATAACGTCCCGAATTAAATATTGTCCACCAAAACCAAAGGACAGACCAGCTATACCAGCGGCCGCTAGTAAAGGCGCAATAGCCAGTCCAGCTTCAGATAAAACCATTAATCCAGTTAAAGTAATTACAGCAATTCGACTGGTGCTAGTTAGTAGGCCTATTAAAGTTTCCTCCCTTTGTTTTTCCTCCTTTTTATTGGGATATTTATTTTCACGAACAGCGGTCGTTACCAAACGTTTTATAATTTGTCGGCTAAATTTATTTATTAGCCAGGCGACTAATAAAATAATTATTATTTTAAAGCCATGGTTTATTAGCCAGGAAAAAAGATAAGTATTGTAAAATTCTATAATTTTTGTCATAAGTTTTTTTATCTAGAAAATAAAAAAGAGTGGTTAAGCTGGGTAATTTATTTTTTACAAGATTAACCAAACATCAGCCAGGCTGGTTTGAAGATTAATAATAAGCCGATAATTAGCATTAATACCCCGCCGATTAAATGTGACCAACGTGTATATTTGGTAGTTAAGCCGGTTAATCTGAGAGTTATCATGGCAATTATAAAAATTAACAAATCGTCCAACATAAAAACAAAAACATAAAGAAGCAAATATAAATAATATTGCCAGGTTGCCAAATGACTAAGTGCTAATATTTGGCTGTAAACAGCCGGTAGTCCGGCTGAACAAACAAGTTCTACCAAATTAACTGAAGCGGCTAAAATTATTATGCCCGCTAGGGCCCACAATAAACTACTTTGCTGGGTAATATTTTTTAGTCTGGTAAAATATTTATTTCTTTTTTCTGTACCAACTACTTTGCAAGCACCTTCTTTGTTAGAAAAGTATTCTTTTAGGTTATAAGCTCCCCCGCCCAAGGCGATTAAGCCGATTATAAAACGCACCCAAAATAGAAAACCGACAAATAATAATAAATTAAGCCAAGCGGCCATAAAAATAAAATAAACCGCAGCTGAAGAAACAATAAAAGTGCTGCCTAATAACCACATTCTTTTATGGTTAGGCATATTAAGTAGTAGGCCGATTAAAAATACTAACACCCACATAGCGCAGGGATTAAAACCATCCAAGGCGCCTATAATAACAGTTAAAACTGGTAAAGAAAATTTGGCTAAGTTAGTTACACCTAGTAGTGGCAAGTTGATATTAAAAGATTTGTTATCATCATTTGGCAAGACCTCGGTGTTGCTTACTGTTTTTTGTTCAAAAAATTGGTCTTTAGTTTTAGCATCAGTCGGTTGTTGATTAACCGAAGTTAAAGCGGCATCAAAGCATGGTTTATTTAAAGCTGATTTAACAAACCAGTCTAATTGTCCGCCGCTAGAAGATTCATCATACCAACCGATTAAATAATTTTGGCCAATTACTGTAAAAGGTACGCCATTAACTTCTATAGCCAAATTATCGGTTAGGCGTTTCATTAGGCGGTAATTATCAAAGTTTTTGCTGATTTCGTGACTATCGACTATTAGTTGGGGGTACTGCTTTTGTAGAGATAGTAAAAAGGGCTTGGCCTTAGTACAATGAGGGCAACCCTCTTGCCAGAAAAAATAAGCTTTTACCTGGGAACAGTTTTGATTAGTTTGGGCCTGGGCTAAATTAGGCAACAAACTTAAAGCTAAAAAAAGAAAAATAGCAGAAATTGTTTTTGACATACAGTATAAAAATACAATATTGTGTGAAATTTATCAAAGAATTATGGTTTATTTATTGTTTTTTAGGGTGTTAAAATTTTTTGACTGATAGTTAATTTAGCCTTTTAATTGCCTAACACAACACCTCCCTAGTTATAATTAAGGAGGTGTTTTTAATAAATCTATAATTGATGTCTAAATTAGAGTTTTTGGATCTCTTTTAAGTCTTTGTCGGGTAGATATAAAATCAACAAACCCAGCACCACTCCGCCCAAAGCTGTCCAGCCGTGGTAACCACCCCATAATTCATAGTCCAACCAGTCCAGTATGTACCAAATCCCCCGCCAGACCAAAACCAAACCCACCACTACAGACAAATTTTTGCTTAAATAAGATAAGGATAACTTTTTTTGAAAAAACATAATTTATATACCCTGTGGATATCATAGGCTTATTCGTACGAATAAGCCTATAAAATTACATGCCTAAAAAGTGCATTAATTTGTAAATTAGCATGGCTGGCCAAATAATAGCCTTAAGTACGCCTAAAAGGCCTACAACAAAGCTGTCAGCCTGCTGGATATAATAAACTGCTGCACCAATTAGCCCTAGGCCGTATATGCCGCCGACAATGCCGTCACCGTGTTTTTTTCCGTAAATAGATATAGATATTAGTTAAAAATTAAATAAGATAGTTTTTAAGGTTTTGTTTTTGGGATGTTCATTTTATTTATGCCAGAGATTATTTTTGAAATAATCTTTTAAGATTTTTTCTAATTCTTTTTTACCATTGCCACCTTTTAGAAAAAGTTCTCTTCGTTTAGCGTCAGATTCGACTATAAATGATTCATAATATATTAATATTAGAGGACGCCGACTTTTTGTTGCTGTGACATAGCCATCTTGGTGGGATTTAATCCGACTTTTTAGATTGGGAGTATAGCCTGTATATAGTTGTCCATCTTTGATAGAATGGAGAACATAAGTGTAATACATAAATTAATTTTAGCATAAAAAAATCACCTAGCGTACACCGGGTGATTTTTTTTGCTCAACGTATCTATATGGCTCCCGCGCTAAGCGCGGGTATAGCCACGCTGAGCGTGGCTCTGGGGGAAGGACTCGAACCTTCAACATCTGCGTTAACAGCGCAGCGTTCTACCTTTGAACTACCCCAGAATAATATTATTAAGTTATAAAAAACCACCAGCCCTGGGTAAGGACTGGCGTTTTTTTTGAATACAAGCTAACAGGCCAAGTCCTTAGGGCTGGTTATTATCGTTATTGTCGTTATTTAAACACTTGGCCAACATAGTATTAGTGAATATAGCAAATCTATTTAATAAGTAAAGCTTATAATTATTTACTTTTTTTGCCCTTAATTACTTTATAACCAATAATACCGGAAAGAATAGTAGCCGCGCCGATTACGCCGGTTAGAATTTTTTTCTTAGTCTGCTCGTCGGACTGATCATACTTAACTTTGGCCTCTTTGGTCATAATCATAATTTTATCGCCAAGTTTGCGAAGCTCTTCGGTAATTTCATCTTTAACTTTGTTAGTATTTGATTTAATTTTATTTTTTGTAGATTTTTTAATTGATAATTTCATAAGTTTGATTATTTATTAATTTAGGATTGTAAGTTTTTTAATTTTTCTTCAAATTCTTGCTGGCTTATTTCGCCCTTGGCATAACGCTCTTTTAAGATAGCCGCAGCTTTAGTAGAACTGTTGTCTTGGTGGTTACTTTTGGTAAAGTGTTTAACCAGCCAAATAAACAGTAAAATAGCTGCCAGCCAAAAAACTATCATAATAACCGGACCAGCCATCCCCCAGCCAAAAATATTACCACAATAGGAATTCCACATAAAATTTTATTAGTAGATAAAGAATTAATTATTCAAACACTATCTCTAGTGTATCATTGTCTTTCATTTCATATTTGTCAAATTCCCAATTAGGTTGCCCGTTAACATATAGACTGAGTTTTTTGTTGTTGTCAGTACAATAATCAAAAATACAGTTGCTATTAAAAACTTTTCCCCAATTGTTAAAGAATTGTCCCAATTGAGTGTCTTGTTTAGTTGTTAAGCCGGAAAATTCCAGATGAATGGTGCCGTCGGTTTCGTGAGTATGAATAGGTAAATGTATTGTTTTTAAACCCACATCTGCCGGAATTTTTTCTAACTGGCCGTTTATTTTAATGCTTAACTGAGCGTGCCAATGAAGTCCATTTTTAGATATTAAACCATTATCAATTTTTGGTTTATTGTACGATGATCGTAGAATTAACCAGGTTATAAATCCGGTTATCAACAAAAACAAAATAAGAAATGAAATTTTTTTGACGAATTTTTTTCTATTTTTTATTTTTTGATTAAGTTGTTTAGTTGAATTATATTTAGTCATTTATTGTTCTAGTAAAGAATCTACTATTTGTTTTAATTGAGCATAAGGAACAGCCCCTTCCACTGGTTGTCCATTAACAAAAGTAGTGGGTGTACCAGAAACGCCAAAACTAGAGCCTTCTTGCAAATCGTTTTGGACTTTACCAGCAAATTCTCCGCTTTCCAAACAAGTTTCAAACTTGTCTTTAGGTAAGCCTATTTCTACGGCTAAGGGGGTGAGTTTATCTAAAGCAAAACCAGTACCGTTGGAGGTTGTTCTGTTGAATATGGTATCAAGGTAAAGCCAAAATTTGTCATTGCCACCAAGTTTGCCCGCGCATTCAACTGCCTCAGCTTCTTTTTGGGCATTGGCGTGGAAAGATAAAGGAAAGTGTCGATAAATCCAACGGACTTGTTCGGGGTATTCTTGTAACAATTGGAGCATAGAAGGGTGAAACCGTTGGCAAAAAGGGCATTCTAAATCTGAATATTCTATTAATGTAATAGCCGCATTTTTATTTCCTCGAATATAGTCGGTATCTTTAGCAGTGATATTAACTGGTTGTAGGGGCGGGTTTAAACCAACGGTATCGGTATTATTAGCAGTTGGTTGGTTGGGAGAGTTGGTAATTTTTTCGGTTTTGTTTTTATTAGTCAATAAATAGGTGGTGGTTAATAATAAACCCAGCAGACCTACAACAGCTAAACCACTAACTAAGCCGAAAATAAAACTTAGTTTAGGTGGCATGTTTTCGAACAAATTATTTTTAGTTTGTTCGGTAGTTTTTAATAAATGCATGTTTTAAAAAATAAAATAATAAAATTAAAAGACGCCCTATTTTTATCTAGGGAATTTTTTAAAATATTTTAAGTTAAAAAATTTTAGGATGCAATAAACCCCGAGAAAGAAATATTTTTAAGTAACAATAAAAAGGCAAATCTGAATAATACCTTTTTAAAAACAGAGAGCATTTATAATTTTTGTCTTTTAACCAAAAAGATTTTAATAAAAATATTAAACTACCGGCTAATAAAAATTGCAGCAATAACCAAGCCTTGTTATTTTTAACAATTGGTAAAATTAAGTCTCTGTTTTGTTCGTGCAAAAAATGAGTTTGCGTCAATATTCCGCAACATTTTTCTGAATTATTGGACAAATTAATAAATCCAGTCGTTGCAGATTCTTTGGGCTCTATTAAAACAGAGCAGAAGCTTAAAAGTATTAAAGCTGCGCCTATTAATGAAATTGTAGCTAGCTTTAAACTATGGTTTATTTTCATTATTTTTCTGTGGTTTTGCCGTCAAAATGATCATCCAGATCGTTTAGAGCCTGGTTTTTGGTTAGGTGAACAATGCCGTCTTTATGTTCTGGCGGCGAATAAACCGTGTATAGCTTCATATCATCGCTTAAAGAGCTGTTAACCACGTTATGCTTAACGCCGGCCGGTATAACAATAGCGTAATCTTCTTTTATTTCCGATTCCACGCCGTTTAAGATAACTTGTCCACTACCCTGTTCTATTCTAATAAATTGGTCTAGGGTGTGAATTTCTTCTCCTATATCTTCCCCGGGTTTAAGCCGCATAACCACTAATTGGCTGTGTTTACCCGTGTAAAGCACCTGCCTAAAGTTTTTATTTTCTTTGGTTATTTTTTCTATGTTAGAAATGTAGCCGTTCATATGTTTTTTTAAATTAATAATAAGTGGTACTTGGTTAAAATTGCAGACCTTTATTTAATTATATTAAATTATCAAAGATAATACAAAAAAATTTTAGTTAGACTAAAATTAATTAGCTGTACTTAGCCTTAATTAAGTGCCAGGTGGTTTTTGGCCTCCTTAAGCCAAGCCTGAAGCGCTTGTACATTATCCTTAAAAGCCATTTTTTTAGGTAGTTCACTGGGTTTAAACCATTTAAGTTGGCTTAAATCATCGCCAGCTTTGGCTGGACCACTTATAATTTCGGCTAAATAAAAAATATTCACACAATGATCACCAGTAAAATAACGGCTTTTAAAAATACCTAACAGTTTGATAATTCTAATATTAAGGTTAGTTTCTTCTTTAATTTCCCGTTTAGCACCTTGCAGAGGATGCTCCCCAGCTTCCAAAAAACCACCCGGTATATTCCAAAGGCCTTTTTTAGGGCCACTGGCTTTTTTACCCAGCAGGACTCGGCCGTTTTTAACAATAATTACACCAGCGGTGGTTTTAGGGTTTTGATAAAAAACAAAATTGCATTGTTGGCAGGTTAATCTTTTACGATTTTCTTTAGGTATTAAAATATTTTTAAATAAACCGCCACACACGGGACAGAATTTATATTTTATTTTGGTCATAGCTCTAAAATAATTGCAAAAAATTAATAGTCTGGTAATTAAACTTACTATTTTTAAACTTAAACGTCAAAGATAAATAATAATCTAATTCATCCTTATAAACCTTCTAACATTCTTGAGAATGTTAGAAGGTTTAATTAATTGGTGGTTATTGAATTGTGGTGGTAGAAAATTAGTTAAATGGTTTGTTTATAGCCGCCTGCACTTGTTCAAAAATATTAGCATTCCAATTATGGCCAGCCTTAACCAGTTTAAGGGGTAAATTATAACGTTCAGCTAGAGTTTTAACTGTTTGGTCGCAAAAAAAGCTGTCGTCCTCCCCTTTTATAATAAGTAAATTACTTTTAGGAATTTTTATAAGTTCGGGTAATAAATCTATTTTAATTAATTTAAAAACTAACTTTAAACTAGACCACCAATGCTCTTGTTTAATAAACTGACTTTCTTTAAAACCTTCTTGATTTAAATACTTAAACCAATTAAATAAAATAATAGGCCAAGGTTTTTTTATTAATAAAGGATTAATTAAAATAAATTTGGTAGCCGGAGTGATTTTAAGATTGGTTACTGCCCAAGTGGCGCCTAAACTGTAAGCAATTACTATGTCAGGCGGGTTGGTTAAAGTGGCTTGGTTGTGTTTAAGCCAAATATCCACTGCTGGCCAAGGGCCGTATAAATGGCCTTGGGTTAAAGTTCCGGGTACAAAAATAATATTGTTGGCCATAATTAAACTTCGTGAGGCCCAACTGCTTCCCGGTAGCGGCAATAATCACAATCAAAGGCTGCACCTGGCAGATTGTTAGCATTTAAACATTCGTGTGCATCGATAATAGCCTGTTCTACCCAAGAATCGTCGCCCTGGTAAGGCAAAACTTTAATGTCAAAATCCAGGCGGGCATTAAAACCTGGGCGGTCAGTTAAGCCATTACAATAAACAAAATAGCCAGTGGGGTTTACCTTAAAATTGTTTTGCCTAAAAAGCCATTGATATATTTCCATTTGTCGTTTGTAACCAATTTGCCAATCAGCTTCTAAGGTTACTTCTTGTTCTTTGCTGGTACTTTTATAATCTACAATGATTAATTCTTCTTGCTCGTTAAGCCAAACATCGTCTACTCCGCCAGTTACTAGTAAATTGGTTGGCGGGTGTAAAAAAGTTATGCCGCTGCGCAGACTATCGCGCCAGGTATCAATTTGTGGGTGGTTAAATGGTACAGCTTTAATACCGTTTTCTACCATTAAAGGATGTGGAGTTTGGGCTTGGCGGTGAGTGTCGAATTCTTTTTTTAATAAAGTATCCACAGCCGAGTTTAAAGCAAAGGGATAACCAGGCGGTTGAGCCACGCCTAAGCGCCTGTCTAAATAAAAGCACCTCGGGCAATTTAAAAATAAATCAATCTTACTGCGGCTTAAGCGAAAGGGTTCGCCTGATTTAGGGTTATAACAGTATTTACTGGAGCGGTTAGGGTTGTAATATTTGGACATAGATTAGTAAAATAAATTTTCAAATCCTAAAACTTAAATCCTAAAAATTTAAAACAATTGCGATTTGGGTATTATTTGAGATTTAGGATTTAGAATTTAAGATTTATTAATTCTATTCTGGCAGGCGTTTAAAGCTTACAATTTCTCCTTTAGCGCTGTTAACATAGGAAAGGTTGCTGGCAGATAGGTTGATAATTTGATAATCAGAAATTTGGCCATTTAAAGTTACTCGCAGAATTTGCGTACTGGGCCCGGCTTGGCCTGCTTCGGGTTTAACATATTCCCAAGTGCCAGTACCTTTTGACTCATTATTATAAAATTCTTCTACTGTGTTATCAGCTCGGTAATTAATTTGATATTTATCATCACTGTTGTTTTGCCACCGGCTTATTAAAGACCCGGTATTAGTGGGAGCTTTATTATCTATTGGTGGTTGATTAGCTGGTTGCTGGTCAGCGCCGATTTGCGGTATAGGTGGCGGAGTTTGTTGCGGTTGAGGTTGTATGGTTGCCGTGTCTGACGGATTGTTGAATTCGGGCATTACTTCTACAGTTGCTTCTGGCTCACTAGGTTTAGATAAGTCTAGAGTAGCTGTTTGAATCTCGTTAATAGATGTATAAGTAAGAGCTTTAAACAACCCATAGCCCCCACCTAAAACTACTAAAAGAATTATGATGTTGGTAATGTTAAACAATTTAGACATGATTATTTACTAAGTTTTAGTTTATTAACCTTTTTATTATAGCATTTATTTTAAATACTGCTGGATAAGGCTATTGGTATTGGTGGCGTTAGTAAAAGCAAAATTAGGTATATTTAAAGACTCAGCCGCAGCTAAGTTTTTAGCCTGGTCGTCAAAATACAGGCAGTTTTCGGCTTTAAGATTATTATCGGTTAAAACCAGTTGCCAAGCTTTTATATCTGGCTTTACTAAACCAGTTTGCCAGGAAAAATAAATTTTGTCCGCTATTTCATTAAGCCAAGGGTAAGATTGGTAAAATTCAGCCCGTTCTTTAAAATTATTGGATAAAATAATAATTTTTAGACCTTGCTGCCTAAATTTTTTGGCCAGATTAATCATAGCTTGGTTAGGTACTTCACCCTTAAACCAGTAATCCCAAAACTCTGGTTCGTTTAAATTAATCCCCCATTTTTGTAAATAAGGTTGCCAATAGGTAAAAGCCGGACCAGCCTTAGGTTTACGTACTTGGTCCATTATGCTGAATAAGGCTGGTAAAAATTCTTGAGTAGTCAGGCCAAAATCTTTATGTACCCGATCGCTTAACTTAGGGCTAATTATAAAAACACCGTTTAAATCAAAAATAACTGCTTGTAACATTTATTTACTTTTTAAATATTTAATAAAGTTTAATAAATGGGCGCTACGAGGGTTGATTTTTTTTAACTCAGAGATAGTTAGCCATTTAAATTCACTATGTTCTGGGCTTAGTCGGACTTTTTGACTGTGAGTTTTAGCGCTGGCTAAAAGTTCAACTGACCAGTAGTTACCCGGCCATTTAGCCGCCCAAACATTTATTAGTTTTAAGTTGGTTATTTTTAAACCGGTTTCTTCTTTGGTTTCTCTGGTAGCTGTTTTTAAGGGTTGTTCACCAAATTCAATTCCACCGCCGGGAAAATCCCAACAACCTTGTTCGTCTCGGGCCTTTTTTCCTCTTTTTAGTAATAAATATTTATTTTTACAATTAACTAAAACGTGTATGCCGGCAGAAAATTTATTCATACTTTAGTTTAATTAACATAATTATATTTACAATAAGTCCGACTACCAAAAAATAAATAATAAAATTTGGTACAGCTATTATAACATCTTCATATTGGTATAGCAGAAGACTTAAACCTTGCACTTCAGCTGGCCCGCCGCCGGTTTTAGAAAATATGCCAGTCCATTTGGTTAGTTCTTTTAAATGCCAAAAATAATAACCAATAGCTGACAGTAAAACAATTACATTAAGACCAATAATTTTTTTAAGCATAACTCTATTTGTCTAATAGTTTTTGTAAAACCATGGCTTCTAAACGACAGTCTTCTAAAGCGTCGTGTTTTAATCTGGGCTTAGCTCCAAAGTATTGAAAAACAGATTCCGATTTATAGTCGCCTTGATAATTTGGATCGTTTAATAATTTTAAATAAGCTGAACCCCATAAATCTAGCAAGCCCCCTGGTTTAATATCTATGTTGACGGTTTTAAGTAAGTTTTTCCAAAAATGCCAATCAAAATTAGCATTCCAGGCGCATAGAGTATATTTGTCCGGTATTATTTTAGTTATTTGTTGAGCAACTTCTTTAAGGCTAGGCGCCTTGTTTATTTCTTCTAAATCGTTTCGGCTTAATGTTGCCCATTTAAAACCCGGCATATCTGGATTAATTGGTTGTTGGGGTTTTATCCAGGAAACAAAACTGGCTTTTTCTGATAAATTATTTTTATCTAAAACAATAAAACCAATTTGCACAGCTTCGTCTTTTTCTAAATTAAAACCGGTAGTTTCAAAATCCACTATTATAATATCTTTTAATAAATTTTTCATAGGATTTATTTTTCATTATGAGAAAGAAATATACTTTTAACAGTCTTTAACAGTTCAGCTCGGTACTCCCCGTCAAAATTATGCCCGCCGGGCAGAGTTAGCACTTTTATTTTTGAATCCAGTTCTTTGGGCGGCACGGCCGAAGCAGGTTTATCATCTTTAGCGGTAATAATTGCTAAGTCCGTTAGTTTGACAAAGTCATTATACAAATTAACCGGGTTTATACCCTGCCGACTTTGCCAATACTCCTTAGGTACCAAAGTAGTGGTACCGTCTAGCCTGGGAAATTTAGATACACCTTCCATATCAATTACACAGCCCGGGCGGTTTTTAAAATTACTAATAGTTCTTTGATCATCCAGAGTAAAAGGTGGATTTAAAAAAATAGCCTGGCTTAGACCCATAGGTTTAAGCATAGCCGCCACTAAACAGCCTTGGGAATGCGCTATCAGGCTTATATTAGCCCCTAAATGGCTGTTTAGGGCTTGTTTTAGGGTCTTGGCTAGTATTTCTACCTGTTTATCCAAAGGGCTTAAGGTAAGCGTATTTTGGGCTTTGTTTACCAGATTATAATCAAACATTATATGTTCCGCTTCAGGCAAAACTTGGGCTAGTTCTGTAAACATTCCCCGTTCATCTTTTTGTACGCCAAAGCCATGGGAATAAATTATAAGATGTTTGGTTTTATTCATAATATTTATTTACTTTATCATACTCCAATTCTATACAACGGTTTACAGCCTTTTTTAAAAAATAAATCCAGTGGTCATAATCTTTATTTTGGTTCCTTTGTTCCCAGTTTTTTATAATTTCATTGGCGGTTGCCCAAGTTAAACTAAATTTTTCGTGCTCTTCTAATTTAGTGTCTAATAAATCAGCTGATTTTAAAACAACTAAAAAACAAGTAGCCAAGCCGACTCGGTTTACTTGTTTAAGACTGTTACGATAACGCACCAAGGCTTGGGAAATTTTTTCTATGTATAAAAAATCATGTAGGCCGCTTTCCTCGGTAACTTCTCTTAAAATACCCTGCTCAATACCTTCACCCTCGCTAACACCGCCGGAAAAAAGCCTAAATAATCCGCCGTCATAATCTTGCCCTACGGCGTATTTTTGGCTGGCTGGATTAAACACCACACCACAACCACCGTCCCGCCGTTCTTCGTTTTCCCGTTTTATACCAAATTCCAGCATAATTAATTTTGCTTAAGTTTATATTGTTGATATATTTTTATTATTTGTGGAATAGATACAGAGCAGTCTTTGGGAAGTTCTTGGGGGTTATACCAACCTGAATCTATAACCTCAAAATTGTCTATTTTTACAAAAGAAGAATCCGCAAGCAAATAAAAACATTTTACAATATTTTTCTTATAATTTCTTTCGGATGTGTATTCGCCTATTTCGATTAGTTTATTGGTTTTAATTCCGGTTTCCTCTTCTAATTCTCTAACAGCTGTTTGTTCGGCATTTTCTTTTTTATTAACCGCGCCACCAGGAAAAACCCATTTTTTATGGGCATAACCTAATTTAGTCATTAATAGTTTACCATTGTTTTCGACTATTATTTTTACTCCTAAGGATTTTGGTCGAAAAATAAAACAATAAACCTTATAGAGAGGATTTTTAAAAAAATAATATAATTTTAAAATCTTTTTTAAATAAATATTATTACTCATAATTATTATTTAAATTCCACTAACAAAGGTAAATGGTCGGAAATGTCGTCGGAAAAAACCTTAAATTTGTTTACCTCTATATCTGGTGAAACAATTATATAATCAGCCATTTTTTCTTCTTTAGTATAAAATTTACTGCGAGTAGATAAGACATTATACTTTTTTACTAAATTAACCAAGCCTTGTTCTAAAATTTTTATACTTTGTCCGTCGGCTTTTAAATTAAAATCCCCACAGAGAATTTTTTTATTATTTTTACTATTTAGAAAAGTTTTTATTATTTCGGATTGCCTTAATCTTTCTGCTGTATCGGCTTTATGCGTATTCTTTTGCCATAGACCATGAAAATTTAAAATAGAAAAAATTTGATTACCTATTTCCAAATCAATATGCTGAACATTGCCTGTAACCCGACCACTATCCCTTTGCAGTGTTTCGATTTCAGAAAACATTTTATCATAGCATTTAAAAGCCCCATTATTAATTACTTTAATTGTATTTTTAACAAAAATAGCTTGGCCAGTGCCAAAATTAACTATTTCACCAGCAAAATGATCCGAGGCTGGTATATGTTTATAAGCAACAAAATCGGGCAAAATGGCTGATATTTCTGTAAACAGATTTTCCCTAGCTTTGTTTACTGGTGTAAATTGGGGCTTAGGGCCAAACAACATTTCCTGAAAACAAAAAATATCGGTATTAACCGAGTGTTTTTTAATAAAATCCATTAAAGGCTGAAAAACAATCCCACCCCAAGTGTTTAAGGTAATTAGTTTCATCTAATTAAATATTATTATCCAAAAACTCCTTAAGCGCTACAAGGTCTTGTTTGGCACTGTCGTAAAAGTAGGATTTTAGACCAACAGATTCAGCGCTTTTAACCGCCTGGGGGTTATGCTCAAAATAAACAACTTCGTCTTTATTAAGATTAAACCTTTGCAGTAAAGTTTCAAAGTATTTGGGGTCGGTTTTCTCGGGATTGTGCTTTAAGGTAAAAACCGGATAAGGCATTTTATCCAGGCCGAATTTTAAATATTGTTCATCATTGGCGCCAGTTAGAATGATTTTGGGATTGGGATAGGTTTCCAAAAGATTATGCATATCTTGAAAAACCTTAAAACTCCCCCGCTCCTCTACCACAAACGCATCTACAGCGTCTACTAATATTGTTTTCATAAAAATTATTTTTTATATTAATTTCTTCTCTCTGTTTTTTTATGGTTTTTTATCCAAAAAGCAAAGCTTGCCCATTGTAGCCTGTACTGCCCATTATAACCTTCTCTTGGAATAATTATCCCTTTTTCTTTTAGCGCTCTTAAACCGTTATTTAAAGCTGTTTTTTTACCTGAAAAATTTTTTTGTATATCTGTTTTTTTAATCCAATCATTCCATTTTTCTGCCATTATCGTTAAAATTTCTCTTTGTGATTCTACGTTTATATCTTTGTAAAAAGGCTTAACATAATATCTATCTCCTATAAGTTCTAACGCCCCGTGGTTCATAAAAACACCTTTTTTGACATCTTCTATTGATATAATATTATCTGTATCTGCCTCAAAAACAGAATAGCCTATTTGTTGAACAAAATGAGGATATCCTTCTGAATAGGCATATATACTAATTAAGGCGTCTTTATTAATAACGGTATCTATATTGGATGTTTTTTTTGATTCTTTTAAGCCGTTATTAATAACTTGAGATGTTTCTTCTGAAGAAAGTGGACCAAGATCAAATTCCTGAAATAAGCGTAAAGAAGATTCATGGCTGTCAGATAGTATATTTCTTGTGTTTGGTAAACCACTTACAATAAAAAGTATATTATTATTACTTTCCCTAACTAGTGTTTCTGTTAAATTTTTTAAAAAAGATCCTATAAATAGTTCTTTTGAAGCCTTATCTGCTTCGTCTATCAGTATCACTAATCCATCTTTTTTGTCTTTTACAGATAGACTTTTATTTTGTATTAATTTTAGTGTATCAGACAAAGAATATATAAAATCTTGGATAATTTGAGCGTTGTTTTTATTGGACTCGTCTTTTTTATAAGAAATTCCAACCGCCTCAAAACGACTTAAAAAGTTCCAAGCCTTTTTAATTAGTGCTATTTGGGGGTATTCTTTGTCGAGTTCCCTTTCTATAGAGTTTTTTAAACTAATAGCTAGGTCTACTAGTGTTATATTTTCATTCAAACTAACTCTAGATACTAAAAAATTATGTTTTCTTTCCGCTTCCCATAGCACATCACCTCTAGCAAAAAAATCAGCAGCGTTTAGTAATGAAGTTTTACCTATTCCTCTTTCTCCAAGAAGTAATAAATGAGTCGGGTTTCCATGAGCAGTTTGTAATAAGGCCTTATCTATAGCATCAATTTCAGATTTACGCCCAGCAAACATATCTTTGTGTACAGGACTGTTAGGTGTAAATGGATTTACTTTTATCATATAATTTCTACCTCTTTAGTTTATAATATACCTTAAAAAATAAGAGAGCAACGGATAAGTCTATTACTTTTTTATCTCTGACTGACTCGGTCTCGTAAATTTACCCATCAAGCCCCACAAGGCTTTTCTGACTACTTTTATTCTATCATTTTGACGCTCCTCGGAATGAGCCCAAAAGCGACAAATGCGACACTATTATGAGTTCATTACTCTCCTAGCTTTCTGTGACAAAATTTCATCTTCTGGATGTTCAATGCCCGCTTTCTTCTGGTTCAAGATATTGATCAAGTCTGCATCAGTGAGTGGAATAATCAATCCGTGTTGATCCTTATACGAATCAGCACATCGTTTAAGAAAAACATCTTCATCGTCAATGTCTCGACAGACAATAATTCCAAACCTGCCCCTATTTGGGGAAAATCTACCGACCATTTGATCTAGCTCAGGATTACGTATATCTTTTGAGTAATTCTTGCACTCAATAAAGATATATGGACAAGGTATACTAAACGCATGTTGCAGTCTGTAGAAAAACCCGTCAGAAGGAGCGCCGTTATCAAAAGCAATGTCTATCCTTTTTCTTCCCTGATTAATCTCTAATTCTTTAACGGGGTTAATGAGATTTGGATAGAATATAAATTCGAGAATACCTACCATCAGGGTGTGGTAAGCAGATGCTGTGGCATCTCCACTCTTAATCGTCCCCAGTCTTGCAATGAGATGATTTATGAGCTGATTAACATCAATAGATTCAAGCTCCGAATCATTCATTGGAAATACCTGTGATGCTGCACCGGTTCGAAAATTATTAAAAACTTCTGGATGACGCCTAGTGAAGTCGATTAGTTCTTCTTTATTGGAAGTTAACTCGCGCTGAATAAGGTCTTTCTTTGTCACGAAACGACGTCTAACGGAACCGTCTTTATTATGGGTAGTCTGAACAAGTGGCGTATTTCTCCTCAAGTGGTCATCCTGGAGAAATTCAAGAGCGTAGTGCTGATGATATTTTCCATGATTAAATTCCTTTACATAAGAAACTACCGCTTTGGGTACCAGCAAAATTTTCTTATAATTTACTACCAACATTTCTGTGTGTACTTGCTCCCATCTGCGGTTAGTGGCGTCCCAGAAAAAACCCGAAGGAACATCGGTGGTCATAGGAATCCCATGCAATGCGCATTGCGCCTGAGTGTACGCAATGAGGTTTGCACGAATAATATTGGTAGTCATATCTGAAACCTTGTCCTTGCCAATGCCCTCAATAAATATTGCCGTGTCTTCGAGGTGCTCAACTAGCCCTGACGCCACTGCTCTACTTGTGGAGATGCTATCGAATAAATCATCTGCATTTTCTTCTCCGACACCACGCCCTCGAGGACTCCTTCTAGACATTCCAAGACATGTCTCGTTTGGTTCATTTAAATGTTGGAAGTTGGCGCGTGCTTGGTCAATCTGTCCATTCCTAATCAGCTCAAGATTAAATTGAAAAAATCCGCTAATTGTTCGAATTGCATCAATGGAAAATGGATCAGGACGCGCGGAAAAAATGAATGGATTTAGATATACAGGAAAGTCTCTGTCTATATTTATGTTTACAAAATCCAACTCGCGCTGTGTTTTATTTAAATGATATATGTCACTAATCTTTGCCATGTTATAGACCTCTTAATAATTCAAAGAGCACCTGAAGACCCGTCCTGGTCATAGGTACGGTGTCCAGACTGGCTGGAGGAGATGGATTCTCCTTCACTCCTTCGCCAGTTGGCGAATCGGACACCTGGGCGGTGTGTATCAAAACTACATCTGTTCGCTTTTTCTCGCGCCCTTAGAATCTATCATATACCATAAAAAGATAAAAAAGCAACGGATAAGTCCATTACTTTTTTATCTCTGGGGGAGATGGATTCGAACCATCATTAGTCCCGCCAAGGCGGGAAGTCCTAAGTATTATATCTCCTATTTCCAGCTGGGGGAGATGGATTCGAACCATCATAGCAGGCTTCAAAGGCCTGAGTCCTACCATTAGACGATCCCCCAGCTGGAAATACGAAACTCTATAAATTGTAAATTAAACTGGCTACCCAATATTAATACTGGCTGTATTATTCTAGATTTTGTTAGCTTAAAGGTCAAGATATTGCTATATAATAATTCAGCCCCGCTTTATTTAATATAAGCGGGGCTTTTGGTTATATTGGAAACATTAAGTTTATTAGGATATAGCAACCGGCGCTATATAAGCCGGCTACGTAATCATCCAGCAAAATATGGTGCGGTGTTTTACCGGCATCAATTCTGTTTATTCCCCAGGGTTTTAATATATCAAAAATACGGAACAGAATAAGCAGTATAATAGCTGACAAAAGATAGTTATGCGGTTTTACTTTTAATAAAGGGGCAAAAGCAACCAGCATACCCAAAATTTCATCTATAATAATCTCTTTTTGGTCATACTCCACTTCCTCCCCGTAAGAATTTTTCTAGTGCCTAGGAAAATTCTGGCTGGCTCTATACTTAAATAACCAAGTATATAAATAGCAATGATTATTAAAGGATAGTAAAACCAGTTGTTTTGGGATATTTGCAAAGCGTAATGGCAGATTGGTAAAGCTAAAATACTGCCAAAAGTTCCTGGAGCCAAAGGAATAAAACCCACACCCAAGCCGGAAGCTATAAAAACTGATATTTTAGTTTTCAAAGTACCCTCTCTTTTTGTTTTAATTATTTGCCCTGTAGCTTAATTGTACTAATAAGACTAGTCAAGACAACTAATAGAATATAGAAGTTAGAATTATGAATAATTACTACATCACCCCCAATTCGCGCGAATGGGTGGAATGATAAACACTGTCCAGAATAACAAGTTATAATAACTGGTTTATTTTGGCGGCTAAAATAAAGTCGTTGATAGATAAACCATTAATAGCGTGGGTAGATAAAGTGATATTAAGTTTGTTCCAATTGTGTAAAGTAAAATCCGGATGATGTCCTTCGCTTTCGGCAAGTTCAGCCAATTGATTTATAAAAGCAATAGTTTGTTTAAAATCTTTAAAAGATAAATCTTGACTAATAGACTTAATATTGGTAGCCAAAACCCAACCCGGTACCAATTTTAAATAATCTAAAGCTTGGGATTCAGTTAAAGGCTCTACCCCGCCTTCGCAAGGCACACACTTTTTAGATAAGAGATCAGTAGACATAAATTTAATAAATTCTAAATCTTAAATCCTAATGTCTAAATAATACCCAATATTTTAATTTCCAATTTAGGGTATTGTAATTTATTTAGGATTTAGATATTAGGATTTGGAATTTTATACCTTAAGGTATCTTCGCATAGCCACTGTAGAAGCCAACATACTTAAAACAGCCGAACCTAGGAATAGGCTGCCAAAGAAGACAAACCAACGTTCGGTAAAGTACTGTACGATATTAAAGTCGTAACCGTTGAAAAACGAGCTTATATAAGGCTGTAGGGCGGTTAAAAGTGGGTAAAACAGTATAGAAGTCACAGCGGTAGCTAAAAAGGCGTAAATAAGGCTTTCTATAAGCAAGGGAGCCCGTATAAACCAGCTGGTAGCGCCAACCAAGCGCATAATGCCCAATTCCTCGCGATGAGTGTAAATATTCATCCTAATGGTATTAAACACCACCAACAGAGAAATAATTATAAAAAGTAAGCTAACTGCCAGGCCACCTTTTTTAACCCGATCGGTTATTTTGGCAAATGATTGAATAACCGTGCGATAATCTTCGAACCTGGTTTCTTGAATATATTTTTCATAAGTGTCCCCTTCCAGTTCGTTTAAAATAGTGGTGTAACCTTCTTCGGTTAAAGCTTTAACAGTTAAACTGGAACCCAAAGGATTGGTGCCTAATTCCAAAAGCGCTTCAGCAATTAAAGGATTATTTTGATATTTTTCTTTAAAAATTTTTAAAGCTTCTTCAGCTGGCACAATAGCCACGCTTTTTACGCCCGGAATGCTTTCTAAATTAGTTTTAACTAATTGAATGTCGTCGGTTTTTAATTCCGGCTTTAAATAAACCGAAATGTCTATTTTTTCTTCCAACTTATTTAAAGCCACGTTAGACAAAGTGTTAATAACGCCTAAAATAGACACGGAAAAAATACTTAAAGTTAAAATAGTTACGGTAACTACCGACAGCCAAATGTTTCGCCAAAAGTTTTGGCCGGCAAAGCGTAAAGCGCGATAAAAAGAAACAAACATAAAGTTTAAATCCTAATTTCTAATAACAAATTCTAAATTTCAAATTAATAGCAAAGTTTAAATTATTTAAGTATGTAACGGCCTTTGGCATGGTCGGATAATATTTGTCCATTGTCTATCATAACCACGCGACGTTTAAGATCGTTAACTACTTCTTTGTTATGAGTAACCAAAATAACCGTGGTGCCAAATTCATTTATTTTTTTAAGCAGTTCGATTATTTCTTTGGTGTTAATGGAATCCAAGTTGCCAGTTGGTTCGTCGGCTACCAAAATTTTTGGCCGATGAGCCAAGGCTCGGGCAATTACCACTCGTTGTTGCTCGCCACCGGAAATTTCTTTAGGAAAACGGTTAGCCTTTTCATCTAGACCCACTATTTTTAACAACTGCGGGACAATACCGGCAATTTTTTCTTTAGTTAAACCAGAAACTTCCAAAGCAAAAGCTATATTTTCGTAAACAGTTTTACGGGGTAATAACTTAAAATCTTGAAAAACTACACCGATTTGTTTACGCAATAAAGGAATTTCTTTGTCCGAGACATTGGTAATATCCCAACCACTAATCAAAATACGACCAGCTGTTGGCTTTTCTTCGGCAATTAACAAACGTACCAAAGTGGTTTTACCAGTACCGCTTTGGCCCACCAAAGAAACAAATTCCCCTTCTTCAATAGACCAGTTAACCTCTTTTAAGGCTGTAATATTGCCAGGGTATATTTTGCTAATGTTGCGAAATTCAATTAAAGCCATAATATTTTATACTATAGCATAAATTTATCTAGGCTAGGTAATTTTTATCTTAACCAACCTTGATTTTTGATTGTTTGATTACTATACTTGTTAAGCTAAATTACGATATACTATAAAAAGTCTTGGTTAAATTAAGAGTCCTTAGCGGAATTAGTATAATGGTAGTACGTCAGCCCTGCAGCACAAGCTATTGCTTGGCTACAAGGTAAACTTCCCCAAAATTAAGCGGGTATAGTATAGGGGTATTATGCGACCTTCCCAAGGTTGAGAGACGGGTTCGAGTCCCGTTACCCGCTCCAGCTTTCGCTAAAGCTTCAGCTGACTTACGCCACATTTTAAAAGCAATAATTTAGCCTAGTACAGTTTTATAAACAAACAAGCCCTCTTAGTTCAGTGGTAGAACAGCGGTATCGTAAACCGCATACGCCAGTTCGATTCTGGCAGAGGGCTCCAGTTTTTGCTAAAGCCATAATCAACCGTAAATATGATAACCTTTAAACAAGAAAAATGGCTTAAACACCTATCTACTATTGATAAAATCAAAATTATTCCTTTTGACCAAACAGCTGAAGAAAAATTTTTAAAGGTTAAGCAAAAAATTCAAAATGTACTAGGTCAAAAAATAAAAGTAGAACATCATGGAGCAACAAGTTTGGGAATATCTGGACAAGATGAAATTGATATTTACCTTCCGGTTTTAGCTACTGAATTCAATTCTTTAATTAAACCTTTAAAAAAAATGTACGGGGAGCCAAAAAGTTTATACCCCTTGGAAAGGATTAGATTTGTAACAAAGTATCAAGGAAAGCATATTGATATTTTTTTAATTAACAAAAAACATGCTGATTGGAAAAAAGCTGTTAAATTTGAAACATATTTACGAAATAATCCCAAAAGCCTTAAAGATTATCAACAATTAAAAGAAAAAAGTAACGGCCTTAGCGTACAAGAATACTATCGTAAAAAAATAGAATTTATTAACAGAGTGTTGTCTATAGTCTAAAAACAAGCCCTCTTAATTCTGAATTCTTTTTATTATTTCTTAAAAAAATAATTTAACCAGCGTTGCCAATTACTTAATTCTGCAGTAGATTGTTGATTTGTTAAATTGGTTTGGCTGTTAGTATTAGTTAAACTAGGTATAACGACCACGGTTTCACCAGGCTTTTGCAAACCTAAACGTAATCTAGCTTCTCTTTCTTTAAATTCCTCAGTAGCTAAATAATCTATTAATTTCCCCAACTCACTGTTTTTATTTTCCAAAACAGCGGTGTCGCTTTCCAATTGGTTTATTTCTTTTTGCAGTTCAGCCCGCCTTAATAAACTTTTGGTTATTCCAACACCAATAATAACTATAGCTACCAAAGCCACTAACAAAAAAATTCGCGAAGTTACTATGCTCCAAAAATCATAACGTTTGCTCATATTTACATTATATAACTTAAACCCTTAATCACAAAAATTAAACAGAATTTTGCTGGCTAATAATTTTAGTGGCCAATTCCTTAGGATTTTTTATGTGACTAAAATTTAATTTTATAGTGCCGTGGCTATAACTTACCGCCACGGTGCCGTAATTTAATAATTGAGCTGCTAAACCAGGCTTAGTCCAATTAACATCTTCCAAATTTACATAGGCCACCTGAGAAACAACTTCTTTAAATAAACCTAAGCGATTAATATCAATTAAACGTTTTTCGGTGAGTAATAATAAAGTACCGCGCCACAATAACCGTGCCCTCAGTAACCAATAACTACCGACAATAATTAATAAGCCTAAACCAATTAATCCCCACTGGCCTTGGTTAATTAAGGGCCAAACTAAAAATAAAGCCAAGGCCCACGCTAAACTGCCCCAAAAAATAGTCCAGCCTTGGCTTAGTAAGATTGGCTGATAAGTTGCTGTAACCACTTCACCAGGTTCCAAGTATTTGCTAAGGTTAATCATATAAGTTAATTACTTAAGTGCATTATACTTTTAATTTAAAATTATGGATATAATCAGGCCTAAGGTAGGTATTGGTATATACATATCCGACGGCAAAGGTAATCTTTTGTTAACATTGCGGACCAGCGCTCATGAACCTGGTACATGGTGCCCGCCTGGTGGACACCTAGAAATGAACGAAAGTTTTTTAGATTGCTGTAAAAAAGAAGTAAAAGAAGAAGTAGGTTTAAATTTAACAGATATTGAAATAATTGGTGTAGTAAATAATATTTTTTCTCCAAAAAAACATTATGTAAATGTTGATTTTATAGCTAAGGGTGTTTCTGGAAAACCGATTATAGGAGAACCGGATAAAATTAAGGAAATTGGTTGGTATTCTTTAAATAATTTACCCAAACCATTAATGCTACCTGTAATTAATTTGTTTAAAGAATATCCGGAAGTTATAAATAAATTAAAAAACTTTAATAGTTTTAATTAATTTGAATTTTGTTAAATTCTTAAGCCTAACTTTTTTATTCTGTTAATTTATTATGTCGAAAAAACATTCTTGGCGCAATAAAGTTTGGTTGGTAGTAAGCATTATCGTGGCTGTAATGATGGTTTTGCTAACTGTTAGCCCAGCCTTTCTTTAGAATAAGAATTACGAATTATGAAGTATGAATTAAGATTTTTAATTATTCTAAATTCTAACTTTTAATTTTTCTACTCTTGCCGGCTGATTAAAGCTAAATAGGCTTTGCTTGGTATAGCCACCTTACCCTGCAAACGCATACGCTTTTTACCGGCTTTTTGTTTTTCTAATAATTTTCTTTTTCGAGTAACATCACCGCCGTATAATTTAGCCGTAACATCCTTGCGCATAGCGGGAATTCGCTCCGAAGCTAAAACCTTGGCACCAAAAGCGGCTTGAATTTTTACTTCAAACATTTGGCGAGGCAATAAATCTTTTAATTTGCCAACAATGGTTCTGGCTCGGCGATAAGCTTCGTCTGTGTAAACTATAGTGGCTAAAGCTTCCACCACTTCATCGGCCACTAAAATATCCAAACGTTTTATATCACAATCCCGATATTCTAAAAATTCATAATTCAAAGAAGCATAACCAGCGCTTACTCCTTTAATTTGATCATAAAAATCCACCAAAATCGCGCTTAAAGGCATTTCATAACGCAAAACAGCTCGCGCCTGATTGTGTTGGCCACCTAAATAATCAGTGGTTAAATAAAGTCCACGAAAATCCTGGGCCACGCCCATTAAATTACCAATGTATTCTGAAGGTGTTACCATATCCACCCGCACCATCGGCTCTTTAATGGATTTTATGTTTTCCCTAGCTGGTAAATCCAAAGCACCTCGTACAATAAAAGTTTCATTTTTATTAGTAACAACTTCATAGGCCACAGACGGCGTGGTAATAATAACCGCTAAATCATATTCCCGTTGTAATCTCTCGCGAGTTACATCTAAATGTAATAAACCTAAAAAGCCACAACGAAAGCCATAGCCTAAGGCTGGTGAATGTTCACCTTCATACATTAAACTAGCATCATTTAATTTTAATTTTTCTAAAGCTTCCCGTAATTTAGAAGGATTTTCCCCAGCTCCCGGGTATAAACCAGCATAGACCATAGGTTTTACTTCCACATAACCAGGCAAGGGCTGGGCTTGTTTACTAACAGCTAAAGTATCCCCCACCCGGACCTGCCTAATATCTTTTAGACCAGTAACTATGTAACCAATTTGGCCAGCTACTAAATCTTTAGTTTTGTTATACTTGGGTGAGTAAACTCCGGTTTCTAAAATTTCACCATTATCCTGACTGCCTAATAACCAATATTTATCACCGGTTTTAATTTGTCCGTCAGTTAAACGGACCGAAGCCACCACTCCGCGAAAATCATCGTAACGTGAATCAAAAATTAAAGCTCGACCAGTAGTTTGTAAATTAAATTTAGGTGAGGGAACTTTTTTTATTACCTCATTAAGCACCTCGGCTACCCCACTACCCTCTTTGGCCGAAACTCGCAGCACCTCCGAAGGTTCAATTTGTAATAAATCAGCTAATTCGGCGGCCACCTTGTCGGGATCGGCCGCTGGCAAATCTAATTTATTAATAACCGGTATTATAGTTAAACCTTGTTCTTTAGCCAATTCAAAATTAGCTAAAGTTTGCGCTTGAATACCCTGAGTGGCATCCACCAACAAAATAGCGCCTTCCACCGCCTGCAAAGACCGAGAAACTTCATAACTAAAATCCACGTGGCCGGGTGTATCAATTAAATTCAAATAATGGCCTTGCCATTGCATACTGACCGGCTGAAGTTTAATGGTTATTCCCCGCTCTCTTTCTAAATCCATTTGGTCCAGCAGTTGATTTTTCATTTCCCGACTGTTAACAGTTTTGGTAATTTCCAAAAAACGATCGGCCAAGGTAGATTTACCGTGATCAATGTGCGCGATAATGCAAAAATTTCTTATTAATTTCTGATCCATAATCTTTTTACAAAAGTTTGGCCGCTTAACCAGATTTGTTTTATAAATTTAACTTCAGCCAAGCGCCAAATATAAACTAAAGTAACATAAACCGCTACACCTGATAAGCCGGCCACCAAGCCTTGGCTAAAAATACCGACAAAAGTGCGCATATCTACCACAGGCGCCATTAAGCGCAAAACTAGATAAGCCACGCTGCCGGCTAAAAAAGCAGCCGCCATCATTGGTTTAAGGCCAGCAATAATTTCTTGGCTACCCAAAGAACCTAAACGCCGGCTTAATAACCACAGCAGTAAACATAAATTGGTTAAACTGGCTGCCACATAAGCTAAGCCAATGCCGGTTAAACCTAAGGGCCGCAGTGTTATTAATAAAGATACATTGACCAGCAAACTTGCTAGTGAGGCAATCACCGGAGTTTTGGTGTCGGGTAAAGCGTAAAAAGCCCGCGCCACTAAAGGTATTAAACTGTCTGATACCAAAGCTAAAGCCAAAAAGCCCAACATTTGAGCGGTGCGAATAGTAGCTAACCAATCAAAGGAACCGCTACCTAAAACCACTCGAACAATTTGGGCTCGTAAAACAAGGAGCATGACCGCCACTGGCAAAATATAAAATAAAATACGCCGTACACTAGCTACAAATTGCTGCCTAAAATCATCGGGCCGGCTTAAACTAAAAGCTTGGCTAAACAAAGGAAAAACCGCTATGGCTAAAGAAACGCCAAAAACATTTATGGGAAAACTGTGTAAATTAACAGCTAAAGCAAAAGCCGCCAAACTACCAGCGGCTAAATGAGAAATAAAAGCGGCTGTAATAATATCGTTTAAAGAACTGGCCGCTAAACCGAAGGTTCGAGGTAATAATAATTTAAAAACTTGCTTAAAATATTTATCTCGCCAATCAAAACTGGCTTGCCATTTAAAACCTAACTTTAAAACAGCTGGTAATTGAACCAGTAAGTGGCCGAAGCTACCGATTAAAACTCCCCAAGCCAAACCAATAATACCCACATACGGCACTAATAAAACAATGCCAAAAATTAAACCCAGGTTGTATAAAACTGGAGCCAAAGCATAAGCGGTAAACCTACGCTCGGCTTGTAAAACCGAACCTAATAAATTAGAAGCGCCAAAAACCACTATAGACAAGAGCATTAACCTGGTTAATCTAACAGACAAGGCCAAGGTCTCCAAAGAAAAACCCGGTGCAATAATGGGCACCAAGTGATTAGCAAAAATTATGCCTACAATAGCGGCGGCTAATAAAAAAATTACTAACCAATTTAACAGTCGACTAACCAATAACCAAGCTTGGTTAGGGCCGGCCTCGTTTTTTAAACGAATGTAAGAAGGAATAAAAGCCACGGCTAAAGCCCCTAAAACAAAGGTATTAAAAATAAAGTCCGGCAATTTAAAAGCGGCGTAGTAAGCGTCCAGGGTAGCGGTAGCACCAAAGGTTGAGGCTAATAAACGATCTCTGACCAGGCCTAACAAGCGCGATAAAATTGAAAAAGCGGCTATAATAATAGCGCCGCGACTAATTAAACTAAGACTGCTAGTAGTTGGCTTCATAATAATTTTGGCCAAAAAAAATCCCGATTGGCTGGAGGTGAGAAGGCTTAGAGTGACCAAATGTTGGTATCCAAGCAAACGAAGGTGCACAGCTTAAACCATCTAATGGCTTACCCGTACAGTCCTCTATAGTCATTCTCTAATGTCCTCCAACCAGTCAGGATCTTATATTACTAATGATACCACATATTAAAGATAAAGTCAATACTAATTAGCTGCTGATAAATTTTCTAAAATCAAACCATAATAAGCGTCTTTGGATAAATCACTGGTAAAAATTAGTTGATTGTCTTGTTTGCGCAAACTATCGGAAGAGTTTTGCCAACGGACCGACCAATCTTTAGGCCAAGTGACTGTAGACAAAAAATCAATTGGCTGAACACCAGCCTGCCTTTGGAAATATATTTGATAACGCCGTAAATCTTGCCAACCAGCGGTGGAGGGCAAAACAAAAGGTAATTTATAAACCAAGTTTACTTCTTGCGTTTCCCCAGGAGCTACGCTAAGCCAGTTAGCAAAAACCGTTTTACCAGATTCTTCGCTAATTCTGGTGCCCGACTCTTTATCTGTAGCTATATATTCTTCGTGCAATCTTAAATCTTCGTCCAATTCCGCTTCCTCGGGCACGGCTCTAAAATAATTATCTGGCGGCGGTGTAAAACCACGAGCCAATAAAAGAGTAGAACCTAAAGGTAAATAAAATCTAACATAATCAACATTTCGTCTTTTTTCAAAAATATCCTCAGCTCGCCCTTGATGTTGGCGCTGATAACTAATTTTGGCAATCATTTCGCCAGTCGGGGTTATTTCTACACTGTGGCGCAAAGTATCTTGGGTAACTAAATCGGTTTTACCGCCACCGATATTAGTGCGCACCACGGCTAAATAATCCATGGGCACGCTTTTTACTTGGCCGGCCCAACCATAAGTTAAAATTTCCGCTTGTAAATTAGGATCGCTTAAATAAAATTGCAAACTGCGACTAGCTAAAGCTTTTTCCAACAACAATAAGGCCTGGCCTTTTTTAGCCGGCGACAACTGCATAACTTTTTCCACTAACAAAGGTGCTAAATCGGCAATGAATTGTTTAGGTCTATTAGCCTGTCTATCATAATCCACTTCCACAGCCAGTTGGGTTTCCCGCAAAAAATTATCAGCCGTTAAAACTTTGTTGTAAGTTGGAAAATCCAGCGGGCCGGTTAATTTAAGCAAATCCAGTACCAAGTCCGGTGTTATAGCAATTACGCCGTTGGTACTGGGACCGCCTGATTCAGTAATAAACCATTGAATTTTTTTAGCCGAGGTTGGCCAATCAAACCACCAATTAGCATCTTGCAATTGCCAAGTACCCCGCACCAAACGTAAAGGCGGTGGTGGGCTGATTAAACGACTTAAAGAACCTTGAAAATCATAAGGTCCGCCCCCAGGAATATTAACTTTTTGTACCGCACCCTGACTTATATCCAAAAAAGCTAAACTACCCATAAAACCGCCAGTGGGCCTAAGTTCACTAGAATTTTGAAAAACTACTACATAAGTTTTGCTTTCGGTTTGGCCAACAACTCGCTGTAAAAAAACCGGTAAAGCCATTAAATTATGGAGCAAACCATTTAACTGATTAAGTTCCTGACGCAGTAAAACAAAACGTTCTTTAAGTTCTTGGGGTAGAGAATCTGGATCCACTTTGCTTAAATTATCAGCGGCTTTATCCAAATGAGGTTGAATTTCTTGTAAAGTATTTTCTAAAACAGATAAGGTATCCCCTAAGTGGTTACCTAATTGCTCTGGTGTGGCGCCAATAATACTGCGCCAAGATTCCACAGCCAAAACAGCTGCCTGAGAAACCTCCCGACTAGCTTGAAGTAAATAACTACCGGCCACATACTGTTGCGGTTTGCCCGGCAAACGGGATAACAGAACCATAACTCTTTCTGGCCAGAGCTGTAATTGTTTAGCCGCTTGGTCAAAAGTAGCGGCGGCCTGATTGAAATTATCACCAGCCATATCAATATCACCATTACTCAAATTAACTGTGCCATTTTTAATCATCTCAATAGCTTGATGTGATAAAGACATAACCGTGGACTGACGCTCCTGCAAAGATTGCCAAGTGGCCACTACTTTAAAGGGCACCACTATAACCAACGACAAAATCATAAAGCCGGCCGCTTGCAACCAAACTATCTTTTTTTTATCAACCGGCAAAGTTAAATCCACCCGCTGACCAGCCGAAGATTTAGAGTTAGAACTTTGACTAACAGTTATTAAACGCCACGGAGAAAACATAGCCAAACCAAGTAGACGTTTAAACTCTTTAATATCCGCCTTAATATCCTTTATTAAAGGGCCGGATTCTTGATAAACATTTAAAAAAGCTGATAACAATAAGTACCAAACAGCTTCGCTTAACCACAAAACCGTTTCGACTAAAACTATTAAACTAACATCGCGCGCTTGGTTATAATAACGACCACTCCCCCTTTTTAATACCTGATTAAAATAATGATTTAATCCTTTGACAGATTTTTTTAATTTAAAGTCATTATTTTTTTTAGGCCAGACTTTTGGTAAAACTACGTTGGGCACCTGTTTAATTGGCGCCTCTTCAATAATTGGCTTTAAATCAGCCCTTAAATTAAGTACGTGACGCGATAAACTAATTTTACTTTTTTTAAGCTGATTGGCTGAGGTGGACAAGTTTAAACTCCACCATTGCCAACCATTATCGGATTTTTGTTTACTTAAATTATTTTTAGCAGTCATAACAAGTTAATTGTAGGAGAAGCTGAGCAATTATTCAACCTGTAGTCGTGTTTTAAATGATTGATAAATGGCTAAAACTTGCTGTCCAGTAATAGACCAATCATAAATCCGTGGCAAGGTGGCTGGTGAAAAAACTTTGGCAATTGGCTTGTCCAGTGCTTCTTGTAATTTATTTTTTATATCCTCCACCTGTTGCGGATTAAAATAAATTGGCGCTTGGCCGAGTATTTCTTTAAGAACTGGCAAAGCCGATACTACCACCGGCTTATGGTAAGCCAGGGCTTCTAAGGGACCAAAACCAAACCCCTCCCACAAAGAAGGTAAAACATAAGCTGTGGCCTGGCTATAAAGGGCGGCTAAATCCCCTTCGCTGGCTGGGCCCCAAAAAATAACAGCCGAGTCTAAATTTTTATCTTTAATTAATTTTTTTAAACGATTAGTAAAAAAATCTTCCCGACCAACCACTAGCAATTTAATATTTTTATTGGCAAAATTACCAGCCGCATAAGCTAAAATTAAACGCTCTAAATTTTTGTGCGGATAAGCTGCTCCAACCACCAAAAAATAATCATAACCAACTTGCAAATCCGTTGGCTGGCTAGGGGTCGGGGCCAAATAAATAACCGCTATTTTACTTTTAATTTTTGGATAGTGACTTATTAAGTCTTGAGCCGTGCTGTGGCTGACTGTTAAAACTTGGGCGGCCCGACTAACTGCCCGTTTAATTACGGCATAATAAACCGACAATTTTATAAAATATAAAAACTTAGGCAAAGAACTGGTTCGACTAAAAGGAAAATGATGAATAATAAGATCATGTACTGTAACCAAATAAGGCCGCGGTGTTAACCAGGGTACATTAAAATGAGGATAGTGGACTAAATCAACTTTTAATTTGACAATTAACCTGGGTAAAAAAAATTGCTCAGCTAAACCATAAACTGGCCAAGGAGCCTTTACTAAATGAAAATTACTGGGCAAATTTTCAGGCTGTTCGCTATTTTTGGGATTAATCAATAAAAAATAATCATTCAGCTTATCCTGTTTAGCTAATTGATTAATCAAATTACTAAGATAACGGCCTAAACCGCGATGTTGCCTGGGACCGAATAATCTGGCATCAATAGCTAAGCGCATAATTTATTGACTATTTACAAACAAAGCCACGTAACTGGCAGCTGTTTTGGACCAAGTAAAATCTTTAGCTCTAATTCTTCCAGCTTGGCTAAATTGACTGGCTAAAGAATCATCACTAATTAATTGCTCCACAGCTTTAAGCCAGGGCTTTAAATCATAAGGATTAAGTAATAAACCGCTCTCACCCACCACTTCGGGTAAAGAGGAAGTTTGACTGGCTAAGACTGGTAAGCCCGAAGCCATAGCTTCTAAAACCGGCATACCAAAGCCTTCGTAAAAGGACGGATAAAGAAATAATTTAGCGCCTTGATAAAGAAACGGTTTATCCTCAGCCGGTAGATAACCTAAAACTTTTACCCGATCACCTAATTTTAATTTTTTTAATAAAGCAGAAATTTTTTTAGTCCGCCAACCCCAAGCGCCAGCTATTACTAAATCATAGGGATAAGCTGGATTTTTTTGTACTAAACGGCTGTATAAATTAAGTAGCAATAAATGATTTTTCCTAGGCTCAATAGTTCCCAAGGTTAAAAAATAGGGCCGCGACAAATTATATTTAGCCAATACGGGCGTGAGTTTATCGATTGCTATTTGTGGAAAATATTTTTCTTCCACCCCTGGGTAAACAACTTCCACCTGACCGGTTAAATTAGGATACTGCTCCAACAAATCATCGGCTGTATAATTAGAAACCGCCGCAATTTTAGTAGTTTTGGGTAATTGTCGCAAAAGTTTTTTAACCATAGGAAAATACCATAAACGGCCACGCCCAGGGAAAAATTTTTTATAATGAATAAAAGATAAATCATGCACGGTTAAAACAGCTGGCTGGCTGGCTGACCAATTAACAAACATGGGATTAGGTAACCACAAAACATCTGGCGCCTGCTTATTAATGGTTAAAGCGGATTCAATATTTTCTAAGCCCAAATAAAAGGATAAATTCTTAAGACGATTAGGAATTCTTTGTCTGATTAATTTTAAGTTAGCAGGTAAATCCTCCGGCAACTTTATAGAACCGGCCGCATTGGCGTAACCAATTAAATTTAATTTAAAATTAGGTTCTGCTAAATGCTTAATGGTTTGCCAGGCATATTCCCCCACGCCGGTTCGCCAATTATCCTGCAAACATCTTAAATCTAGGCCGATAATCATAAATTATTTTTTATTTTTAAACCGTCTACATAAGCTTGCCAATTTTGAGCGAATTGCTGGCGAGAAAAACGAGTAGCGGTTTGTTGAATAGCCAACTGATCAAAATCTTGATAACGAAAACGTATAACCGCGTCGGCTAAAGCTTCCCAACTTTGTTCTTTAAAAAATACCCCATTTTGACCAGGGTTAATGGTTTCTAAAGCACCGCCAGCCGCGTAAGCGATAACCGGCCGGCCAGCCGCCATAGCTTCAATGACTGTTAAACCAAAATCTTCTTCTTGGGGATGAATTAAAGCGCGACAACGGGCCAAATAATCCGCCTTAACCTGATCGGTTACCTGACCTAAAAATTCTATATTTTTTCCAGCCAAAGCTTTTAATTCTTCTGTTTGCTCACCGCTGCCGATTATTTTTAAGGGAATGCCCAGTTTATTAAAGGCTTTAATGGCTAAATCCACTTTTTTATAAGGCCGTAAGCGCGAGACCAACAAAAAGAAATCTTCTGGCTCTTGAGGTTCGCCCCACAAATCAGTATTAACCGGCGGATAAATAACTTTAGCCTGGCGCCGATAATATTTAGCAATGCGAGCCGCCACAAAATTAGAATTGGCCACATAATGGTCTACTCTTTGAGCAGCCACAAAATCCCACTGCCTTAATTTACTAAGAACCAAAGGTAAAACCTTTTTAATAATTCTTGGTTGAGGCAAATCGGAAGTATAACTATGTGTATCGCTCCATAAATAGCGAGTCGGCGTATGGCAATAACAAATATTTACTGCTTCCGGTTGAACTAGAACACCTTTTATTAAAGCTGAAGCCGAAGTAATAACCAAATCATAATCTCTTAAATCAAAATGCTCCACGGCCGCCGGCATAAGAGACAAAAACCATTTAAAAAATCTTAAACCCCCGGGTAAATCTTGTATAAAAGAAGTTCGTACATCCCAATCTTTAGTAAAATTAGCCATGGCTTCCTGATCATGTAATAACGTAAAAATCGGCGCTTCGGGATAAAAGCGATGAAATTCAGCTAAAACGTTTTCGGCGCCACCAATTTGATTCAAATGATCATGAGCTAAAGCTATTTTCATATTTGGTAACAATAACTTAACCAGTACTTAAAAACAATAGAAAATAAAAAAGTTTTAAACCGCGTTACGCCGACCCAAAACAACAAAAATGGTTTTGAATAATATAAACAAATCCTGAGTTAGAGACCAATTTTCTATATAAAATAAATCTAACTTAACTTCTTCATTAAAACTTAAATTAGACCGGCCGGATATTTGAGCTAAACCGGTAATACCTGGTTTAATATTTAAAAGTTTTTTTTGATAAATAGAATAATTAGCTACTTCGGCCGGTTCATGCGGCCTAGGGCCAACCAAAGACATATCCCCCTTTAAAACATTCCATAACTGAGGTAATTCGTCTAAGGACCAGCGTCGCAAATGCTTGCCCAAAGAAGTTACCCTGGGGTCGTTGCTCATTTTAAACAAAGGTCCATCCGATCGTTCATTATACTTTATTAAATCAGATTTTAGAGCTGCCGCCTGTTTTATCATGGAACGAAATTTATAAAGTTTAAACAATTTATTGCTTTCGGCTACCCTATCCAACACCACCCAAATCGGTCGGCCAGAATCTATAAGCACCAACAAGGCCAACACCAAAAATACCGGACTTAAAATAATTAAACCACTTAAAGAAAAAACTATATCAAAAATTCTTTTAACCACCCGGCCCCAACCATCTAAGGGCGTTCTTTTAATTTCAATTAAAGGCACGCCGGCTAAAGTTTGCACTACCACATTATGGGTTTGGGCCTCAAACATATCGGCGGCGTAACGAAAACCCAAATGATTAGCTGAACAAAATTCTAATAATTTTAAATTATTATCATGGCTATTTTTAGGGTCACCAACTATTACTTCATCTATTTTATTTTGCCAAGCCGCTAAATTACTTATTTGGTCAATACCTAACTGAACAACGACTTGGAAACCCAAAGATTTATTTTTAATAAATAAATTAATTAATTCCTGACTAGCTGTATCCTGACCAATTAAAGCTAAACGACTAACACCATAACCTACTTTATAAAAATAGTAACGCAACCATCTTAAAAAAACTCGGCCTAAACTAACAAAAATTATAACCAAAAGCCAAGCGGCTAAAACAATAAAACGAGAACCAAACAAGGTGGGGTTAAAAAAGAACCAACCCATTATTATAGCCAGGCCTAAAGTGCTGGCTGCGATTATTCGACTTATCTCCTGAACAAATTTTAAGTGCCTATTTAACTGATACAAACCGTTTAAAGAAAACAAAACAACTACGACCCCGGCCGCCACTACCATAGTCAAAACAAAATTAGACCAGGCAATATCAAATAAAACCGGCCTTAACTCTGTTATAAAACCTTCAAAACGAAGTCGATAAGCTGTTAGACCGGCTAAAAAAACCAGTACATAATCCAGTGGTAAGGCCAAAGTAGCTAAAAAAAGACGTAATTTAGGCATAAACTTATTTTATTTTAGCAAAAAAACCACTACTTAGTCTATGCTTAAGCTGGTCCTTAAAACACTTGACAATTACTACCCTTATGTTAGTTTTTTTAGGCCAAGCTTATTCGGATAGTTGCTCCTTTACTCTTTATAAGGGTAAGGAGAGGAAAGTCCGAACACCATAGCGTTCCCGTCTTTAGGGAAGAGTAATTCCTAACAGGAACCGTTAATCAGTTTTTAACCTGATTAGCAGGACAAGTGCAACAGAAAACAAACCAGCCCCCGCCTTTTGGCGGGAGTGATGGGTGAAACGGTGAGGTAAAAGCTCACCAGCTTTATTGGCGACAATAAAGGCTAGGCAAACTCTACTCGGTGCAATACCAAATAGGCTCCCGCCTTGGCGGGAGCGGGTTGGTAGCTTGAGTCGCTTTGCGAAAAGCGATCTAGATAGATAACTATCGTCCCGCGTTCGCGGGATACAGAATTCGGCTTATAGAATATGTTTGGCAAATACTTAAACGCCTCAACCTATATTTAGGTTGAGGCGTTTAGACTAAATTTAAACTTCTAATTCCTGCTTATCCAAAGCCTCATTCACTAAAGCATCAGCTGCTTTATTATGTTCTCTTAACACATGATGAAAAGAGATTTTTTTAAAACCCTGGGAAAGATTCCAAATCTTAATAAACAAAACTGCTAAAGCCTGATCTTTAACCCGATATTCTCTATTTAATTGTTTAACAACTAATTCACTGTCCAAATAACAAGTTACCATCTCGGCTTTTAATTTTTGAACTTCTTGTAAGGCCGCTAATAAAGCTTGGTATTCTGCCTGATTATTGGTGGCCTTGCCTATATAACGTCCAAATTTTTTAACCACCTGGCCGGCGCAGGTTTCTATCACCACGCCAATAGCCGCCGGCCCTGGGTTGCCTCGAGCACCACCGTCGGTTCGAATAATTAAATTATTATGACTGGTCATGGCTTTTAATATCAATAATTTTTAATTGCAATTCTTGATTACCATTCCATTCGTTTATCCCCACTTGATAAACCACATCTATTATAGCACCCTTGGTTAAATTAATTACTTTGGTTGCTCCGTTAAAAAAAATAAACTTTTGGCTAGTTCCGGCTTGAGAAATAATTAATCTAATATGCTGGCCATCCGAGCCAACCGGATTTATTTCCTCTAAACGCAAGCCCCGACTAACCAACAATACACCGGGATTAGTTTGGCCCACCGGCTCAACCTTAGACACTGTTTGTAAAAGATCCCAATTTATTTCCGCTAATTTAAGTTCGGCGTCAATCTTAAGCTCGGCTGATAAATTTTGTTTATTTAATTTAAGAGCCGCGGCTTTATCCATGGCTTGTAAAAATATTTCTAAATTGGCTTTAGGCAAACTTAAACCAGCCGCTTCTTTATGCCCGCCATAATTAGTTAAATATTCTTTTAAATCAGTAAAAGTGGCGGCTAAATCAAAATCACCTATACCACTGCGGCCCGAACCCATAATTTGCCCATTATTATCACATAAAACCAAAGCCGGACGATTATAATACTGAACCAGCTTGCCAGCCACTAAACCAACCATACCCAATTGCCAATCAGCCTGATAGGCCTGGACTAAATATTTATCCACCGCCAGCTCGCCTATTTGTTTTTTGGCCGCTTCAAACATTTCTTCGGTTATTTTTTGGCGGCGGCTATTGGTTAAAGAAATTGATTTAGCTAATTCCGTCGCTTCCTGCTCATTATTAGCCATTAATAAGGCCAAAGCCGTATTGGCATGGTCTAGGCGACCAGCTGCGTTTAAACGCGGAGCAATTTGAAAAGAAACAGTTTGAGCACTAATTTTATCAACATTTATATTAGCTACTTGCATTAATTTTTGTAAACCCAAACGTTGAGTTTTTTTAAGCACGGTTAAACCATAATTAACTAAAACTCTATTTTCTCCTTGCACTGGAACCATATCGGCAATAGTAGAAATAGCTACTAAATCTAATAACCATTTTTCCCAAGCTTCCCCGGCTTTAGCTGGCATGGGGCAACCATCGTAACGCAACAAACCTTGAACTAATTTAAAAGCTGTACCACCACCGGAAAGTTTTTTAAAAGGATATTTTTCCTCTGCTAAACCAGCATGTAAAATAGCATAAGCTTCGGGCAAAGCGTCTTGCGCTTGGTGATGGTCGGTTATAATAACATTTATGCCCTGACTGTTAGCAAAAGCCACTTCAGTTAAATTAGCAATTCCACAATCACAAGTTATTATTAAACTAACTTTTTTGGTTTGTAAATAATTAATAGCTTCCTTTTTTAAACCATAACCTTCTTTTTCTCGATGCGGTATATAATATTCGGTTTGGGCGCCTAATTTATTTAAAGTATCTAACAAAATAGTAGCCGCGCAAACGCCGTCGGCGTCGTAATCGCCATAAACCGCAATAACTTCTTTATTGCCAATAGCTTCATAAATTCGTTTAACCGCTTTGGTCATGTGTTTAAACAAATAAGGATCCAAAACGTTTTTAAACCAATCTGGCTTTAAATATTCTTCTATTTGCTCGGCTTGTTTAATCCCCCTGTTCCACAATAATTGTAAAAGCAGTTTTCCTATTTTAGGAAAACGAGCAATTATTTCTTCCTGGACAGGCTCGGCTACGACCCAATTTTTTTCTAAAACCATTATTAAGTACTGTTTACAATTAATTTTTCTTATCCTCTTGGTCGTTTAGACCTAACTGCTCTTTTAATTTATTTATTAAATTTCCCAATTTATAAGTTACCAGTACTACTAAAACAGTTATTAATATAGCATAACCGAATTTGGCCCAGACCGCCGATTGAGTACCGAATAATTCCTTGAATAAGGTTTGAATGGCGTCGTTCCAAGCTAAAGCCGCCACTAAACCAAAACCAGCTGTGGCTAACTGGGAAACTTTTTCTAATATTTCCAAACGTAAAGATTTTTGACTCATAACTTATAAATAATTACTAATAATTTAAACAAAAGACTTTAATATTTCATCAACTTCTGTAAATTTATGAATATACTGCCAAACGTTATCCTGAATGGCATTTTTATTGTTTAGTAAGTCTAACACATCCCACCAATAATCATCTACCCATATATTAGGCGGTAAAGCATTTTGTTTAAGCAAAGATTTAACCCAACCAATGGTCGTCATAAGCTCGTCCAAAGTGCCGACCTGGCCGGTAAAAAATACCACGGTTGGCATAACTGTTATTATCATTTTTCTAGTTTGGTAAGAATTCACTATAGTTTTGTTTATATAAGGAATAGTTTGATGATAAGGACAAGCCACTCCCAAAACACTATCCCTAATCACACTGGCTACCGCCAACATAAGGCCGCTATTTTCTCCACCGTTGACAATTACCCCGCCTCGAGCAGCTACACCAGCGGCTAATTGCTGAGCTTTATAACAATTAATATCATCCTGAGCCAAACTACTTCCACCGCAAATAGCCACTACTAAACCTTTAGTTCTTACTTCCACTTCACCTTCCGCCACTGCCTTCATTATGGAAACCAAGCTTGAACCATTAGCTAGGCTAGCTTCTTTAATAACAATGCCCGGTATCGTTCCTAATCGATGAGACATAAATTATTTTTTTACCCGCCAAATTTTTTGTTTAATTAATCTATGTTTAAAAATTTTATAATCCGCTTTGTTTTTGTGCCAAGTATAAGGCTTAATTATAAATTTGTGCAATAAATACAAAAGCTCTTTATCAATTAATCCTCTTTTATAAAAATTATCTGCCTGCTCCTTATAAGTAAGTAAATATTTAACTGGTATTTTATGCCGGCTGGACCATTTTTTTACATAAGATAAATTCATAACTTGTATAGCCACATAGCCGACTATTTTTAATTTACCTTTTTTAAGAGCCTTAATAAATTTGTCAGCGCTGCGTCCTGATATTAAAGAATCGTCTATCATAACTACCTGTCGATCTTTTACAATTTCCCCTTCCAATAAACCCCGGTCAATACTTCTTCCTCTAGGCTCCTTACGCACCAAAATAAAAGGTAATTTTAATTCCGCCGCTACTTGCACGCCCCATAAAGCCCCGCCAGTCAAACCGCCGGCAATTGCCTGGGGCTTAAATTTTTTAGCTTCCTTAGCTAAAGCTTTAACCGCTACCATGGCTAACTTAGGCCGCCACTGCAAAGGCCGGGAATCTATAGCAAAAGGCACGATTGCGCCATCACCGCGATATACTGGGCCTTTAAAGTATTGCCTCATTTCAGCATAGGCGTTTAACAATGCAATATTCTTCATAATCATTGACAAAAGCTTATAAATGGATTATACTATATAGTTAAAAATAAATCATTTAAATAACAAAATACAAAAATAAAAACCGCGGAGGTTAAAATTGAAAAAAAGAATATTTGTTTAAGGCGACCGTGATCCTCAAGGTCAGATTCGCGAAACCGCTTTGGAAATAGGTAAGCTTTTACACCAAGCCGGTTATGAAGCCAACGTTGGCGCTTACGGCGGCTTTGTAAAACTATTCCAAGAATCAGGTATAACAATCCATCCCCACGAAATGGATGTTAACCGCCAGGTAACCTATGAGGAAATTGAAGCTGTTGATTGTGTAAAAATAGCCAATGAATTATTCGGACGAGATGAAAGTTTTATACCATCAATGCTTAAGGAGATAGCCTGGGGAATACGCATTGGATTATTCATCGCGACTTCTAACGCTTTCTTATTTTTTCACGGACGTGAGGGTACCCTGGCTCATTTGTTTCCTGTGCTGGCCCATGCCACTAAAGGTTGGGTTAAAAACAATACCCCCCGCCCGGTAGCATTAGTTGGCTGGCCACCTGAAGAAGTGGCAGCAATTATGAAACAGTTCAATATTTCACGCGACTCAAATTGGTTTGCTCACTTTGAAATTAACCAAGCACAAAAAATAACTGATTTCCTAATATCCTAAACCCAAGCCCTCTTTAAATAATTTACAAAGAGGGCTTGAATTTTTTAAGCGCAAATTTTTAGAATTATATATATTCGTATTTTCCGTCTAATGGTTCTACCCATTTACCCAATCTTTTTGATTCAGCCAACATTTCTTCATAAGACTGCTTTTCATTGGATATAACAAAACCTTCTTTTTTAGCTTGTGCAAATACCTTATCCCAACGTTTCCAATCTAGTGATCTTTTTTCTATATTATAATCTTTCCACCAATCCCATATTAGAGCGTGCAAATCATCGGAAATATAACCAACATCTTTGGCGTAGTTTATAAAATCTTCGGCCATAATTAATTGATGATGCCTAATTCCATTATTTTTATACCAGGGTATTAAGGGATGGTTTGTCCAATATATAACTAACATGTCAGTCACCTTAACATCTTTTTCTTGTAAATAAGTAGCAAATTTTTCTTTACCCGCACCTCTGCCGGATGCATCGTCTATCAAAACAGCTTTTTTACCAATAATTTGTCCAACTACGGCTGTTTTACTGCCATATTCTTTTGGTTTTTTTCTAAGGTAAACAGTAGGCAAACCTGTTTCCAAACATAATGCTGCCGCCAAAGGTACACCAGCAAATTCACAACCAGCAATTAAATCAACGTTTAACTGTTTTATCAACTTAGTCATCTCTTTAACAATTATATCAAAAGTTGATTTTTTGCTAAAAAGATTTCTGGTTTCTATATAATAAGGTGTAGCGCAAATGGCTGGAATAATTTTACCAAACACCAAAGCTTGGCTATCTAATAACGCTTGGCATATTATTCTTTTACCTTTTTCATCCGACATTAAATAATCACCCACCATAAAATTATTCACCCAAAAACTTCTGGCAATCACGGCTTAATTTGGAATTACCTTTTTCTTTCATCCATAACCAATGTGCCAACAAAACACCCACATCCAGCATAGGGTCATAATTCATAGTAAAATCAAAATCAACTAAACCAACCCTGCCATTAGGTCTAACAAAAATATTCCTATTAATCGGATCACCCCAAATTAAACAATTGGAGTTTTTTTTCACTTCTTTATAAAAATCATTTATTTCTTTTTTGTTAAAAAATTTATCTAAAGCATAACCCCACCACTTTTTACCAAATAAAAAATCTTTCATCATTTTTTCATAAGATTCATTGCTACCGGTTTTTAGCCTCCTTTTATACGACTTGATATGAAGCAAAGATAAATGCTTGGCCAAAACTGGGGCAATTTCTGGGTGAATTTTATTTTTATCAAACTCATCAGCCAATAATTTACCTTTTTTAGAAACATCTGACATTAAAAAAACCTTAGCCTGTTTGTCAAAAAAATACACTTTGGGCACAGTACCAGCTGGCCACAATTTATTTAAATAACGAATTAAATAAACCTCACCGATAATCCGGCTACTATCTACGGCTATTGGCTGACCTGCTAAATAACTTCGTTTGTTATACTGCCAGGCCTGTTTTAAAAAATAAATTTGAACTTTTTTACCTTGACTAACAACTATTCTATACAAAAAATTACTATTGCTATACTTATCAACTATTTTAACAGATTTAATTTGACTAACCGAAAACGGTAAATATCTGGACTTGCTGCGCAAATAATCTATAACATTTGCTTCCTTTAATAATTTAACAGCCGGTTTTATCACAAAACTAAAATTATTTTTTTATCTGCTTTAAACTCAACAAGCCGTTTTGGGCGCCAACAGTTTTAATAACCGACGAAGCGTTACGCATACCCCACAGCATAGCCTGCTTAACATTACCCTTAGAATATGTATAACCAGCTAACCAAGCTGAACCAAAACTATCTCCAGCGCCGGTAGTATTAACGGGTTTTACTTTAAAAGAAGGTTGATGAACTAAACTTTGGCCGTCAAAATAATAAGCGCCGTTAGATCCATCGGTTATTAACACTGCTTTAGAACCTAAAGCTTTTAATTTTACCAACAAAACAGGTACGGCAACATTATTAAGATTGGTTAAGGTTTCCGCTTCTTCCTTATTAACATCTAAAATATCCACTAAAGGCAAAAGCTTAATAAGAGATTTTTTGTCAGCCAATTGTCTGGCTCCTGGATTCCAAAAATTTTTTTGTCCTTGTTTAACTGCCGTTGTAAACAACTTAGTTAAAAAAACTGGCCAAGCTTTATTAGCTAAACTAGTCACATAAAACCAATCAAAATCCTTAGCCAATTTGGCTGGCATTTTTAAATGCTTAGCTGCCCCTCTATCTACAAAAGCCACATGGTCACGCGAACCGCCACTAGTGGCTATAAAAGACAGAGGCGTAACTTGCTGACTATCGTATTGAATCAAATTAGTTTTAACTTGATGATAATTTAAATTTTTTACAACCTCCTTACCTCGCCAATCTTTACCTAAACGGCTCAATAAACTAACAGACAAACCCAAACGGCTCAAACTTATGGCCACATTAGCCGCTCCGCCGCCAAAACCATATTTAACATCAAGAGCGTCTATTTTTCCGCCATAAGGAAACATTAAATAATCATCATTGTTACAACGCCCCAAACTAGCCTGGGGTGTAGTAAAAAAAACATCCCAAGTAGCTCCCCCAATAACACAAATTTTATTATTCATATACTAAACAGTTTAGCAAAAAAACTTGAGCAAAGGAACAGCTAAGGTTATAATTATTAATATGAGACATCACCTAACTAAATTATTAGCCGCCGCTTTATTGTTATTGGGTCTAACAGCCTTTTTACATCCTTCTTTGGGGCAACTGGTTTATTTAGATATGTTCCCAGGATTAATTTATTTAATTTTAGGCGCTGTTGGTCTTAAATTAAGCTATAGTAAAAACTCTTCAGTAACTTTACCGTCTTATCTTAAAATATTAGGCTTTATGGGCTGGGCTTTATTTTTACTAGGCTTAAGCTGGCCCAACTTTAGAGACATTTTTCATTTAGAACCGGCTGAAAATGTTTGGCATTTAATCCTAGGCTTAGCCGGTTTTTTACTGGCTAATAAAAAACCTAGTCCAAAGCTTTAAGCAAAGCCCGTAAGGGCAACAGCGCGCATTCCAACCTATTAGGACCTGGAGTAATACCCAACATTTTCACAATAGCTTCCTGATTAATATTTTTTAAATCAGCTATTTTTTGGCCTTTAATGCTTTCGGATAATATTGAGGCTGTGGCCTGAGTTAACACACAGCCCTCACCCTGCCAAGCCACTTCCTCCACTTGATCATCAACAATTTTAAAAGCCATAGAAATGGCATCACCACATAACGGATTAGAAACACTACCCCGATTGGTAGCCTTAGGTAAATCACCCTGATTATGAGGGTTTTTATAATGTTCTAAAATAGTCGCTTGATATAAATCCATAAATTAAGTAAACATTTTTTGAGCTTGTTTAATACCGTCAGCCAATCTGTCTAACTCGGCTGGAGTATTATAAATAGATAAACTGGCTCGAGTCGTAGCTAATAAACCGAATTTACGATGCAAAGGCTGGGTACAATGATGTCCGGACCGCACGGCAATATTTAAAGAATCCAACCAACTACCTAAATCATGGGGGTGAACTTTATCTAAACTAAAAGCAAATACTGGACCACGCGCCAAACTATCTTCTGGTCCAACAATTGTTAAACCTGGTAAAGCAGTTAATAATTTTAAACCATACTCTGTTAAATTTTTTTCATAAGCTTCCACAGCCACCCAATCCAACTGCTTAATAAAATTTAAAGCCTCGCCCCAACCAATTACTTCGGCAATCGGTGGCGTACCAGCTTCAAATTTAGTTGGTGGCTCGGCCCAAGTAGAATCATACCAATTAACTTCCGCTATCATATGCCCGCCGTATTCAATCGGCGGCATAATCTCCAATAATTCCTGACTGGCGTACAAAATACCCAAACCAGAAGGTCCAAAAAACTTATGGGCTGTAAAAACCAAAGCATCACAATCCAATTCTTTAACGTTTAAATATTTATGCGGTAAAGCCTGAGCAGCATCCACTATTACTCGCGCCCCCACAGACTTAGCTAAAGAAATTATTTCTTTAAGCTCCGGCATAGTACCCAAGACATTGGACATAGCTGTTAAACTAACAACTTTAGTTTTTTTATTTATCAAAACAGATAATTTATCTAATTCCAGACGGCCGTTTTGATTAACTGGTAAAAATTTAAGAACTAAATCATTATGCTTGGCCGCCTGTTGCCAAGGCACTAAATTGGCATGGTGCTCCATTTCGGTTAATACAACCTCATCTCCTGGTTTTAAAGTACGGCTATAACTTTGTGCTAAAAGATTCAAAGCTGACGTAGCATTACGGGTAAAAACTATATTATTAGCTGAAGCAGCGCCTAAATAATCAGCCGTAGCTGCCCGAACACCTTCAAACTTAGCCGTGGCTTGTTCGGCTATTTTATAAACACCCCGATGAACATTAGCGTAAGTTGTACGATAAAATTCATCCATAGCCTTTAAAACAACTTCTGGCTTTTGTGTTGAAGCGGCATTATCAAAATAAGCCAAATCCTTATTGGCTGGCTGATTAAACAAAGGAAACTGCTGACGAATATTATGTAAATCCATACCTAGTTATTCTATAAGGATAAATATTTTTAGGCAAACGCTTTAATTTTTTCCTTTAATAAATCCTTGAACGACTAAATTAAGAGCCTGCCGGTTGGTAAAACCTCGACTGGTCAAATAGTCAATTTCTTTATGGTCGGGACGGCTAACAGTCACTCCATGATAAACAGCAGCTTGGTTATTTAATATTTTTAAATCCGGTTTGGATACAACCTGCGCCCTACGACCCATTAACAAAGTTTTATCTAATAAAAATGAATCCACCGCTTTAGCTTGTGGCCAAACCTTTACCAAACCATAAAGATTTGAACGGGCCCGACCTTGCAATAAACGACGAATTGTAATTTTGGAAAAACTATTAGCCGCCTGATGATTTATTGTTAAAAAATAATCAGCTTCTGATTGGTCTTGGCCATTATGCAATAAATTAACGTTTAATTGACTATAAGCGCCCATTAAATCAGCTGTTACATAATATTGTCTTTTACCAACCAATTGTTTAAACAAACAATCAAAATCTACTCTGGCCCTTAAACCAATAATAAAATGCAAATGTTTAAAGCTAAAAGCCGAACTATTATTTAACCGTAGCACAGCTTCGGCCGCTAATTTAAATTCTATTTTATCTGGCAAAAAGTTAGACAAATCAAAATGCCTAATCTGCTTTTTATTAATGATTATTTGTTTTACAGTACCCATTAAATAAACTAAAAAAAATAATTAACCCACCGCTTCTTCCATTTCCAAATCCAAAAGCTTTTCCAGCTCAATAGCGAATTCGGCTGGCAAAGCCTGACGAACCGGAGCCACAAAACCATTAACAATCAAGTTAACAGCTTCACTTTTGGAAAATCCTCGGCTTTGCAAATAAATCAACTGCTCTTGACTTAAACGGGCTACACTAGCTTCGTGCTCTAGGTGAACTTTTTGATTTTTAACATCTACCTTGGGGTAAGAATCCGATCGCGCCTGGGGCGATAATAATAAAGCGTCACAGCACACACTGCTCCGGCTATTGTTGGCGGCTGGCGTTATTTTTAACAAACCACGATAATTAGTACGACCCTTGGCCAAAGCAATAGATTTAGAAATAATTTGTGAACTGGTTAAGGGCGCCAAATGAATAGCTTTAGCGCCGGTTTCGATCACCTGCCCCTTGCCAGCCACAGCCAAAGAAACAATTTTACCCTTGGCACCAGGTTGACTTAAAATTATAGACGGATATTTCATAGTTACCCGACTGCCAAAATTACCATCTAACCATTCCATATAAGCATTCCTTTTTACCAAGGCGCGTTTAGTAACCAAATTATAAACACTAGTGGACCAATTTTGAACCGTAGTATAACGAACCTTAGCGCCCGCTTCCACAACAATCTCCACCACAGCGGCGTGTAAAGAATCCACGTTAAAATAAGGCGCCGTGCATCCTTCAATATATTCCAATTCACTATTTTTATCAGCGATTATTAAAGTCCGCTCAAATTGGCCTAAATTACGAGCATTTAAACGAAAATAAGCCTGCAGCGGCTTAGACACTTTTAGACCGGGTGGCACATAAATAAAACTGCCGCCCGACCAAACAGCGCTGTTTAAGGCGGCTAATTTATTATCCCTGGCCGGCACCACCTGCCCAAAATACTTTTTTACTAGTTTAGGATATTGCCTTAAACCTTGCTCCATACTTAAAAAAATCACGCCTATTTTTTTTAAATCAGCTTGCAAAGCTTGGTAAACTATTTCCGAATCATATTGCAAACCGCTACCAGCCAAAACAGCCGCTTCTAATTTAGGCACACCCAAACGTTCAAAAGTTTTTTTAACTGGCGAGGGAATATTAGCCCAAGTTGATTGGCTGCTGTAATTAATTCGAGAATAATAACAAATTTTATTAAAATTAAGTTTAGACAAATCCGGCCCCCACTGAGGATATTTTTTTTGTTTAAAAATTCTAAAAGCCTGCAAACGCCTTTTGAGCATCCAATCAGGCTCCTGCTTAAAACCAGAAATCTGCCTAATTATATTATCCGACAAACCAAGGCCTATTTTTTCTAACGGTTTTATTTTATCTACCCACTGTCCGCGCTTAATTACAAAATCCCTATCAACAACCGGCATATAATTTATTCCTTTAACCAATCTTTAAAACCCCGACGGTTTAAGGTGTTTATTAACTCTAAGCCACCACTGGCCACAACACTACCCTTTAATAAAACATTAATTGATTGGGCTTTAACCTCTTTTAATAAGCGCCAATGATGGGAAATAATCAAAAAAGCCGTGCCTTGCTTATTTAACTCCCTAATTAAACGGCTAACAGCCCCAAGACTAGCCATATCTAAACCTGAGTCTATTTCATCAAGAATCGCCAACTTCGGCTTAATAACAGCCATTTGTAAAGCTTCTAAACGTTTCTGTTCGCCACCAGACAAACCGTCGTTTAAATCACGGGCCAACAAATCCACAGCTTTAAACCGGCGCGCTTGTTTAATAATCTGCTGCCTAACTTTAATTATCGGCCAACTTCTTTGACTAGCTGACGAATGCATCCTAAAAAGTTTTATTAAAAATTCCTCCACGTTTAAACCAGACACTCTAATGGGATTTTGCCAAGCCACAAACAAACCAGCCTTAGAGCGTTCGGCTGGTTTTAAGTTTAATAAATTTTTTCCATTAAAAAATAGTTGGCCGTAAGTTAACTGATAAGCCGGCTGACCCATTAACAAAGCAGCCAAACTGCTTTTACCAGAACCGTTAGGCCCAACCAAAGCTTGTACCTGACCTTTGTTAATAGTTAAATTAAAATCTTTTAATATCGGCTTAGTCTCAACCGTTAAACTTAAACGGCTAATTCTTAACAAGGACATTGCCTATTTAACTAAGCAAATTCTTAGCCACCACTGGCCAATTAACTACCTGCCACCAAGTGGCCACATAATCAGCCCGTTTATTTTGCCACTTCAAATAATAAGCATGCTCCCAAACATCCAAACCCAATAACGGCTGCAAACCCTGACTAAGCGGGCTGCCTTGATTAAAGGTGGTTGTTATCGCCAAATTATTATCGGCTTTTTTTACCAACCAAACCCAACCGCTACCAAATAAACTAACAGCCGCTTGATTAAATTGTTCTTGAAATTTTTCTACAGAACCAAAATTATTATTAATAACAGAAACTAATTCAACAGGTGGCTCTACTTTATCCGGTGACATCATTTGCCAAAATAAACTATGGTTATAATGCCCGCCACCGTGATTAACTACCGCAGTTCTAATATCTTCGGGCACTTCACTTAAATTAGTTAGTAACCACTCAATGGATTTTTCCTTCAACTGTGGTGCTTTAGCCAAAGCTTCGTTCAATTTGTTCACGTAAGTAGCATGATGCTTAGTATGATGCAATTCCATAGTTTGTTTGTCTAAATGGGGCCCTAGAGCATCATAACTGTAAGGTAAATTGGGTAAAGTAAACATAAAATAAAAAATTAATTAATTAGATCGCTTAATCTATAAGCATTGATTATTTTAGCTAAATCTTTTTGTACTTTTAACCAACCGGTTTTATTAGGGCAAGCTGATTGACGCTTACAACAATTGCCGTCGTGTTTACACACCGTCGGGGTAACATCCTCACCTAAAGCGCTTAGAATCTCAGACAGTTTTATTTGGTTAGCCGATTTTTTAAGACGATAACCACCGGCACTACCAGGCTGACTAATTACTAAACCAGCTTTTAATAAATCCGAAGCAATCCTTTCCAAAAATTTAATAGGTAAATTCTGTTCCTTAGCAATAGACCTTAAACAACCTAATTCCTTAGGTTTAAGAGCGGCTAAATGTTTCAGCATCATTAAGCCGTATTCGGCCTTGGCAGATAGTTGAAAAAACATAGGTTTTACAATTATAGCATAAATCCTACCAAATTGGTATATATTACTTTAACCTATCCCCCATTCGCGCGAATGGGTGGAATGGTAATATGAATTTATAAAGTGGTAATAGGTCTAGATTGGGTTATATAAAATTTATTTTTTACCAAAGCCCATTCTATATCACAGGGAAATTTATAATGCTTTTCTATATGCAAACAAATTTTAGATAATTCTATTATTTGTTTGCCAGTTAATTTTTGCTTACTACCGTCTTTTTTATTCAAACCCATCCACTTATTTCCTCCACCAGGTAAACCTATTAATTTTTTAGTTTGTTCAGCAATATTTATATCTATTAAAGATAAATCCTTTTTACTGACTACATAAGCATCGGGAGTTATTTGTCCAGAAACAATAGATTCCCCCAAACCATAACCAGCTTCAATAATCATTTGTTTTTTATCTTTGGTAACAGGATGAACTGTAAAAGCAATGCCAGAAATTTCCGACTGCACCATGGCCTGCACAACCACCGCCACCGCCACTTTAACTTTATGCAATTTTTTTTCATGCCGATAAAAAATAGCCCGTGGTGTAAACAGCGAAGACCAGCAGTCCTTAACTCTCTTTAACAAATCCTTGTCAGTGGTATTTAAATAAGTTTCTAACTCCCCCGCCCACGAAGCTGAACTAGAATCTTCGGCTGTGGCTGAAGAACGAACTGCCACATATTTAACTTTTAATTTTTTAAACTCTTTTACTATTTCTTCTTGCAAATCTTTAGGCATTTTAGCTTTGGTAATCATTGCCCTTATAACATTAGAATATCTATCAACCGAATTGACATCGTGATAATTAACTTTATTAAGCTGGGCTTGAATATCTTGCTCTAAATCCGTTTCCTGTAAAAACCTATTAAAAGCTGTGGCCAGTACCACAAAACCCGGCGGCACCGGAATGCCGGCCTTGGCCATTTCGCCTAAACTAGCACCCTTACCACCAGCTAAGCTAACGTCTTTTTTGCTAATTTTGGAAAAAGGTAAACTAAAAGTTATTTTCATAAAAATCTTTTTAAATATTAATCTATTTTTATTTTAACCTAGCCATAAAATAAAAGCTACCATTGACAAAAACCCAAAAATGCGCTATTATAGACTGTTTTATAGTACCTTAACAAACAAGTTTAAGATTCATCTGAAAGCGTGTAAAAAATGCGTCGTCAGACGAATCTTAAACTTAATAAACAAAAACCCACAAAAAAACAAAAGGTGCACTAATGGCAACTGTAAAAATTTATGATTTCCGTCACTACGAAAGACAAAAAGCAGCTGAAGATCAAAATGCTACCCTTCAAGACAAAATAAAGAAGGATCAAAATCCTACTTTATACGGCTTGATGACGAGCTACATAGTTGCTTCTATTCTAAAATTTTCTGGCGTGAAGTTTCAAAAAGCTATTACTAGTCCTCAACCCCGCGCTTGGAAACTAGCCCGAATTATCCTTGACACTCTTGGACATAGCTTTGATGTAAAAACCGATCTTATTTTTGACGACATCGGTTCAGACCCCAACGCCAAAAATTTAATTAAAATTGCCAAACAATTGGAAAAAGAAAACTCTATGACAGTGGAACATGTTTTCCTAACCCAACCCGGCGAAATACGCGATTATGTGTTTAAACGAGCCTCAGAACAGGTACAAGCTATGTTAGCTTATGCCGCAGGATGCACAGAAAACACAAATATACTTTGCTGCCGCCACGGAGTAGCTGTAGAAGCTGTTGGCTCTTTAATTAAAGCTCTAACATACGATGTAAAAGAAGTTTATCCGCAAAACATATCTGTTGGTTCAATTGGCGGTCCCTTATCAACTTGCGAAGGCCTTATATACACTTTCGACGTTAATAATGGAATTGCTGTTCCGGTATCTGTTGAAGAATTTCGTCTACCGGATGAAGTAAAACATCTGGAAAAAATATTTACAAAATAAATAACTAAATTTACAAACAATCCTTCGAAGGTTCCAAAACATTGGAACCTTCTATTTTTTTACTAAAATGTGCTAATATTTAAGTACTTAGTTAATACTCATCAAACTATATGAATGAAAAACAATTATTTACAGAATCCAAAGAAGTATTAAAAGAACAACCAAATATAACTGTTTATCTTATCCGTCACGGCGAATCTGGTAAAGATAAAACTAATCCCAAACGAGGTTTAACTGATAAGGGTCGTGAACAAGTAAAAGAAACCATTACTAATATTGCCAAACAGATTATAAGCGACGAACAATCGGATTTTAAAGATTGGAACAACAAACAAGCCTATGCCGAAGTTTTACAAAAATCCTTAGATAAAATAAAGTTATTTATTCGTGATTCAAAAACTGATCGCACTTGCGAGCAAGACTGGGTAATGAATGATACTTTAATTGAACTGGGCGCTAGGCCTGACCAAATAGACTTACCAAAGAGCGCCTATGAATGGAAAGGAGAAAATATACCAACCGAAGCTGGGCCGGGTGTAGAAAAAAGATTAAAAGGTATTCAAGGTATTGAACATGAGCCAGATTTTAGAAAAAAATTGGGAGATACTTCTTACCAAGAAAAATTAGGAGCCAAAGATGAAATTGTGGCTTGGGCTTTAACACCAGATGATGAAATTCCTACAGCAGTTGAAACTAAAAGCCAAATGTTAAAAAGAAAAAATATTGATATGGCTAAAGTGGAAAAAATAGCTGATTGGTTGTCTAACAAAGGTCAAGAAAAAAGAATAGTTTACATTGCCAATAGCCACGCTTCAATGACTTCCTTAATAGTAGCTGATGAATTAAATATTCCTTTAGAAAAAGTTGGCGAAGTGGAAAATGCCGAAGGGGTGAGGCTGGATTTTTATGGACAAAATAAGAAAAAAGCTAAGCCCGTAGGTAAAAATATAGAAAAAATAGCAACTGAAATTTAGTTAACAACTGCTATTAATAAAATAAACCCTCTTAAAGAGGGTTTATTTTATTTTTCTTGCCATACCTTTATAACCATCAACCTCCACTATATCACCATCTTTTAAAACTTCTCGAGCAAACCTAGTTTGAATAATTGCTGGAATTTTAGCTTCTCTAGCTAAAATAGCAGGATGAGTAGTAATGCCATGTCCACCATCGCAAATTAAACCAGCCGCTCGTTGAATGGCTGCTGAAAAACTAGGCACGACTTGAATACTAACGATAATATCCCCTTTTTTAACCTTAGAACACTCATCTGGATTCAATACTATTTTAACTGGACCACGGGCTTTGCCAGGACTCACCGGGGTACCTATAAATTCCAAAAGATTTTTTGGTTTTTGAATAAATTTTTTCTTTAAAATTTCAGCCTTTTTACCAGTTATTACTTTTGTTTTACCTTGATGACTTATCCAAACAGATAATTTTATTCTATCATTAATTGTTTTACTAAAATCTTTTTTACTAAATAAAACACTGCTTAAGTCTTCTGTTTTTAAAAATCTAACTTGTTTAATACTTAAACAACTACGGCGGCCGATTTCCAATAAGACCCTATCAAAATAATATAAAGATTCTGAAACATAATGCTTACGTAATTCCTTCAAGTAAGCTACATCCTGCATAGCCGAGAATAACTTTTTTTCCTTATTAGTCAATTGCAATTTCTTTGTCAAAAAATCTTGCTGCTGTCGCCATTTAACCAACTCTTTTTTCATGGCTAATAAGTTAGTTTTATAATTCTCTCGTAAAACGTCTTTTAGTTTGCTGATAATCCTTTCTTTGTCCAAAATAGGATCCTCATAATCCCTAGTTACCCAAAAATAATCACGTTCGTGTTTAACTATCAAAGCAACTAAACCTTTATCAAATGATTTAAAATTGCCTTTTAAAACTTGCTGCCGCCAACCAGAACGAATACCTATTTTAACAGCCACTTCTAACAAAGCCTGTTTTTCCAATCTCGCTACCATAGCTTTTGGTTGTAATGTCAAAAGATTAAGCAACTCCACAGATTTTACTTCATTACTAATCCTTTCTTTAACTATCTGTAATAAACGATTATTAAAAACATCCTCTATCATCCAAACTGATCCATAAGTAGCATAAACCTGTTTATAAATACGTTCAAAATTCATCCAAAAATTATACAAATCTCGAGCCGTACTTGTACTATCTACTTTATTAAAACTCAATTTAGCGTGTTTAACCAATTTTTTTCCCCAATAATTCTGCTTTTTAATTAAATCAGCATAAATACCAGGATTATTCTCCAGCCTATTCACAATATCATTAGCTGAAGCAAAAAAAGATTTAGACGGACTAAACCCATTCATTATCCTGTCTTCAAAAAATAAAACCAGCCAATCTATATTTTCACCAACATACTCCTTAACTAAACCCGTCATAGCTTCCATAGACATATAGTTAGGGAAAGGGCTTAACCTTTGTCGTTGAGACATTAAACGCCAACCTTTTTCTTTAAATTTATTTATCATAAGAAAGATAACCATCCAATTCTTTTTTAAACTGCTGATAATTCTTAACAAAAATTGTTTTAATGCCCATTTCTTTAGCGTCTACTAAATTAGCCTTTTGATCATCCGCATAAATAACCTCTTCCGGCTTAACCTTAAAACGCTTTAAAACCAAGGCCAATGTTTTTTTACTGGCTTTAGGTAAATTAAGTTCCCAAGTATTAATCACATTTTTAAATATTTTTTTAATTCCAAAACGCTTACAGTTATCGGCCAATTGACTACGGGTATTCTTGGAAAGCACTAAAGTAATATAACCTTTTTTGTTTAATTCCTTATCTAACTTAACCAACCGCTTATCCAAGGTCATTAGTTTATAATGTATTTTTCTTAACTCCTGCCAAGAAATCGGTAACTTTAATTCTTTAGCCGCCAAAACCCAAGCCTGTTTTTGAGTTATTTGTCGTACCGCCGCCTGGTTAAAATACTTTTTATATATTATGGCCTGATAATCCCGCCAATCTCCACCAAACTTCTTAGCCAGATATTTGGAAGTATCTGGATAACCCGAACTTAATATAAGACCATACAAATCAAAAATAATAAGCTTAATCATATTTATTTAATTAATGTTACATTACCTTTAATAGCATCTACATCTACTCTATCACCATCTTTAAATATTTTACTAGCAATCTTTGTACCTATTATACAAGGTTTCTTTAATTCCCTAGCCACAATAGCAGCATGGGAGGTTATACCACCTACATCAGTTACAAAAGCTCCAGCTTTTCGCATGGCCGGCAATAAATCTGGATTTGTCTGAGTAGAAACTAAAATATCTCCTTTTTTAACCTTACTAATATCCTTAGGACTATTAACTATTTTTACTCGTCCGCTAACCCGACCCATATAAGCCACACTACCATGCAATGTCTTAATGTTATTTTGAATATTTTCCGCTTCTATATTATGGCGTAGGTATGATTTGGCTTGCTCCCCTGTTAAATGGATAATTGAATTATTCTTAATAAGTGTCAAACAAAATTTTTGCCTATTTTTAATTATACTAATTGGAATTATTTTCCGACCAGTTAATAAACTAACAATCTCCTCTGGAGACATAAATCTTAAATCATTAACCGTATATTTTGTTCTGTTGGCAATTTCTCTCAAAAGCAAATCAAGTGCTAACCAAGTTTTAAGTAAAATATCAAATCTATAAACCTTGTTTTCACTAAAATCTCGAGCCGCTTTAAACAGGTTAATTTCTACTTTAGTCAAACGAAGTTCTTTATAATATAAATTTTGAAGTTTAAATATCTGATTTAAATGTTTTTTAGCTTCTAATATTTGTTTTTTTAAAATTGGATTTTTTATTTCGCTTTTTATGTCAACGATATAATCATCCAATGTTTTACTTGGCCCTAATTGCCCAAAAGCTGACCATCGATAATTACTATATAATTTATATAAACTATCAATAGTTTTGTGCAGGTGGCCTGCTTGTTTCTTTAAAACGTCTTTAGCTTTCAACCTAAGCCAATCATTTTTTAGCGCTTTATCTCTCTGAATTTCAATTGCTAATTCTTGTATGACATTCTTTTCCCGCTGCACCAAACCAGTAATTGTAGGTGTAATTAATATTGAAAAGTAGTCATTAGTTTTTCTAGGTAAATTGTATTTAACTATTTTTTCCTTAATAATATTCTTAAGTAATGTTGATAATTTATAATGTCTTAAATCAGGATAAACTGCTACTGCACCCAAATCACAAATATCATAAGACAATTTAAATAATTTTTTAAATTGATTTAGCAAATTTAGTTTTGTCAATCGTGCAAAATTTTCACTAATTATTATGCTATCCAATTCATCTAACTCTTGTCCAATCTTAACCACATCTAATAACAAACGCTTGCTAAATGTTTTGTCTTTTTTAACATTATCAATAACTTTTTGACCCAGTTCACAAAAATTATCTATATCACCATACCAATCAACCTTATAATTTTTATAAACAATTACGCTATCTTTAAAATAAAAAGGTCTAGTATATTTCGTATGCAGGCGATGATGAAATCCCCGGTGATTCATACCCAAAGTTAGAGGTGTAACAGAAGTTTCTTGATGTAATAACTGATACTTCATATATTTAATTAATCTTTTTAATCTCGCCTCTACTAGCATCCACCACTACCCTATCATCGTCTTTAAGCACTTTGGTAGCCACTTTAGTACCAATAACACAAGGTATTCCTAATTCTCTGGAAACAATAGCTGCGTGGCAGGTTATACCACCTAAATCAGTCACTATAGCGGCTGCTTTACGCATGGCTGGTACTAAATCAGGATTTGTCTGAGTAGAAACTAAAATATCCCCTTTTCTCATTTTTCCAATATCCTTAACTGAATTAATTATTTTAACTAGACCCTCAGCTTTACCTAAACAAGCTGTCTGCCCGTGGAAATAATTAATTTCGTGTAAATCCTGTCGCTTTAATAAATATTCCTTGGTCTTTAAATAAAGATTATCCGTAAAAACCCGACCAGGTAATTTTTGGCTCAAAACCACAAATAAATGCCCCTCTATTCTATCTGATAGTTCTTTTGGTCTGGTTAGCTTGCTGGTTAACATTAATCTGACTTCAGTTAATAAGCTCACCCTAACTTCATCCAAACTTAATGACAATCTATCAGCTATCTCCTTTAATAATTTCTCCACCTCATAATACGACTGTACAAAAGCCATTTTTCGATACTCTTTTGAATAAATTATATGTTTAGTCAGCTCCAACAACTTATTATGTTTATTATCAATATGTAAGTCCTTCTTTATTTTTTCAGCTAGCCTTATACCTTTTTTCTTATTGGCAAAAAAATCCTTAATTTTTGTTTGTGGAGTGACTTTATCTTTAAATAAATTTTCTAATCTTTTCCAAAAATAATAATCAGAAAAGGCCGGCCCTTCCCAATTATAACCCAAGTATCTATATTTATCCGTGTGCTTTTTGAATAAATTTAAACTCCTCCCAGATAATTGAGAAAGCTTTGGTAATTTATTGTTCTTGATAAATGATTTTATTTTGATGGTTAATTTATATAAATCAAGTTCTTCGTTTTGTACCTTAGATAACCCAACTGGCATAGTTAAACCAACAAAACACTCCCGAGCTGTCATTTTATAATCTAATTTAGATATAAGCTTATCTAAATATTTTAATAAATATGTTGTTAAATGAGGTTTATATAAATCCAAATACACAGGTATGGCGGCATAATTATATGCAACAACATCTTTATCTAGATACTCCTTGTACAAATGATATAATTGCTGATTAGTTTTTTTGGTTAAATCTACTTTATGTATTTTTTGACTAGTAAACTTAGTCAAAATATCAGAAAGTTTGATAATTTTTTTACTTATGTAAAATCCCCACTTAGGATCTCGTAAAATTTTACGCAAAGTAAAAAGGCCTAATTTATTCCACTCATCATGATCAATGAATATTGTACTTTTATCATAATGATTGAAGTTGATGATGTTAGTTTGTGGTTTACCTAAAATCTTCCCCACATCCTTAACAATACCACACCAACAAGGATACATTACTGGAAAAAGATGAATGGGTTGATTTTCTTCCAGCACCCCCCACCTAACTTTTTTAATATTACTAAAAGTATAAATATTTTGCTGCTTTTTCATAAATAAATTATAACTTTTTAACCACCCCTTTGGTAGCGTCTACCTCTACCCTATCTCCATCTTTAAAAACTTTAGTGGCTATTTTGGTACCAATTAAACACGGAATACCTAATTCCCGCGCCACAATGGCGGCATGAGCTGTAACACCACCTTGATCCGTTACAATAGCCCCCGCCAATTTCATAGCCGGCACAATATCAGGATCAGTAGCCGCCGAAACCAATATGTCGCCTTTAGACATTTTAGGAATATCACGCGGTCTAAAAATTAACTTAACTGTACCACTAGCTTTACCTAAACTACCACACTGCCCTTTAAGCTCGGCGACCTCATGATTACCATCCTGCGGTATAGTCTTAATAAATTTTTGTGCTTTATTTCCAATATATAAATATTCCCGGTTTTTAGCACTCCAATAAACAGCCAACTGACTCTGTTTTTTAAGCGTTTTTTTATTAACCTTCTTATTAAGCAATCCTTGTTTAACCTGACTATTCAACATCAACCTAACTTGTAATAAAGAAATACCCAATCTTCTAGCTGTTTCTTTTAATAAATTATTAAATATGGCTACAGCTCTTATTTGACCATTTCGCCTATAAAATTTAGTCAACATAAAATGGCCCCATAATTCAAACAAGGCCAGATGCTTTTTATCTGGTTTAATTTTAGCCAATAATTTATTTTTTTCTTTAACAGACAAAACTCTTTTTTCTACTTCTTGCTTTAATAAATTATAAGGATTAATCCCGCTTAATAATAATTTTTGTATCTCTTCAGCATATTCTTCCAAGGTTGTTACTTTAGGTCCAATAAAATTATATTTTAAATGATGCCACTTTTCCCAATGGCGCTGTAGCAACACCCGGCGACTAAGTGGTAATTTTTTTATAAACTGGCTTGGCGATAATTTAAGAAGTTTTTTAAAAGCCTTAACCTTTTTTATTTCTTCAACTAATTTTAAGAATTCCTCCCTTTCCTGATTTATAACGCTTTTGGCCGAAGGATTAGTTAATACTACCAAATATTCATTAATTAAATCTTCTTCAACCCCACAACTGTTTAAATAAGATTGCAGATAATGAGTGAAGTTACTATGAAACATATCTGTAACATTAGGTAACCAACCCCAAATATAAAGTTCTGTATGGATATCATCATGTTTTTGCCAAATCTGCCACAATTCTTTATTAGTTAATTTTTTAAGATTAATTTTCCTGACTTCTTCCGCCAAAGCCACCAACCCATCCGTATGTAATTTGATTTGTTTGTTAATTTTTTCTCCAAAGGCCGGACTTTTTTTAATTAAATTAAAAACATGATTAGAAAACCTTTCTGAGTCTTTTTGTTTATAATAAAACTTGATGTTGGTACCCTTAAACACACACATCACTTCTTGATAATTAGTCCCGACTGACTTAGACATATCATTAACAAAAGCCGACAACCAAATTTGAGCAAAAAATAAATCTATATCCGGAATATCTTCGGCCAACATCCAAACATCTTTATTGTTTAATGATTTTTTAGACATAAGACTAAATTTTCTTAATTATACCATTATTAGCATCTACTTCCACCAAATCTCCATCTTTAAACACTTTGGTAGCTACTTTAGTACCTACCAAACAAGGAATATTTAATTCTCGGCTAATTATGGCAGCGTGAGCAGTCATACCACCCTCATCGGTTACTATAGCCGCAGCCTTTTTAACGGCACCCATTAAATTAGGTGTGGTCATAGTAGAAATTAAAATATCACCTGGTTTAAATTTCGCTTGATCTTGTTTGGTTATCACTATTTTAATTTTTCCTTTAGCATTGCCAGCGCAAGCCACTGTGCCTTTTAACAAACTAACGTTAGTATTAAATTTTTCTTTGAAAATTTTATTATATTGTCTTAAAGCGGACTGCCCGCTGATAACTCTTAGCCCATCCTTTTTAACAAATAATATATAACAAACTTTTCTGCTACTTAATTCCTTCTTTGATAATGCTTTCCCTTTAGATAAATATGTAATTAAAGATTGAGGATCGTACCAATCAATATCCTTATATATTTTATCTTTTTTTAAAATTTGGTTAATTTTTTTCAAAAGCAAACTATATATAGAACCAGACACCCTCTCGCCCATTTCATAAAATAAAGTAAACCAAGATAAAATCTCAACTAATTCATTTTGTCTACCTGTCAACTTTAAAGATTTAATCAATTCGTTTCTTTTTTGATACAAAAACGAAGAAGTTTTATGTAGTTTGTTTAAAGGGCCGGCTATTTTATGGGGAGTTGATAAAACAGACACTATCTCATCTAATTTATCTTTTTTAACTTTAAGACTGTTTTTTAATAATTTTGTTATAACTGGTTCTCCCCAATAACCATAAACAATAGCTCCCCTGGCATGAGCGTGGCAATAATTAAAATCTTTTATCAAATCAATCAAATCAGCTTTAGTTAATCTGTTGTTACTTACTTTTTTGGCCCAAATATAACCCTTCTCTAAATACTTAATGATTTCATAGGACATTACCTTAATATTCTGTCCAGAAAATTCTTTCATTATTATAGATTGTTGTTTTTTGTAATCCACTGGATCATAATACAAAGAAGTCACCCGACCAAAACCAACTATGGGGCTTTTTTTTATTTTAGCCCGACCTATTTCCGGAAGGCTTTTGGCATAAGCTATAGTCCTAAAAGCCCTATCCAATAAAGTATTCTCTCTGGTTAATTGCTTTATGTATTTAGGCATATTAAATTTTCTTAACAGTACCCTTAACGGCATCCACCTCCACCAAATCATTATCCTTAAAAACCTGGGTGGCAAATCTGGTGCCTATTACACAAGGAACTCCCAACTCTCTGGAAACAATGGCGGCGTGGCAGGTGACACCACCTTCGTCCGTTATTATAGCTCCAGCCATTTTCATTAAAGACACCATGTTAGGATTAGTGGCATAACTTACCAAAATATCACCTTTTTTAAACTTAGTATAATCCGATTTATTTTTTATAACTTTTATTCTTCCCTTATATTTACCCGGACAAGCACATTGCCCAGATAAATTGTTAGTATTATTAGATTTATCTCTTTTTTTTATTAATTTAACAAACCTAGCCGCCGACTGACCAACTAACAATTTAGGCTTACCTTTTACAACTACATAAAAATTATTTTCCATCCTTTTATTAAGTTCATTAATGTTAACTTTTTTCTTACCCAATAAGATATCCTTTATTTCTGGCATTAATAAATAATGTGCCTGATCAACCGCCATACCAAAACGTCTGGCTAATTCGGCTAATAAAAAATCATAAGTATAATAGCTGTGATATTCTACATCTTTACGATAAGCCTTCTGATAACTAAATTCCCTAACCACCCAAAGCATCCACTGATGTTCTTTGTCTATATTTAATTTTTTGATTAATTGATTCTGCCGACTTTTTAAGCTAGCTAAGTATTTTTTGCGCTTGACTGTCTCTTCAACTGGCTTCTTATTAAAAACCCAGTCCTTAATAACTGATAAAAAATAAAATTCATCTAAAACTGGCCCTTCGAAGCCAAAATTTATCCATTTAAAACTAACATAATGGGTGTGTAAGTATTTATAAAATAATGGATAATCAGATTGCAAAATTTTCTTCATCTGGCTTATGGGCTGATTAAAAACTTTTTTAAGTCCTTTTGACTTAACTACCATAGTCGCTAACCTTAACAGACTTTCTTTTTCTAAAGCTGTAAAGGTTTTTTTATTGGTATCTACTAATAATTGATAAACTTCTTGAACGCTCATTCCAACCGACAATTTTTTACTGTTAATATATTCTAACAAACTGTTAGACCATAAAGGTGTACCGTACTCAGTAAAAGCAAATGGCACGCTCCAAGCACTCATTAAGCCAAACTTATCATAAAATTTTCTAAATAAACCAACTAACTGTCTGGCGGTAAGATCTTTTAAATCTTGAGACAAAAGTTCCCTGTTAAATTTAAGAAAACTTCCAGTGACCTTAAAAATATTCTTAAGCATTTTTCGGGCAAACTTTTTGTCATTTTTTAATTTTAAAAATACAAAAGCAGCAAAATTATTATAATCTGTTAAATCATAAGTTTGACGCAAAAAACCTTTGGCCGTGCCTACTCCTTGATAATTCATACCCCGACCCAATATTTTTTTGAATAAGTGATAATCAGCATCAAAATGAAAAATATAAGGACATAAATTAGCCCCATAATTTTCATTTATCAAAAACCAATTTATTTTAGATTTAGCCATATCTTTATTTAATGACTTTAATTATCCCCTGCTCCGCTTGAACTTCAACTCTATCACCATCTTTTAAAACTTGAGCTGCTATTTTGGTACCAACTACACAAGGAATTTGTAGCTCTCTGGCTACTATAGCCGCATGGCAAGTTACCCCACCATCTTCTGTAATTAAACCAGCCGCTAGTTTCATGGCTGGTATCAAAGCAGGGTAAGTAGTGTGAGACACCATAATGTCCCCTTTTTTCATTTTTACCATATCAGCTGGAATATTAACTAAGCAAACTCGACCACTAACTTGACCCGGACAAGCGCAGGTACCCAATATTTCTTTAGTTTTTTTAATTGATATTTTTTCAAATTTTCGTTTACTTAAAAACTGTTTAGCCTTTTTACCTACTAAAATTTTAACCTGGCTATCTTTATGATATAAAACAGAAAATTTCATCCGCTGATTGGCTAGATCCGCCCAATCTTTATTATTATCTAACAATAAAAGTGGCAACTCTTCTGGTAATAAATATTTTACTTGTAACAAAGATAAATTAGTTCGCCGGGCAATCTCCGCTAATAAGATATCCAAAACATAAAAACCATGATAATAACAATCCTTACGATAACCCTTAAGCCAAACAATATCAGAAGCTATGATTAACAGGTGTTTTAAGTGGTTACCTGGCTTCAAAATTTTTAATAACTGGCTTCTTTTTGTTTGAGCCTTTTTTGATTGGCTTATTATTTTAGCAATCTCTCTATCTGAATTTACCCTTTCTCTTAATAATCCCTGCCAAACCTGCAAATAATAATCTAAGGAGTAAGCGGGCCCTAAATAAGTATAAGGAAACCAACACCATTTTTTATAATGTTTTATAATAACTTTATTTAACGCTTTCGGGCAGCTCTCCAGCCAACTTAACAGGCTCGTAGTTTTTTTTAAATAAGATAATTTCTTAGCCAAAGATTTATGTTTCTTTATTAACTTTAAAATAGCTAAAGATTCTAACTCCTCCTTCTGAGCCAAAGACTGTTTGGTGGGAGTTGTTAATTTACTAAAAACTACGGCCGATGATAAAGTTAAACCTAATTCCTCAATCCGCATTTTTATTAATCTTGTAAGATGTTTGGTAAGATCCTCACCATCAGAATCCACAAACCAGGTAGTAGGTAAACTATAACCATGGCTTAAATATTGCCAATAGAAAAGCTTTTTATGCCAAGACAAAAGTTGTTTAGTAGTTAACTTTTTTAAGGATAATTTTCTTATTTTTTCCGCAAAAATATAATATTTTTTATTATAAAGAATAGTTTTTTGGTGAAGAATATCAATTTTGCCAGGTTGATTTATAATAATACTTAAGGTTTTTTCTATTATTTTTCTTAATTGTCTTTTGAAAAAATATGTTCCAATATTGTCCAAATTTTTAAAAACCCAAATTGATTCGTTAATTATATTCCGGCCGACTGTTTTGGATTGTAAGGTATGAAAACCTATAGCCGATTCACTACAGATATTTAAATCCACTCTAGGTATTTCAAAATTTTTACACCAAATAATAGCCATAATTATTTTTTATAAACCACGCCTGCAGTAGCATTAACTAAAACCTTGTCACCTGTTTTTAAAACTTTGGTGGCTATTTTAGTGCCAATCAAACAAGGTATTTTTAATTCTCGGCTGACTATCGCTGCATGACAGGTTATACCACCTTCATCAGTCACTATGGCACCAGCCTTTCTAATAGCTGGCATAAGATTAGGGCTAGTGGCTGAAGATACTAAAATATCACCTAATTTCATATTAACCATATCAGCCGGCATATTAACTAAAACTACCCGGCCGCTTATTTTTCCTGGATAAGCGGTTGAACCTTTAATTTTTTTAAGATTAATAAATTCTTGCTCTTTTTTAACAGTTTTCCAAAAATTAATTGCTGACCGACCAATTAATAATCTCTTCTGACCATTAAAGTTAATATAGACACATGATTTAATTCTAGTATTAACTAAATCAACCGATACTCGACCTACTAATAAACCTTTCTGGACCTCCTGAGGTAATAAATAACGAACTTGCCTTAAAGTTAAATTCAATCGACGAGCTACTTCTGCCAAAACAGGTTCAAAATAATAATAAGCTTGGCTTTGTAATAATCGACGATAAGGCTTAACAAAAGAAACCTTCTGAGCAAATTTAATCAAAACTAATTCTTCGGCTGATAATTTTAACTTACTTAATAATTTTTTTTGTTCCTTAATTAATTTATTTTTATCCTTAGTTTGCTTTTTCTTTAGATCAACTGGTTTTAATTTATTAAGTAACCAGTTCTTCATAATATCAATATAAAAATCCAAACCAACAGCTGGCCCCTCATAAACATAGGTCAAATAAGCATAGCGATCACCATGTTTAACCAAAAGATGATAAATATCCTTATCAATCTTCCAAAGATCTAATAAAAAATCTGAACTACTCTTGGCTAATAAAAGTTCTTTTAAAATTTTACGAGTTATAATTTTTTTATAGATTCCAACCAATTTTAATTCCTGTTCTTTATCGGGCCATAACCGGCTAGAAGTGGTCAGCAGAGTAAAAACTTCGCTTATATTTTTAATTAATAATTTCTTAGATAAAATACCATTAACCGAATCACTTAAATAAGTATTATTCTGATAATCCAACAAAGAACAAACCAAACCTAAGTCGTATAAATGAGTATTCTTTTGAGAAAAATTCAAGTAACGATTAGCTAATTCCCGATTAGAAATTTTATCCAGGCGACCCTTAGCTAAATTCTTAGATAACCTACCTAAAGCTCCACCTTGTTGTTCTATTTGCTGCAAAATGTTATTAAACCATTGGGGATTGTTTTTTATTCTACTAACAACTGCCTGATGACCAAGAAACCAACCCTTTTCCCTGGCTATCCACCATATAGAATGCCCTTCTAGACGACCAGCAAATTCACCAATAGAAGTACCAATTATTTTTTTAATAGAATCACCAAAACTATCCGCTAACTGAAAAATCGGGAATAAGCTTACTACGTATTCCCGAGCGATAATAAACTTATCATTTTTCATAATTTATACCTGCTAAGCCCCCCAAAAACTACCTAAAGATTTTAAAATACCACCGCCAAATTTCATTACATCACGATAAGTAATAACTATCACCAACAACATTAGTAACATAAAACCTAAGTTATGTACGATCATTTCTATTTTTTGGTCATTAGCTTTACGACGAATTTTTTCTATTAAAACAAACAACAAACGACCGCCATCCAAAGCTGGAAAAGGAAATATATTAATAATAGCCAGGTTGATAGATAACAAAGCAGCAAATTGTAGTAAATAAATCCAACCCAAATCCACTACCTGACCGGTTAAAACCGCTATGCCGACTGGTCCAGCAATATCGGCTGGCACCCGACCACCCAAAAACAAATCGTGTAATAATCGCCCAAAACCAAAAACTATTTCCCTAGTTAAATAATAAGTAGCCTGTCCGCCCCGCCACAAAGCCTGGTACCACGGATAAGCCACCGTACCAGTCGTCAGCAAGCTAACGCCCAAAACCGGCCGACCAACCGCTTGATCCAAAACCTGGGGCTGGATGGATACTAATTTTTCCTGATCGCCTCTTTGATAAAAAATCTCAAAAGAACTATTGCTATGAGAAGCCACGTAATCCGTCACCTGGGCTGTTTGGGTTACCAAAGTATCTCCTACACGTAAAATGGCGTCACCAGGCCGTAAACCAGCTTGAGCAGCCGCTGAATTGGGCTCTACGGAAACAATTTGTACTTTAATATCCCGAGCACTGGTTAAATCTGTTTGTTCTAAAGCAGTTGGTAAGCCAATCATCAAACCGGCTGTTAACAACCCATAAGCTAAAATTATATTCATTGCCACACCAGCCACCAAAATAATTATCCTCCGCCAAGCTGGTTGATTAGAAAAACTATCAACTTCTTCGCGAAAATCACCACCTTCCCCTTTGATGCGTACAAAACCACCCAAAGGCAATAAATTTATAGACCAGTCCATTTGCCGAGCCTTGTCCCGGTAAGCCCACAGACGAGGCGGAAAACCAAAACCAAACTCGGTAACTTTAACACCTAAGCGCCGAGCCGCTATATAATGCCCCCACTCATGTGCCAAAACCAATAAAGCAAACAAACCAATAACGGCGATAATTGTAATCAACATGAAATAAACAATAATTAACGATTAAAATTTTTAATATTTTTTAAATAGTCATTACTTCCTTTTCTTTGTCGGCTGATAAATTTTTTAATTTATCATTATAATCATCAACAGTTTTTTGTAATTCTTTTTGGGCGAGGAACCAATCATCCTCCGTGGCTGTACCTTCAGTCTTGGCTGCTTTAAAATCTTTTAAAACCTGTTCCCGAGTATTGCGTACACCAACCTTAGCCTCTTCTAATTTACCATTTAATAACTTAACAATTTCCCGGCGCCTTTCTTCATTAAGTGGTGGAAAATTAAGTCTAATTATTGCTCCATCAATTACCGGCGAGGCTCCCAAATTAGCCGACTGCAAACTTCTCTCAACTTCTTTTATAATACTTTTATCCCAAGGTTGTATAACTATTAATTTAGGTTCCGGCGCGGAAATAGAAGCTAATTCTATTAAAGGGGTCAAAGTTCCATAAGCTTCCACTTTAATATTTTCTACCAAAGTCGGCATAGCTCGGCCCGATCTTATTAATTTTAATTCCTGTTTAAAATGTTCTACTACCTTATCAAAATCTATCAAATAATTACTAACTGATAACGACATAAATAAATAATTAACGATTAAAACCCATAAATATTAAATTATTATTCTGGGGCGAAACTGCTAAATTCAAAGGTCGGGCGCTAATGGGCAAAGCTAAAGTTTCCCAAGTTACACCAGCATCACTGGAGCGATAAAAAGCCTGATCACTGGTGTAATATATCTGTCGGCCGTTCAAAGGCCCAACGGCCAAAGCAGTTATAGCAATACTACCAGACGAAGTAACCAATTTAAGGTTGTCCCAATTTTGCCCACCATCTAAACTACGACTTAAACCATAGTTAGTAGCATAAAGTAAAGCTTTATCAGACTCGGGTAAAAAAACTAAAGCCCGAGCTGAACCTAAATTACCTTTTATTTCTCGGCGCAGATTAGTTGTTAAATCTTCCCAATTCTTTCCCCGGTCATAAGAACGCCACAACTTGCCCGATGGCTGAGAAGCATAAATAATATTATTTTTTACAATCAAGTGGGCTAAACCACCAGTTAAATAATGAACCTGCTGCCAACTAGTCCCTTGATCTTGGCTAAGCAAAATTACTCCTTTGTCGTTTCCTACATAAACTACCTCTGGATTAAAACTATCAACGGCTATTTGATTAAGTTTAACGTCTTTAGTTGTTTCTAAATAAACCTCCACCCAAGCCTCCCCCCCATCCTTACTGCGAGCCACCTTACTATCCGAAATAGCATAAATAACTTGGTCATTTTTAGGTTGCAGGGCCAAACCGTTCAATTGACCAGTTACTACCACCTGCCAATTAACTCCCTGGTCAGAAGTTTTAAACAAACCAGCTAATTTGCCCTCACTAATAGCATAAATAATTTTAGTATCCGACTGGTTAAAAATTATTTGTTTAATACTATTATTTTGTAAAGTTATATCCTTATTTTTTTGTTTACCAATATAAGATTTTACCTGCCAACTAGTCCCTTGATTATCAGAAACATAAACACCCCCCGACACCTTACTAGTAACCTTTAAACCGCAGGAAGCGCCACCTAACAACAAACATATAAATAAAAACAGATAAAAAAAATTTCTTGGATAATTAAACATACTTCTTTAAATTAATCGACTGATTAAAGCATCTAAAACCAATTTAACTTGAACATTTTGGCGCAATTGACGACCAGCCAATAAAATAGCATAAAGCCAACCCAACATTTTACTAAGCGGATACTTCCCTGCTATTAATTCTAGCTTATTTTTTAAGTTTTGATAACGCAAATAAGTAATTAAGCCTAATTTAAACAATAATAAATCCCTAACTACTTCACCCCAAATACTAAGCAATTCTTCTGCCTTAGTTACATCTAATCCTTTAGTAGCTGTCTTTTTAAATTCCTGCTCATAAAAATCCTGAGCTGCTTGCCAAATATTTGAACTATTTAAAATGGTTAATAAACTATCAGCTTTTTGATAAACCTCCTGCCAAGCGACTTCATCCTGACCGTATAATAAAGCCCAACCGGGTCGGCCTTTAGAAAAATCCGCTAACTGCTCGCTTTGTTCTGTATTATATCCTCGGTCCTGTAAAGCCTGGCTAATCAAAGCGGGCTTAACTAAACCAACCTTAACCAACTGACAACGTGATAAAATAGTCGCCGGAGTGTCTAAGGTGCTGTCGGCTAATAAAAAAAATAAAAATCCTTTAGGCGGTTCTTCTAATATTTTAATTAAAGCATTAGCCGACTGATCATTTAAATCCTCTACCCCTTCAATAACAGCTACTCGACGAATGGACGAACCGCTAGACAACTGAGCAAAATTCTTTAAAGCTCTAATTTCATCAATACCTATATTTTTTTTATCAGCCGATTTAGTCAGCCACAACACTTCACTATGCTGACGATTAATATTCTGGCGACAACTAAAACAAGAATTATCCGGCCATTTTTGCTGTAGCCTCTCACAAAAAATTTTATTAATCATTAGTTCAACTAAAGTGGTTTTACCAACATGCTTGGGACCCACCAAACAAAAAGCATGCCCAGCCGCTTGGTTAATAGCTTTAATTAAATAATCATATATTTCTAAATGCCCAATTAAAGTAGCCATAAATTATGAATAAGTTGCTGTTAATTCATCAGCCTCCCAAGCCCAAGCAATTAATAATATAAAAACAAATAAAAAAGCATAATCATTTTTATAAAGAGGTGTATCTACTATTGAATACAAAAGCCAAGGAAACAACATCAGCCAAGCTAAATTGGATTGACTGTCAGCAATTTTTAAAAACAACCACAGTAACAACCCTAAACCAAAAATTCCCTGAAACAACCAAACCGTTAAATATAAATTATGAGGAAATAAACTGGCATAATGAAACTCTATACTATAACCAGGTTGTTTATTCTCGGGTAAACCAGGTTGAATGTCTTGTTTGAATAATGGTTGCCAGCCGCCCAAACCAATTCCCCATAAAGGCCGCTGTTTTATTACCACTAAGGCTTCGCGCCAAAAAACTTGTCTAATTTGACCGGAAGTTAAACCATAAAGATTATTAGAATGACTAAACCAAGGCCAATTATTATTAACTGTTACAAAAACCGGCACAACTAAACCCAATAAAAAAACTAAAGCTACCAGTATTACTTTAATTCTACTCTGAGAATATTTTTTAACAATACCCCACAAGGCAGCTGTTATAACTAAACTAGCTAAAGCACTGTATGAACCGGTTAATATTATAGCTACCAAAATTACTACTCCAACCATAGCCCCCACCAAATTATTCCACCGACCCGACCAGTAAAAATCTTTACCATAAAATAATTGCCAAACACTCAACCAAAAAATCGGCAAAAGATACATAGCCAAAACATTGGGTGAATTATACCAGCCACCAGACCGGCCGCCTAACCACAAACACAACAATAAACTAATCAAAGCCGTAATAAAACCGTTGGCTACCAAGGCTTTAGCTGCTAAACGCCCCCAACCTAATTTTTGGCCCGACTTAACAGTAAAACCAGCCAACCACAGCCACATAAAAGGCACTATAAACCAACCCTTAAGAATACCCAAAGCTAGCCTTGAATCCTTAGCCAACCAAACTCCTAAAACCGCCGCCAGCAACCACAGCAAAATAATTACTAACCAGGAACGATATTTTTTATCTATTAAAAATTTTACCAAAGATAAACCATACCCCTTAAACAAGGCTATAGCAAAAAGTATTATCACAGCCGCCTCTAACCAGTTAATTGGCAAAGAAAATATTTCAACCTTAATAAGATAGGCTGGCAAAAAAAATAACAATCCGGCCACCGCCTTTGGCCAGTTAAACCAAGTTAGACCGGCTAGAGGAATTAATAATAAAAATGATAAAATTTCTAAAGACATTAAGTAAGTTTATAAATCCCAAACACCCACTGACCTTAATGATTTAATTGCCTAATTAAATAAGTAGCTAAACTTTATTTAGTCGACAAGATACTCCTCTTATAAGATTCCAAATTATCCAAAGCTACACCTGTACCCTTAGCTACGCATAACAAAGGCTCATCTGCCACATAGGCTGAAACGCCAGTGGCTTGGGCAAAAAGTTTATCAATATTCCTTAATAAGGCTGTACCACCAGACAAAACCATACCTTTATCTATAACGTCAGCCGACAACTCCGGTGGCGTTATTTGCAAAACTGATTTAAGAGCGTGAATTATACCTTCTAATTCATTCTGAATAGCCTCAGTAACATCATCCGAAGTTATAGCCACAGTTCGTGGCAACCCAGAAACCATATCCCGACCACGTACGTCCATAGTTAATTTATCTTCCAAATATAAAGCCGAACCAATACGAATTTTAACATCTTCTGCTGTTTGTTCACCTACAGCTAAACCATATTTTTTACGAATAAAATCAGCTATAGCCGAATCCAATTTATTACCGCCAATCCTAACCGAAGTATTAGCCACAATACCACCCAAAGAAATTACCGCCACTTCACTGGTTCCTCCACCCATATCCACTATCATGTGCCCAGAAGCCGAGCCAATGGGAATATTAGCTCCAATAGCCGCCGCAATCGGTTCTTTTATAATATAAGCAGCCTTAGCTCCAGCGGCCATAGTAGCGTCGATAACCGCCCGACGTTCAGTTGAAGTTATACCGGCTGGTACCGCAATCATAACTTCGGGTTTAAAAAACCGTATACCACCTAAAGCTTTATTTATAAAATACCTTAACATGGCTTCGGTTGTATGATAATCGGCAATCACCCCATCTTTTAAAGGACGTAAAGCCACAATAGTATCTGGTGTTCGACCAAGCATTTCTTTAGCTTCTTCGCCAACTGCCAAAACACTCCGATCGGCCGTAGCAATAGCCACCACCGATGGTTCATTAATAACTATGCCTCTGGCTGGCACGTGCACCAAACAATAAGCTGTACCCAAATCTATACCAATTTTTTTAACAAACATATGAACAAAATCTAACAAAAAAAAGCTTATTTGTCAATTCAAAAAAGCTTAAAAATTGGAACCTTAAAATCTGTCTAATTTGTCTTGATATCTCATCCTCCATTTAAAAAAATACTTAAACCAGGAAGCTATATGAATCCAAGTTATTTTTTTAAAAAGAGCGCCAAAATTAGCCTGCGCTGATAAACGTTCATGAAAATGAACTAACTCCACATCAGCTGCATAATAAACCTGCCAACCTTTTTGCCAAAAACGTCGGCACCAATCCGTGTCTTCCACATAAAGAAAAAATCTTTCATCAAGCAGACCCACTTGCTCCACAGCGGCTGCTCGAGCAATTAAACAAGCCCCTAATAACCAATCAACCGGCTGATTATCCTGATGAGACCAATCCATTAACTGATATTTCCTTAATAAGGGTTTAAACCAACCCAAATGCCGCAACCAGGTTCGTCTGATTAAAGGTAACCAAAAATTAGGAAAACTATAAGCGGAATACTGCAAACTACCATCGGGATTGTTTAATCTTGGCCCAGCTAAACCGACTGTTGGATTATTTTCCATAAAAGCTACCAACCTTTCTAAACTGCCGGCAAAAATAGTGACATCTGGATTTAAAATGAGCAAATATTTTCCTTTGGCTCGCCTAATACCCTCATTATTACCAGCTGAATATCCCCGATTAACAGGTAAACTTATTGTTCTAACCGTTGGATAATTATCCTGTACCCAAGACAAACTATCATCTTGAGAGTGATTATCCACTAATAAAATTTCATAATCTAATTTTAGCTCCGCCTCAATTACACCCCTTAAACACTGACGAACCAAGCCACCAGTTTTGTAATTTAAAATAATTATTGAAAGATCCATAATATTATTTTAACCACCAACGTCTCAACTGGCCAGAAGGTCTTTGCCAACTCTGGCGTAAAATTTTTCTTTTTCTAAGTATGGTTGGCAATAAATAAAAAAATCTACTGACAGCTTTTTTTAATAAAATAGGCTCAAACAGCAACATATAAAAAAATTTAGCTAATTCATAGCCCAACCACCAAGGTAAATCTCTTAAAAGATTAAACCAACCATCATTCTTTAACAAAACAAACAAATGATTAGACCAAGAATAAATACGCCAAACCGGAGCGCGCTGTCGCCTAGTTAAACGATAATTACGCCAAGAATCACTTAACACCAAAGAACGATCATGGTAAGCCACGGCCTCGGGCAAATAAAAAGCCTCATAACCAGCTCGTTGTAAACGCCAAGCCAAATCAACATCTTCTTTATAAGAAAAAAAATCTTCATCCAAAATTTCCCAATCACTGGCCACCGCCAATAAAGCCGACCGTTTATAAATAGGCGCTGCCCCGCTAATACCAAAAACTAAACTAGCCTTATCATACTGACCTGTGTCTGGCTGGCCACCGCCCCGCTCCATAACCCGCCTGGTTTTTTTAATTACCAAACCAGCTGAATCCAAATATTCAGCCCCTAAAGTGGTTGAAGCTTCCAAACCACCTTCAGCGGCTGATAAAACCCAACGAATCAACTTGCCACTGGCCGCCGCCACAGTCGGCTGTTTAGCCATTTGTTTAATAAGAGTGGCTAAATAAAATTTAGATAATTTAACATCCTGATTCAAAAGCAAAATATATTTACTGTCGGTCCAAGCAATGGCTTGGTTATGAGCTCGAGCAAAACCAATATTATTTTTGTGTTGTATCAAACGAGATCGGTTTTTAAATTCGGGATTCTTTATTAAAAAATCTTTAATTATAGCTACAGTATTATCCAAAGAGCCATTATCAATAATTAAAAAAAAGAAATCTTGATAAATCTGATTAGCTACGGCCGCTAAGCAATAAGGTAACCAACGCTGCCCATTATGAGTTACTAAACTAATTGTTAAAGCAGGTGCTGCTTGTTTATTAAACATAAATTGTTTTTTTATTCACCAAAAATATCATTATAGCCATAGCCGCTCCAATACCCAAAGGATGATTTAAATAAGGTGTGGTCAAATTAGTTACCAACAAAACCCCCCAAGTACCCACAGCCGCTAATTTATAAAAAGTAATTAGCTGGCCAGATTTTAAAATAGTATAATCTAACCAACGTAAAAAAAACCACAAATAAATAATAGCACCAATTAAACCCAATTTATACAATAAATCTAAATAACCCCACTCAAAAGCATAAGTTGTTACCCAGCCAGTACCGCCGGCTGTGGCTTTAACGACTCTGGGATCACTGGTCTGATACTCAACCGTTGCCCCAAAACCAGCTCCTAACCATAAATTATCAACCGTCGCCTTAACTAAAGGCCCTAATAATTGCAAACGGCTTTGCCCGGCGGCTTCGTTGCTACTAAAACGCCCACTTAAATCAATCGAACTAATGGTGGGCTGACCCAAAGTAGTCAAATTAGACAAGACCTTAAGACCACCCCAAGCGGACAACAACAAAATAAAACTAACCAAACCATAAACAAAAAACGATCTACTGCCAGCTTTAATCATTATGACTACCAACAAAATAAACCAACCAACCAGTAAACCCAACCACAAACTACGCGACATACTAACCAGCACCACCATTAAATTAAACCAAATAAATAATCCTAAAATAGGTTCTACTACAAAATTTTTATTATTTTTTACTTTTGTTACAGCTAAATAAGCTAAACCACTAATAGCTGCCAAAGTTGACCAAAGATGACTCTGGGAAAAAATACGATAATAACCAGTACCTAAACTGGTTATTTCTCCCAAACCAGTATCGCGCCACCAACTATAAACCAAAGATAACTCATAGGCCGGATAGTGACCAAAAAGAAAAAACATGAATAAAGTTTTTAAACCTAACCATATCACAGCCGCTGATAAAATCTCCTTAGCTTGTAACCATAAATCAGCTGATTCTTTTTTAGCCAACAAAAACATGGGCCAAAGCAAAAGATACAAATATCCGTTCATATCCAAAAAAATATTATAAAAACTATTACCTTTAACTATGGCCACCACCAGAGAACTCAACAAAACAAACAAACTAACTAACCACCAACCAATTTCCTTTGGCTGTTTTAAAAAATATTCTTTATGGGACCAAATTTTAACTATTAACAAACCGCTAGCAAATATAAAAATTAAATAGCGCCAAGGTAACCACCAACCGGCCCATTCCACGATGAATAAACGCCCAAAAGAACCCACAATAAGTTCAGCTACTAACCAAATTAATCCCCAAGATATTTTTCGACTAGCTAACCATAACCACCCTAAGGCTAATCCTATGGCCAATAAGCTTCCCCAACCTTTATATTGCCACCCCAGCCAGGAGACAATATCCAAAGCAAAAAAAACCACCAAACCGACTAACCAATAACGATATTTGAATAAAAAATCAGGTTTATTTTTGTCGGTAAAAAAATTTTCCAGCATAAGCTAAAAGATAACCCAAAAAAGAAGCTACCACAAGTAACCAGTTAGACCAAAAATTAAAATACTTACGTGAATAATAAAGCAAACTACGACTAAACATTTTATGTCTAGTTAAAAAATCAAGCTGACTGAAACTGGCTTTTTGACTATGCCAAACCTTAATGGTTGGCTCGTAACGTGTAAGATGGTTTACTTCTTTTAAACGTCGACAAAAATCCACTTCTTCAAACCAAACAAAAAAATTAACATCGAAACCACCGGTAACTTGCCAAGTTTGTTTAGAACAAATAAAACAAGCACCCATAACCTGGTCGACCACCGACGGCTTATTATAATCAAAATTGGCACATAAATAATCCGACAATAAACCAGGCAACCAACGACTTAATTTTAATAAAACAACTAACTGGGACCAAACAGTGGGAAATTTTCTAACCGAAGGCTGTATAGAACCATCTTCGTTCCTTATTTGTCCACCAACTACAGCTGCTAGTGGGTAAACTTGCCAAAAATCATCTAAACGATTAAAAAAATCCTGAGCAATATAAGTATCAGGATTAAGCAAAACCAAATAATCTCCCCGAGCCTTTAGAACCGCTAAATTATTAGCTACCGCAAAGCCTTTATTCTCTTGTAAGGATATTAATTCCACCCAAGAAAACTCCCGGCTAACCATAGAAACACTATTATCTTGGGAATTATTATCAACCACTATTACCTGCACTTGTTTAGACCAAGGTTGTAAAGAAACTAAACAGCGCCTCAGTAACTCCCGAACATTCCAAGAGATTATAATTACGGTATAAGAATTGTTCATAAATACCAAATTACTCAGGCAAACAATTAATTATTTTTTCCATCATGCTATCCACACGATTCTGCCAAGTATTCATTGCCGCCACCGCCCGCCTTTTTTCAACTAACTCAGGATTATTTTCTTTAATAGCTTGATTAATAGCCTGACTGAATTCTAAAGGCGTGGGGGCTGAATAAATATATTCCTTAAAATTATTCAAACCTTCAGCCGGCGTAGCCACGATAGGTTTACCAGCTGCCAAATATTCGTAAATTTTCATCGGATTAGTCGAACGAATAAAATCATTAACCAAATGAGGCATAATAGCCACATCAAATTCCCGCAAATAAGCCGGCATTTCTAAACTTGATTTATAACCAAAAAAATATACATTAGGCAGAGGTAATAACCTGGCTTTAATAATTGATTTCAGACTAGCCCAAACCGGACCAATAAAAACCAAAGACTTGCTAGGATGTTGTTTAGCCACATATTCTATCAAATCAATATCTATCCTATCTTGTTGAATAACACCGACATAACCAATTATCGGCCTAGGTAAATCCAATATATCACGACCGACTAATTTAAGTGGTTTGTTTATTCTGTCGACATTAACTCCATTAGGTACAAATAAACAACCCTTAGCTCGGTCAAAAAAATCTACTAATAAGGGAGAGGTAGTAAAAATTAAGTCCGCTTTATATCTAATAATCTGATAATTTATCTTGAGTCTGTCCAAATAACCTTGATAAGCAGAATGCTCCAACCAATTATCTACAGCGTCAAAAACCGAACAAATTTCTGAACTGGTACCATACATACCCACCATAGTCGGCAAATAAGACCACAAAACAACATTTTTTAAATCTAAACGTTCTAATTGTTTATGTAACCTTTTTAAAAAAAATTTCTCTGACCAAAAAGAACTAACATCGCTGTAAACAAATAACTTATAAGACACTTCTGATTGTTCGGCCTCCGCTGAACCATAGCCAGTAGTGGTGATTGATTTATTATCAAGAGCTGTTAATTTGTGCCACAAACCTCGAGACAAAACTTTACCCCCTAAAGACCCAAACATAATATCCTGCCACCACTGTTTCACGGCCCTTTTAAAAGTAAAAGGTAAATAATCAATAGCCACTATTTTTCTTACCCGAGCATCAGTCAATAAGGTATGCAAAACATGAAAATTTCGATTCTCCACACCAGTCTGCCAATCAGCATATCTGGACATATTAAACATGACTACATCTATTCTGTCATTTTTCATAAATTATTTTTCAAAAAAATTTTTAACTTAGAAACTTGCTCAGGCCAATTAAAACACTGGACTAATCTTTGCCGGCCAGCCTGTCTTAATTTTTCAGCCAAAAATTCATCGGCTAATAACCTTTGGCATAGCCCCACTAATTCAGTCTGCTTATCTAAGATTAAACCAGCTTGACCAACAGCTTCGGGTACACCACCTTGTTTATTACCAATAACTAAACAACCAGCCGCCTGAGCTTCCAAATAAACAATACCAAACCCCTCCACATCTAAACTATCAGCCAAAGGTAGCATAACAAAAATATCCGCCCGGTTATACCAAGCAATTTTAGTCAAAGAATCAACCGCGCCTGTTAAAATAACCGGCAAATTGTCAACAGCAATCCTTTTAAGCAAAGATGATTTTTCTGGTCCATCGCCCACAATTACATAAACCAAACTTTCATCTGACTTAAGCCAAGGAGCTAAACTATCCAAAGTCTCGGCAATACCTTTACGTTTAACCAAGCGCCCAACAGTTAAAATAACTTTTTTGTCTGTTAAATTATATTTAACCAATCTTTGCGCAGCCGCCCCAGAAGGAACATCTAATGGCAAATCCGGACAAGGATAAATAATTAAAATTTTCGATTGATCACTGATTAAATTTTTAAGCAAACTAGAGGTATACTGGCTATTAACTACCGCAAAAGAAGCTGCTTTTAAAATTTTCCTACCCAACCATTTTTTATAGGGATTAACTAAAAGTAAATTAACATCTAAGCCATGCAGAAAAACAAAATAACGGCGCCTAGTAAAAAAATGCCATAACCATAAAGCTGTGCCCACGGGTAAAATCTGACCAGCCGCTAAAATCGCTAACGGATTCTGACGACCGACTTTAAAAATTTGCCAAACCAAAGGCAACCAATGCGGCCACCACGGCCAAAAAAACTTTAACCGCCTAACTTTATTTATTTTTTCCGCGCCCACTAAATGACTGACTACCTGAAAATTATCACAATATTTCCGTAATCCCTCATAATAACGAGCTACCCCACCTAAATTAGGATAAAAGTCTGTAGTAAATAAAATAATATCCGCCATAATACTTAAACCGCTTTACGCTTAATAAGAGACCAGAGCTGCCGAATTTCCGCTAAAGTTATACCACCCCAAAGCACAAGTAATATACCATAACAAATAGCCCCAATTAAAATAACCACTACAAAATTAAAACTGTTTATTAATAATAAAACTACAGCAGCCATTAATAAACCAGCCAGGCCTATTTTAATTAATCGACTATATAAAAATTTCTTATCATAATCTATCACTTGCCCAACTACTAACCAGCCAGCCACTAATAACAACAAAGTAGATAACCAAGCGGCTACAGCGGCTCCGACCGCTCCATAAAGAGGTATTAAAAATAAATTCAAAATAATATTAAAAACGGTAGCTAAAGCAATATTAAAAGTATGTCTTTTCTGCCGGTCACAAGCCGGTAAAAGCGAACCAACCGGAAAAGTCACAAACAAAAAAGCTAAACTCATTATTAAAATCTGTAAAGGTAAAATTGACTCATGATAATCAGGATAAAGACTGTCAATTATTTTAGGTGCCAAAACGGCAATGCCTAAAGAAATAGGCCAACCCAAGGCTGTTAAATAAACCACTCCTCGAACGAATATATCGCCTAATTTATCCTTAGCTGTTTTAAAAAAAGTACTAAAGCCTGGAAAAAGAGTGGCCGCAAAAGCACTGGGTATAAATTGAAAGGCATAAGTTACTTTATAAGGTACGCTGTAAAGCCCAACAGCCCGATCATCTGACAACACCGACAATAAAACAGTGTCAATTGAACCATACAATCTAGTTAAAACGGCGGCTAAGGTAAAAGGCCAAACCAAATTGGCCAACTGCCACCAATCTTTTTTGGCAAAGTTAGGCTTAAGACTTAAATTAAATCGCTTTCTAATTTGATATAAGGCAAAAACCATATTAAACAACGAAGCCGCTAATAAAGCGACCATAAACAACCTTAAATCCTGACTAACCAAAGATACGGCCAAACCTAAAATAGCCACCAGTAACTGCATAGCCACGGTACCTATACTTTCCCAGGTTAAAACATGAAGCCCTCTTAATAAAGAATAAGCCGTTAAGGTAAAAGAATCTAAAACCATCAATAAACTGGCTAAATAAACCAGTTGCAAAGTAACTACCGGATAACCAAGTAAATGAGCTGTACCCACGACTAAAGCAATAACCACCAAACTGATACTTAATTTAAAACCAATAATTGATTTTAAATAATCGCCAGCGCAGGCCTGATCACGAGCCACTTGGCGAGTCAATAATTGAGCTAAACCTAAATCCAATAAAACAGAAAAAATAGTAGTCAAAGACAAGGCTAAAACATATTTACCTATATCCGACGGTCCTAATAAACGAGCTAAAAAAGTAAAATATAAAAAAGAGACTATCTTTTGTCCCACTAAAGCTGTTATAAAAATACTGGTATTTCTGGCTAATGCTCCAGAATGGCCCTTTTCTATCATATCAACATTATAACGCAAGCTAGCTTAAAACTGAACCTGATGACTTTATTGAAATTTACTACCTAATCAACTCCAAATGATTAAATAGCCTAAACCCTTAAAGAGCCCATTTATTATACCTAAACAGTCAAACGGCTCAACAGTAAATACCATTGAGCCGTTAATTTCCTGATTATAGTAAACTCCCTTAGCGTTTTTGCCACTGGGGCGCTCGACGAGCTTTCTTTAAACCGTATTTTTTTCTTTCTTTAACCCTGGAATCACGAGTCAAAAAACCAGCCGTCCGTAAAGGCTTACGATAGTCTTCATCACTTAAAATAATCAAAGACCGAGCTACACCGTGCCGAACAGCTTCTCTTTGACCTTTTTTTCCACCACCTACAACTTTAACAGTTATATCTACCTTATCCGCTAAACCAACTAAAACTAACGGGCTTAAAACATATTCCTGCTCATAAACAGCTGGAAAATATTTAGCCAAAGACAGGCCGTTAATAGTTATCTGCCCAGTACCCTGGCGATACAATCTAACTCGAGCAATAGCCGCTTTTCGACGGCCAACTGAACTTAAATAAGCACTAGTTTGTTTAGTCTTTTTGGCCACTACTTTAACAACCGGCTTGGCCGAGGTAACTGAAACTTTTTTCACCTTATCTTTAACAACCGTTTTTTTAACTAATGTTTTAGCGGTAGTTTTTTTAATGGTTTTTTTAACTTTACTATCTGTCGTCATAACTTTACTTAGTTATATCTTGTTTATAAATTTTAAGATTTTTCAAAAAACGACTATTTAATCTATTTTTAGGCAACATATGAGCCACCGCCTGCCTGACTACACGAACCGAATCTTTTTTTAATTCCTGCTCTAAAGTAGTAGTTTTTAAACCGCCTGGATAACCACTAAATTTATGATACAATTTACCAGTCAATTTACGCCCAGTAAAACGCAATTTATCTATATTGATAATAGCTACCTGAACATTAGGTAATTTATTAGGTTGCCAATCAACCAAATGCTTACCTCTTAACTTGGAGGCTACTTGGCTGCATAGCCTACCTAAAGTCATATTAGTAGCATCCATCACTATTGATTTATCAGTTAATTTAATCTTGGCCATAATAAATTTAATTTACAAACTCAATTTGAACAATCGCCGCAGCGTCCCCCTGCCTTTTACCCAATTTCGTTATTCGCAAATAACCACCCGGCCGGGTTTGATAACGCGGTCCTAAAACTTCTAATAATTTTTTAACACTGCCCTCGGTCGGTAAACGACGTAATAATAAACGACGATTAGCCAAAGAAGCTACTTTAGCCAAGGTAACTAAACGTTCCACATAAGAACGGACTACTTTAGCCTTAGCGTCGGTTGTCTTAATTTTTTCGTAAAGAATCAAACTGGCGGCTAAATTTTTAATTAAAGCCTTTCGAGCGTCTGGTTTACGATCTAATATTTTCTTATTTTTTCGATGTCTCATAAATAACTATGCCTCTTTCTTAGGTCGCCCTCTTTTTTTAGTGGTTTTTTCTACCTCAGCTACAACTTCTTCTTCCACCTTATTAACTGCTACCTCTTCTTCTGTTTCAACTTCCGTAGGTTTATTGCCAGCAATTACTTCAAAATGATTAATTAAAATCTTGCTAGCTTCCTGAACAGCCTGCTCGGGTAACAGGCCACCATCTGTTTGAATATCTAAAGTTAATTTATCAAAGTTAGTCATTTGGCCAACACGAACATTTTCCACAGTATAACCCACTCGTTGAACTGAGGTGTAATTGGCATCAATAGCAATTACCCCAATATCATACTTTTCTCCGTCTCGATTTTCAACTGGATCATAACCTCGGCCTTGTTTAGCAATAAATTCAATTTCCAAATTAGCCTTTTTGTCAGTTAAACTAGCTATTACTAAATCCTTATTTAAAACCTCCACATCACTATTTTCTTCTATATCAGCAGCCGTAACGATTTTTTCCCCAGTAACATTCAACTTAAAAGTAACTTCGGCATTGCCATGAAGTTTTAATCTAAGTTGTTTAATATTTAATAATATATCCACCACATCTTCTTTTACTCCGGCTAAAGTGGAAAATTCATGATCCACTCCGGTTATTTTTACAGCTACCACAGCCGCGCCGGGCAAAGAAGACAATAAAACTCGCCTCAAGGCGTTACCTAAGGTGGTACCATAACCAGGGTAACAAGGCTCAATAATTACATTGGCTCGATTAGTGGAAATAACCTGGCTGGTAATTGATTGTGGTAATAAAAGAGGCTCCATAAGCAATTAGTTAAAATTTAACGTGAATAGTATTCGACAATTAATTTAATATCAAAAGGTTGAGCAGCTTGTTCGGGCATTGGCAAAGCCAAAAGCTTAGCCGTAAATTCTTTATCATCCACCACCAACCATTCATGGGCTATGGGATTTTGTCCCCAACTTTTTTGCAAATTTTTAAAATAAAGTTTATCTAAGCTGATTTTTTTGACCGTAATAACATCATTAGGTTTAAGATTGTAAGAAGCGATATCAACTTTTTTGGCATTAACTTCAATATGGCCATGGTTTATCAACTGCCGAGCCCCTTGTCTAGTTTTAGATAAACCCATGCGATAAACTATATTATCTAACCGGCCTTCCAACAACTGCAATAAAACCAAGTCCGTAGCACCCTTTTGTCTAATAGCTTCTCGATAATAACGGCTAAACTGCCTTTCCAAAATACCATAAATCCATCTGGCTTTTTGTTTTTCTCTTAATTGCAAACCATAACCAGTCAATTTGGAACGACCCTTCACGCCATGAACTCCCGGCGGATAATTCCTTTTGGTTATTGGGCACTTATCTGAAGTACACAATCGTTCGCCGACTCGGCGACACATATGATGTTTTGGTCCTAAATATCTTGCCATATATAAAATAATTACACCCGACGCGGGCGACGCGGGCGACAACCGTTATGCGGCACCGGCGTAACATCTTTAATTGAAGAAACATTTAAACCATTAGCATATAAAGCCCTAATGGAAGAATCTCGGCCCATACCAACACCTTTTACAAAAACATCCACATCTTTAAGGCCATAATCCTTAACTTTTTCCACAGCGGTTTTAACTATAATACCAGCGGCATAAGGGGTAGCTTTTTTAGCACCCTTAAAACCTACCTGACCAGCTGAACAAATAACCAAAACGCCACCAGTTGGATCGGTTAAAGTGACAATCGTATTATTATAAGTAGCCAAAATATGCGCCTGGCCACGAGATACCAAGCGCTTCTTTTTGGAACGACGCTTTTTTACAACAACTTCTTTAGCAACTGTAACGTCTCCAGTAGCAGTTTCTTTATTTTCGGAAATATTTTTTTTAATTTCTTCAGTCATATAAAAAGATTAAGTCTTCTGAGCTGTTGGTTTTCGGCCACTACCCATAGTCCTACGAACATTACCCCGTACGGTGCGTGAATTTGTTTTAGATCTTTGTCCGCGAACCGGTAAATGACGACTATGCCTAGTACCTCGGTAAGCACCAATTTCTTTAAGTCTTTTAATATTCATCATGGTTACCCGCCTTAAATCACCCTCCACTCGATAAGTCTTTTCGATAACCTCTCTCAAACGAGCCCCTTGTTCTTCTGTTAAATCCTTAGTTCTGGTATTAGAATCCACTTGAGTTAAAGACAGTATCTTTTGAGCTAGTGGCAAACCGATACCAAAAACATAAGTTAAAGCTATTTCTATTCTTTTGTTATTGGGTAAATTTATACCTGCAATACGAGCCATAAATAAATAAAATTAACCTTGACGCTGTTTATGCTTAGGGTTGTCACAAATACACACCAATCTTTTATGACGGCGGATTACCTGACATTTTTTACAAATTGGTTTAACTGATGCTCTAACCTTCATAAATTAATATCGATAAACAATCCGACCCTTGGTTAAATCATAAGGAGTCATTTCGACCTTAACCTTATCGCCGGGTAATAATCTTATCTTAAACATGCGCATCTTACCTGATAAATGGGCTAAAATCTCATGTCCATTATCAAGCCTTACTTTAAAAGTCGCGGCTGGTAAAAGTTCTTCTACCTCTCCTTCAACTTCTAAAAAACCTTTTGCATTAGCGCCAACATTAGCGGAACCGGCTGTAGAATCCATTAAATTCATTATTTAAAATCTAAAAACTACAAAATTGATCCTAGCCTTAAGCTACTTTTATAAGCCTAAGACTGATAAAATATTTAAATGTTAGCTTAATTCAGATTATCAAGAACGCCACTGTAGTATAGAAGTTTTTCCGTTGTTGTCAAGTCTAAACCTAATTAAAGATTTATTCATGGGCATATTTTGCCTAATCTTAGCCAAAAATCTAGGGTAAACATCTATAGAAATTGATTTTACCCACAGTTGTTTAGATAGCCAATCTTGGGTTTTTTCAAGCGGCAGACCAGTAATATATTGAGCCCAATCAGCCAAAGGAAAATCATGATAAGTATTAACTTTTACTGTAGTTGGTAAATTATAAATATTTTCTGCAAAACCACTTTTTAATTGCCCCCAAACTACTTCCGGTTCTTCTGGTACCAGGGCTAAATCTGGCGCTAAAGACCTGGCTGATAAAGTTTTTACACTATTTATTAAATGATTCTGAGAAACAGCAATTTTTTTATTATCAACTGTAAAAATTTTATAATTTTTAGTTAACCAAATCTGCTCTTCCTCATTAGAAAAAATTTCATAACCCGGAACTACACCAACTTTTTCCAATACCGATGGTAATTTTAAATCCACTTGCACCGTAACTGGCAATTCCAACTGATCAATCTGCGGTTCAATAGAAATAGTTACAATTGGTAAAAGAATAAAAAATAAACCACTAGCCAACAACAAAAAACCCAACCAAAAAAAAATCAATAATCTTTTTGACCAACGATTTATCTGCGGTGACCAACCAATAATAGGTTCATTTTTAACCATAAATTGCTAATAACTTCCCTATCTTACCATTGCAACAAGCGATTTTCAACGTTTTTTATAACTCCACCGCCAACTACCCTTAAACCTTGCCGATTAATGGTATAAAAAACAGCTGACTGACCAGGAGTAATAGCTCGTTGTTTTTTTAAAAATTTAATTTTAAATTTACCAGCACTTTTAAAAAGATTAGCCTTAACTACCGGGTGCCTATAACGATGTCTAATCCAATAAGTGGCCGGAACTTTAAACTGGCTGGCTAATTTAACTTGTTCCAAACTACAAGTGTCGGCCAATAAATATTTCTGTTCCTTTAAGTTACCAACTATCAAAATATTTTTTAACCATCTGCGACCAACCACGTACCACGGCCCACCCGACAGGCCTAACCCGTGCCGTTGACCAACCGTATAAAAAGACAAGCCTATATGTTGCCCTAAAATTTTACCCTTAACATCCATAATTAAACCCGACTTCTCCTTCAATCTGGTTTTTAAAAATTCATCTATTTTTACCTGGCCAATAAAACAGATACCCACACTATCGGGTTTACTAGCTACAGACAAGCCAATTTTTTTAGCAATTAATCTAACTTCTTTCTTACTTAATTCCCCAATTGGAAAAAGCAAATGCTTTAATTGTTGTTGATTAAGGGTATACAAAAAATAAGATTGATCTTTATCTTTATCTACTCCGTTCATTAAATAATATTGTAACCGACCATTAGCCGTTAATTGCTGACCAACCCTAGCATAATGACCTGTGGCAATATAATCAGCGCCGGCTTTAAGAGCTTGTTTTAAAAATAAAGGTATTTTAACAAATTGATTACACCTAATATCGGGGTTGGGTGTTCGACCTCTTTGGTACTCCTTAAAAAAATAATCTACCACTAATTGACGATATTGCCTTTCAAAATCCCAAATGGTAAAAGGTATGCCTAATTTTTTAGCTACAGCTTTGGCATCATCACGCTCTTTAGTCCAATTGCATTCCCCGGCTAAATTCTCCGTCGTCCCTGTCCAATTCTTCATAAACACACCGTGCACATCATAACCTTGTTCCAGCAACAAATAAGCTGATACAGCTGAATCTACACCACCAGACAAACCAACAAAAACTTTTTTTCCTTGACCGATTTTTTTATTCATAACCCAACCAATATAATTCATTTTAAAGCTTTAATCAATATATTTACTGGCTTTACGAAAAAATAACTAAACTTTATGTTGCGGGGAAAAGTGTCCACGTGGACACTTTTCCCCGCAAGTAGGAAACTATAAAATTGCTATAGATACTCTGTAAATAAATAGAGGTGTTACTTGTAAAAAGCAACACCTCAAATTAAATTATTTTAATATCCTTCCCACCCTTTGGGTCATCAGGATGACACCGTGCAGATTATTTCATAAGTGTCATTTTTTTTGTTTCCACAAATTTACCGGCAACAATTCTGTATATATAAACGCCGGTAGATAAGCTGCTGGCGTCAAATTTAACATTGTGAACCCCGGCATTTTTGTATTCATTTACCATAGTTACTACTTCTCGCCCAAGCATGTCATAAATTATTAAGCTAACTTCAGCTGGCTCAGGTAAACTATATTGAATATTCGTTGTTGGATTAAACGGATTTGGATAATTTTGGTATAGCTGAAATTCAGTTGGTAAAGATGTTTCAATACTCGTAACATTATCTTCTATTGTAACCGTAAAATTGGTATTAACTGGTAAATTATGATAATCATATAATTTCAAATTTACAGTATATACACCTTTTGTTGAATATACATGCGACGGATTATATCCTACTTCCAAATTAGGATAAATTGATAAATCAGCATTATAACTCGTACCATCGCCATAAGTCGCATCAAAATTAACAATATTATCATCCGGATCAACAATTTTAATTTTAATACCAACATCCTCACCTACTCTTGCATTAGCTTTATATTCAACTAACACAAATCTCGGTGGTAAATTAGGATTAAGAACTGGACCGACTGCTGATGATTGAACTGGTAAACCCGTTAAAGCGCCTGTTTGAGCCACTGGTGTGACTTCATAACTAATCATGGCACCGAGATCAGCAGCTTGTAAAATATAATGACTACCACCTGCTACAAACATCCCATTACGGTACCATTTAAATATACTAGCGCCTTCCAAATCACCATCCCCATCAGCATACGCATAATAACCGACTAATGTTTGTCCTACTATCACCGAACCCTCTATATGTACAGAACTTGCTGTTGGTGGTTGGTTTGGTAATCCCCTTACTACCACAATTTTAGTTGTACTAGTCGTTCCAACATTTACCAGTATGTTAAAGGTGCCAGGGGTACTATAATAATGAAAAAACTTGGAAAGATATTGCGTACCCGCTGTTGGATTAGTTAAGACAGAATCAATTTTTCCATCACGATAACTAACTTTTGTGATAACTGGATTTGAATTGGTAGAACTCCAAATTACATTGGTTTCTAGCTTCTCATTCATATTAACGGTATCTTTCGACACAGTTACAGAATGGATTGTCTGGCTGTATACAGCCGCCGGTATTGTTAATACCAAAATAACTACGAAAAAGCTGTATAACTTTTTCATGATTGACTCCTATTGTTTGTGATTGATTATTTATTATTTACTTTTTAAGTAACTTTTTTATTTAAGACTCACCAGACTGGGTTAAAACTCGATTGCCACGCTTCGCTCGCAATGACATTCCTTTAAACCAAACCGGTAAGTCCTATTTTTGTTTTATATTCTGAAACAAGTTCAGAATGACATTTATTAAAAATAATTTACTCAACCATTTCCGCTATTACTATATAGCGCTGTTTAGCTGTGCCAACTGGATAAGAGGTTTGTAAGGTTAATAATTTTTTACTATAACCATACTGATCCAATAAATGAATATCGGTAGACTCAGCTATAAATTGGTTAACCACCCGATAATTATATACCTGGCCACCACTATTGCTAGCAAAAATATCCGTACCATCTTTAATATTAGATAATTTAACAAAAATAGTTTTGTATTTGCCTTTGGACCAAGAATAGTCCGATGAATGGCCAAAAATAAACGGATTACCTAATTCCCCTATCTTGGCTGTATTAGGATGTAAAGCCACACCATTTAACAAGGCTTGCTGATAAGCTTTTTCATTAGCCGATTCAGGAAAATTTATTGGTACTTTAATATTTAAACTAGGTATAAATAACATATTAGACGCCAATTCCTGTTGAACTGGCTTAATTTCATCTTGAACAGCTATTTTAAAAGTAGCTAACCGGCCGGGGCCCAAAGGATTATAATGATTTTTTATTTCTAAACCGTCGGGATAACCATCGCTGTCCGTATCGGGATTTTTAGGGTCGGTACCATAAACTCTTTCCAAATCATTCGTTAAACCGTCTTTATCATCATCATTAATATAATTGTCTGCTATTTCTGGAATAATATTATTAACAGGCTGCCCTATCACTTTATTAACTGTATTTAATCTATTTTTAGTTTCCTTAACTGCTGACCAAGCCAAACCACGCTGTACCGACACCACAGCGACAATCCAAATACTTAAAGATATGATTATTTTTAAATTCCTAGAAACTGTCATAACTATTAACTTAATTTGCTATAAAACTTCTTTAAAGATGAATTATACCGACGCCTAAGCCAAGGGTAACCCACTAAAGCTGGTAAAGCCAACAGGCCATTAGCCAGCATACCGGTACGAGGTAACTTTTCTTTAGTTACACCTAATACTTCTCCCTTAGGATAACAAACAGAAGCCTCAAACAAACTTTTACCATTAAAACGTGTAGCTACGGTAATCTGGTTAATATCCGTTTGACTAATACCAGTAGCTAATTGAGCTAAAGTTAAATAAGCGCCGTCACCTTGGGGAACAAAATAACGTTTATTATCTACTGGATTCACATACCAAACCTCACCAACTGATTCTACTTGAGTAAAAAACCGACCAGCCTGTTTAGTAGTAAAAGACGAATCATAAATAGCGGTTTCGCGATATTTTAAAGGATTATAACCAGAAACTAATTCTTCTTTGTCAGTATAACCGTCCTTATCTGTATCGATATTAAGTCTGTCTAAAGCTAAAGAATCTTCCATAACATCGGGCAAGCCATCGCTATCCTGATCCAAACCATAATAATCTACTAAACCAACCGACATTTTATTTAAATCCTTATTGCTTATACCCGTAGCCATAAATTTAACTATGTTATAGGTACTAGCACCAGCTGGTAAAAAGTACCGCTGACCAGTTTTATAATCCATATACCAAAGTTCGTTGGCTGATTGAACTTGAACCATTAACCGACCCTTAAGCCTAGACATTAAAGCCTGATTGGGTTTGGTTACTAACTTAGCCTCGTTGGTTAAATTAATACATTGCTCACCCAACACCTGGCCAGTTGATTGCAAAACAGTGCTGACTGATTTAGTTACATAACAAGAACTGCTCGAACCATGGAATCTGGCATAAACTGTTTTATTACCATTACCAGAACTTAACTGAAAAGAATGTCCATTAGTAATTGGTACAGAAATTTGATTAGCAAAAGAAGCTTCTTCGCTCAAAACAATAGACTTAGTTAAAGCGTCGCTAGTAAAATTCAATGTTACTAAAGGAGAATAAACTACATTGCCCTCGGCTATGGCCAAACTAACTTGGCCAGAATCTGGTGTATTGGTGGAATTACAAGTTACTCCACCACCTCCACCGCCTCCACCGCCTCCACCTCCGCCTCCGCCTCCGCCACACCCCGACATAGTAGTAGTGGCTGTGGTGGTAACTGCTGGATTAGTACCATCGGATACGCTGGCAGTGATGGTGTAAGTGTTGTTAGCAGAATAGGTATGAGAAAAATCATTAGATATAATATTACCTAAAGTGCCAGTGGCAGTAAAAGTACTGTTGGCTGTACCGTCGCCCCAATTAATAGAATAA